>ODAI012221216.1_pt1 | contig 16880 bp, 13 predicted proteins | sample 1539321 | NCBI WGS metagenome assembly ODAI01 (sample SAMN02144231, study PRJEB22623) | gut metagenome | biome: sheep rumen | host: Ovis aries | place: New Zealand | reverse complement strand
TCGGGGAGTTTTCCCAGTGATTTTTTAAGGAAATCAATATGGGTCACGTCATCCAGATTGATGATGTTGCCTTCTGCAAAAGCATACTGATACTCTTCTGCAGGGGTTTCATTGGAGGTGAACATGACCATCTGGCCCTTAATGCCCGCCATCTTGGAAAGCATGAGCTCAGGCAGTGAAGAACAGTCAGCCCCGCAGCCTTCTTCGGCAAGCATCTTTAAGATGTAGGGATTGGGACAGGCCTTTACCGCAAAATATTCACGGAAAGCAGGAAAAATACTGAAGGCTTTCTTAAAGTAGCGCATGTTTTCGCGGATAGCCTTTTCGTCATAGAGATAGACCGGCGTGGGATACTTTTCAGTCATCTTAACCAGCTGGTCATGAGAAAGAGGAAAATTTGTACTCATTTTTGCATCCTTTTTTTACTGTGGCGTTGGCATGACGGACAACTCGTCGTTAATCATCATCATGCGGTAGGAAAGTTCATCGTGAGGGAGCGGGCCAATGTAGCCGCGGAAAGGCTCACGGCTTTTTTTGAGGGCATCTATCACGTTGGAAAAGTCTGTTGTTGTAAGCATTGACTGCTGCTCTACCAGAGAAAAGTTAAAGACATAGGAACCGATTCTACGGGCTGTAGCATTGCGTCCCATGTCATCTACTTCCCAGATAGGCAGGATACAATACTTGTGGCGAATCATTTCGATAGAAGGAACTGAAAGCACGAATGCCCACTCCTTCTGTTTCATTGCGCGGATAAGTGTCTGAACCTTTCCATGCTGAATGTCCATGAATTCTCCAACGCGATCGCTATTCTGAGTCTGTGCCTGTACCGTCAATTGTGCCATTTCTTTATGATACCATGAGTCCTATAAATTGTCAAAAAATCCTTTGGCTTTTAAAAGCTCTGCATTCAAAATGCCGCCGAGTGCTGCACCACGCTTTGTGTTGTGGCTGAGGGCAACAAATTTTACATCAAATACATTGCACTTGCGCAGGCGGCCGAGTACGCACGCCATGCCTTTTTCGGTGTCACGGTCACGGTTGGGCTGGGGACGATTATTTTCGTAGCGGTACACGATGGGGTGTTCCGGTGCGCTGGGCAGTTTGAGTTCCTGGGGAAGTGATGAAAATTTTTCCCAGATTTTGATGATTTCTTCAAGACTGGGTTTTTTGTCTTCGGGAAGATCAAATTCAAGGTTTACGCTTGCCGTGTGTCCGTCAATAACGGGAACGCGGGTACAGGTTGAAGAAACAAGGGGTGCAGGAGCGTTTTCAATCTTTCCGCCGCTCACCTTACCCAGAATTTTAAGGCATTCTTTTTCTGTTTTTTCTTCTTCGCCGCCGATGTAGGGAACGATGTTGTCAATCATGTCGAATGAGGGAACACCGGGATAGCCTGCGCCGGAAACAGCCTGAAGCGTGGTGACAATCATGCGCTTTACGGGATAGCCTGCCTGCTGAAGGGCATGGAGGGGCATCATGTATGTCTGAAGGGAACAGTTGGGTTTAACGGCGATAAAGCCTTTTTTCCAGCCGTGATGCTTCTGCTGTTCCTTGATTATGTCCAGATGAGAAAAGTTGATTTCCGGTACCAGCATGGGAACATCTTCCGTCCAGCGGTTTGCGCTTGCGTTGGAAACAACAGGAATGTCTTCTGCGGCATAGGCTTCTTCCAGTGCCTTGATTTCATCCTTTCCCATTTCCAGGGCGCTGAATACGAACTTACATTTGCCCAGTGCGAGTTTGGGATTGTTTGCATCCTGTACGGTAAGGTTTGCAACGCCTTCGGGAATGTTTGCGCCGATGAGCCAGCGGTTTTCCACGGCTTCCTTGTAAAGTTTGCCTGCACTGCGGGGACTTGCCGCCACATAGGTTACTTCAAACCAGGGATGATTTTCCAGCAGTTTGATATATCTCTGGCCTACCATGCCAGTTGCACCTAAAACACCAACACTTATCTTTTCGCTCATAATAATTTCTCCTGTTTACAGTCTCTTACAGCCCGCAGTCCTTTAATGCTTTTTCTATAACCTTCTTTGCCTCATCGTGAACTTCAACCAGAGGCAGGCGCAGGGCACCGGCGGGCATTTTTTTGTAGTTCATGGCATATTTGATGCTTGTGGGGTTTCCGTCCACAAAGGCTGCCTTAAAGAAAGGAAGCAGACGATAGTGGAGTTTCCGGGCCTTTTCCATATCACCATTTAAGGCTGCATTGGTCATCTCTGTAACTTCAGCAGGAGCCAGATTTGAAACTACGGATACAATGCCGTCACCGCCTACTGCTACGAGAGGAAGTGTAAGACCGTCATCACCGCTCAAAACGGCAAAATCCGGCTTTTTGGATTTAATCTGTGCAATTACAGCCATCATCTGGTTGATGTCTCCGCTTGCTTCCTTTACGCCAATGATGTTGGGAAGTTCTGCAATGCGAAGCAGAAGGGGCGTGGAAATATTTTTTCCCGTCCGTCCTGCAATGTTGTAGACGACAATCGGAATGCCTACTTTGGAAACTGCCTCAAAATGGCGGAAAATTCCTTCATCACTCGGCTTATTGTAATAGGGTGTGACCACAAGGGCGGCATCAGCACCCATTTTTTTGACGCGCTCACAGTAACGAACTGCATCAAGAGTATTGTTTGAGCCTGCACCAATCACAACGGGAACTTTTTTACCGTGAGATTTTTCCCATGCGCGGACTTCGCTGATGACGATTTCAATCATTTTTTCTTCTTCGTCTTCAGCCAGCGTAGGAGTTTCACCAGTTGTTCCCAGGGGAACAAGACCGTCGATTCCTTTTTCCAGCTGGAACAAAACATTCTTACGGAATCCTTCGTAATCCACAGAACCGTCTGCGTTCATCGGTGTAATCATCGCAGTAAACGCGCCGCGCAATGCACTCATATCAACCTCGCAAAAATGGCCAAGATAAGCCAATCTTTCTATTATAATACTGATTTTATGGGTGCAATTGCAAGGGGAATTCAGCATAGACTGTATGATTATACTTGACAGGTGGATATAGTCGGTTACAATGGAGAGAAGATAATACACTAGAAGATTTTGCAACATTTTTTTCCCCCCCCCAGGAGTTTATTTATGTTTAAACTTAAGCTTTTTCACAAGATTATGGGCGGCTACATTATTGCCGTTATCTTAATCGGAATTCTTTCAGCAACAATTGTACTGAGGGCCTACAGTTTCCAGAAGACAGCCGCCCTTTCGGCAAATGAAGTTCTGCCAAACACTCTTATGGCAAAAGACCTGCAGATGCATGTCGTTCAGGTACAGCAGTGGCTTACCGATATTTCTGCAACCCGCGGAGCAGAAGGTTATGACGACGGTTATGATGAGGCCGCTGAACATGCAAAAGCATTCACAGAAGATGTAGCAAAGTTCAAGGACTACTATCAGACCATGGGCAACATGGAAAAAGTTCAGGAACTGGACGAACTGCAGAAAGAATTCGACGATTACTACGAAGTCGGTAAAAAGATGGCGGCAAACTACATTGAATTCGGTCCGGAAAAGGGTAACGAATACATGGAGATTTTTGACCCCTATGCAGAAAAGGTTACTGATGATGTAAACGCATTTGTTGATGAACAAAGCACTCTCCTTACGGCAAATATGCACAGCATCAGCAGCGATTCCGCAAGGCTCATGTGGATTTCCGCTACCATCAGCACGATTTCAGCAATCATCATGATTATCCTGGGTGCCATTATTGCCCGCCTTATCACCAAACCTATCCACAACTTTACAGACATCCTCAAGGATATTGCTCAGGGTGAAGGCGATTTGACCCACCGCATCAAGAGCACCACCAATGATGAAATTGCGGATATGGCCACTTACTTTAACCAGACATTCGAAAAAATCCGTCTGCTGGTTGCAACCGTACAGGACCAGGCAAAAATGCTCAATCAGGTTGGCGAAGACCTGTCTTCAAATATGACGGAGACAGCTTCTGCGGTAAATGAAATTTCCTCAAATATCGTCAGCATTAAAAACCAGACGGTCACCCAGTCTTCCAGCGTTGCAGAAACCAGCAGCACCATGGAACAGATTTCAAACGGCATTGGAAACCTCAGTTCCCTCATCAAGGAGCAGACGATAAACATCGGCAGGTCTTCCTCTGCAATCGAAGAACTCATCAAAAACATTTCAGATGTTTCAACAACACTGGTCAATAACACAGAAAACATCAGACGTCTGGAAGAAAGTTCTCAGGCAGGTAAAACCGCTCTGGACAACATTACCGCCGCTATTCAGGAAGTTTCCAATGAGTCAAAAGGCCTTATGGAAATCAGCCAGGTTATTCAGGCTATCGCAAGCCAGACAAACCTGCTGGCAATGAATGCCGCTATTGAGGCAGCCCATGCGGGTGAATCAGGCAAGGGCTTTGCAGTTGTTGCAGACGAAGTCCGTAAACTTGCTGAATCTTCCAGCACACAGACAAAGACAATCACCGAAATCCTCAAAAAGATTACGGACTCCATTTCAATCGTTATCACCATTTCAGAAAATGTTGTGGAACAGTTCGCTTCTATCGAAAAGGAAATTGGTGTTGTAGCCCAGCAGGAAGGAAATATCCGCACATCAATGGAAGTACAGGCAGAATCAAGTAAGCAGGTTCACGAATCCATCGGCCTGCTGCAGGAACTCACCCAGAAAGTCCAGGACAGTTCCGCAGAAATGCTGGAAGGAAGCCAGAGGGTAACGGACGAAGCAAGAAGCATGAATTCCATTACCCAGGAAATTACCGGCGGCATGAACGAAATGGCAACCGGCGCAGAGCAGATAAATAAGGCGGTAAACAGCGTAAATGAACTGACTGTTGAAAACAAACAGAGCATTGACGCCCTCACCGCCGAAGTGAATAAGTTTAAGGTATAATCCGAAAGCCTAGTCTTTTTTGAGCTGGGCACGGATAGCCGCAAGCAGATCATCATATTCCGTAAAAGCCGGAAGATTGGGGTAATCAGCCTTAATCTTATCGGTGGTACGGAATAAAAATCCTGCAGCGCTAGCCTGAATCATAGCAAGATCATTGTAGCTGTCACCGCTTGCAATGGTCTTGTAGCCGATAGACTGAAATGCCTTTACGGTAGTAAGTTTAGAATCCTTAATACGCATCTTAAAATCAGTGATTTCACCATCGGGTGCAACAACCAGTTCATTGCAGAAAATCGAAGGCATTCCAAGTTTTTTCATCAGCGGAGCGGCAAACTGTGTAAAGGTGTCGCTCAAAATGACAGTCTGACACTCGCTTCTGAGCTGATCCAGAAATTCTTTTGCACCGGGAAGCGGATCAATTTTTGCAATAGTATCCTGAATTTCCTTTAAGCCAAGCCCATGCTCTTTAAGAATACCCAGACGCCACTTCATCAGTTTGTCATAATCGGGTTCATCACGGGTCGTGCGTTTCAGTTCCGGAATGCCACTTGCTTCGCTAAAAGCAATCCAAATTTCGGGGACAAGAACCCCTTCCAAATCAAGACAAGTAATATACATATATACCTCTGTATTAAATTCCGCATTTACGGTCGTGCAGGTATCCGCAGCTTCGCTTCTGGCGGGCACGAAAAACCTTATTTAAAAATCGATTGAATTCAAGAAACGAATCTGGAATTCTGGAACGGCGGCAAGGTTAATCTGATAGGATTTTTTTGCCATTTCCGTACATTTTTTTCTGAGCGCGGGAGAAAAAAGCAGTCCGACGGCACCAGCCAGAGCAGCATTTCCCAGATGAACCGTTCGTTTTTCCAGTTCCGGGGGAATCAGTCCGATTTTTGCTGAACTCTTCATGGAAAGTTTTGTTCCGAATGCACCCGCAACACAGAATACTGGAAGTGAGGGGGATTTTTCAAGCATATACTGAAGACCAGTGCGTACCGCTGACTTTGCAAGCTGCAGATTTCTAATATCCTGCTGGGAAATATAGACCGCAGGCGTAAACTCTATGCACCTCATGCCGTCGCCCAGTTTAGAGCCGCCCTTAATGATGACGCCGCCTTTATCCAGGAATTTATTTTCGTAGAGCGTGGAAACGGCACTTACCAGACCAGAACCGCAGATACCTTTTGCATTTATATCGCCGATTACATGACAGATGAGTTTACCGTTTTCATAGGCAACCTTGTCTATTGCCCCCTCCACTGCACTCATACCACAGCTGATGTTTGCCGCTTCAAAGGCAGGACCGGCGGCGGCTGAAGTACAGAGGATTCTTCCTGCGTAGTCTTTGCTGTCCGGAATATAGAGGGCGATTTCGCTGTTGGTGCCCACATCTGCAATAAGGCGCGGAGCCGTAAGGGGAGATTCCCAGGGATGCAGTTCCGGTGCGGCTCCGGGAACGGGAAAGCCTGCAGAAAGCATGGCACAGACTGTGTCCGCGCCGATGAATGCACCGATACAGGGCGGAAAGTAGACAGGAGTTTCTGTATTGACCACACTTGCACCAAAGACTTTAAGCATTTCTGTAGTCGGTTTGTCCAGATTTTCATTGTGAACGCAGGCTGTACCGGAACGAACTTTTCCCCAAGTGGCGGTAAAGTCAAAAAGAGAAGCAGGGGTAAAGGGTGCCGCCGCAAGACCTGTTACAGGAACAGCACAGACAAAAGAAAGCATGGTGGTGTTTCCTGTGATGACGATAGAAGTGATGACAGGATTTACACCTCTGGGCATTTTTGAAGAAGCGGCCTGCAAAACCTGGGCAAACATTTTTTCCAGCTGAACGATGATGCCGTAATGCAGGGCAGAAGGTCCGCTTTCTACAGTCTGGGCAGAGCCGGTAAGGGGTGGCCGGGTGGCAAAGGAAATACGGCGGATAACATCATAGCCATAGCGCATCTGTACGTTTTTGGAAGCAACTGTTGCAAGATGCTGGCGGCTTCCCAGTGCATAGGCAGAAACCGCAACAGTGGTTGTTCCAACATCAACGGCAAGTCCTACCGCAGAGGGAGGAAGTCTGCTGTCAATTTCTTCCGGTATTGTAGGGATTGAGCCCTCTGTCAGTATTTCCATAATTTCACCCTATCCTATTATTACACTTGTCTAGTTTATCGTCAATTTCAAAAAGACAGAAAGTATGTTATCTGCGCCGTCTCCGCGGGGCATTCTGCGCCACGCCGCCCCAACTACCGGACTGAACTTAAAGTGACCGTGCAAAAAATCATACTGAATGCCGATTTTAAATCCGTTTCCCCACTGGGTTGATTCCCAATAGGCATCGTTTCCCGTAAGATCAACATAGTCTGTACGCCGGCCCAGCGCATAATCAATGGAAATCATCAGACCTGCCAGCCCCGGATAAATCTGAAAACCAAGCAGTCCTGCATAGTCAAACATGTGAATATGTTTTCCGCCATCCCAGCGCAGGTCAAACATGCCTTCTGCACCCAGATAGAGACGCACCGGCTCCGCCAGCGGAAAATGATAGCCGACATTTGTGTTTACGACAAACTGACCGGGAGAATCCAGTTTACTGTTGCGGTCTCTGGTTTCACTGTTGCCGTAAAAGACATAACCGGAGCCGATACCGAACTCCATGCCGCCGAATGCGTAAGTATGTATAATCAGTGCTGAAAAGAGTACGAGCACACAAAGATTTTTTTTCATACAGAACTCCGTTATAAGTATCGGCAGAAAAGCAGCGGCAGTTTACATCAGCCGGCCGCTCTTATGGGGAGACTTACATTCTAAAATATGATATATTTTTGACATGCTTAAAAAATATCTCTGGATTTTTCTGATTTCTATGGTTCCGCTGATTGAGTTACGCGGGGCAATTCCTGTTTCTCAGGCACTGGAACTGCCGCTTTTGCAGTCCTACATCATTTGTATCGTTGGAAATATGATTCCCGTGCCCATTATCTATCTCTTTGCCCGAAAATTTCTGGAATGGGGCCAGGATAAGCGCTTTATTGGCGGTATCTGCACGTTCTTTCTTACCAAGGGAACAAAGGCCGGACAGAAAATGCAGGAAAAAGCAGGACGGGGACTTTTTGTGGCCCTCTTTCTCTTTGTCGGCATTCCCCTGCCCGGTACAGGCGCATGGACAGGAACACTTGCTGCCAGCCTGCTGGACATGAATTTTAAGGAGACGGTCATTGCAGTCCTTGCCGGGGTTCTTTTTGCCGGTGTGATTATGATGCTGATAAGTTTTGGCGCCTTCAGTGCGCTGTTTTCTGCAGTCAGGGCATAAATCTATAAAGTGACTGACCTAGTCCAGGAGGGGAATAATCTGGCCCGGATTTGCGCAGGTTATATCCGCAAGGGGAAGAATCCGCCGCCAGTCACTTACCGGCTCTTCTGAAATTTCTTCTGAGGCCCTGTCATAAACTGCCACAATCGGAAAGCCTGCGGCATGGGCGGTACGAATGGCATAGAGGGCGTCCTCAAAGACAAAGGCATTTTCCACTGGAACTCCAGCCATTTCTGCACTTTTCTGAAAGATAAGGGGCTTGCTTTTTGAAGTGTGAAAATCCTCGCAGCTGTTCAGGGCAAAAAAATACCTTTCAATTCCAAGTCGCTTCAGGCAGGCGCGAACCAGACGCTTGTCTGTAGCACTGGCAAGAATGGCGGGAATATGCAGTTCTGAAAGACAGACAAGGAGTTCAAATGAACCTTTTTTAAGAGGCAGGTCACTGTTGTAGCGTCTGTAGGCGGCATCATCAATTTCCTGAATAACTTCTTCCACTGTTCCCGGAAAATCATAGCGTTCTATCAGGTATCGGGCAGTTTCCACAGAGTTAAGCACCTTTAAGTCATTCCAGACATCTTCTGCGGGTACTTTTCCATGTTCTCGGATAAGATTCTTTCCAAGTTCTGACCACATAGGCATTGAATCAAGCAGAGTACCGTCCATATCAAAGATGGCGCATTTCATTCTTTCACGAAGTTTCATGACTGTGAGTATATCAGAAAATGACTTCCTATAAAATAGTAAAAATGCTATACTGCTTGCGTTATTATTTTGCATCGCTGTGGATAAAATGGCATGCAGTCAGGAGTTTTATACATGTATCCTTTTCAAAACATTGAACCCAAATGGCAGAAATATTGGGATGAAAACAAAACATTCCGTGTAACCGAAGACAAAACATTTCCGAAAAACAAGCGCGCATACGTTCTGGATATGTTCCCCTACCCCAGTGGAGCAGGTCTGCATGTCGGTCACCCGGAAGGCTACACGGCAACGGACATCTACTGCCGCTACCTGCGCATGAACGGCTACAATGTTCTGCATCCCATGGGATACGATGCTTTTGGACTTCCCGCAGAAAACTATGCAATCAAGACGGGAACCCATCCTGCAGAAACGACTTTCAAAAACATTGAGCATTTTACCCAGCAGATTAAGGCCCTGGGATTTTCATACGACTGGGACAGGGAAGTACGCACCTGTACACCCGACTATTACAAATGGACCCAGTGGATTTTTCTCCAGCTCTATAAACGCGGACTTGCCTACGAAGCAGAAACTCCGATTAACTGGTGTCCTTCATGTCTGACAGGCCTGGCAAATGAGGAAGTTAAGGAAGGTCATTGTGACCGCTGTGGTGCTGAAGTAACCCACAAGACCATCCGCCAGTGGATTTTAAAAATCACAGCCTACGCAGACAAACTGATTGAAGATCTGGACAGTCTTGACTGGCCTGAAAGCGTAAAACTGATGCAGAAAAACTGGATTGGCAGAAGCGAAGGTGCTGAAGTTGATTTTTATGTTGCAGATAAAGACGGAAAGGCAACAAGCCAGAAACTGACAGTCTACACTACCCGCTGCGACACGCTTTTTGGCGCAACTTACATGGTTATCTCCCCTGAACACAAACTGGTAGAGGCCTTAACCAGCGCAGAACAGAAAGCTGCCGTTCAGAAATATGTTGAGGAAGCCGCAAAAAAATCTGACCTTGAGCGCACTGACCTCGCAAAAGACAAGACAGGTGTATTCAGCGGAAGCTATGCCATTAACCCGGTAAACGGGAAACTCATTCCAATCTGGATTGCTGACTACGTCCTCATTTCATACGGAACAGGTGCAATTATGGCCGTTCCTGCCCACGATACCCGTGACTGGGATTTCGCAAAGAAATTCAACCTGCCCATTATTGAAGTACTGAAAAGCGAAGTTGATGTACAGAAGCAGGCATGGACAGAAGACGGCATTCATGTAAACTCAGAATTCTTAGACGGGCTGAACAAAAAAGATGCCATTGCAAAAATGCTGGAATTCCTGGCAGAAAAAGGCATTGGCAAAAAGGCCGTAAACTATAAACTGCGTGACTGGGTATTCAGCCGCCAGCGTTACTGGGGCGAACCTATTCCTCTGATTCACTGTCCCAAGTGCGGCACCGTTCCTGTTCCGGAAGATCAGCTGCCTCTGGAACTTCCTGCCGTAAAGACCTATCAGCCAACCGGTACGGGAGAAAGCCCCCTTGCAGGCATTGATTCCTGGGTAAACTGCAAGTGTCCTGTCTGTGGAGCAGATGCAAAACGCGAAACAAACACCATGCCTCAGTGGGCAGGAAGCTGCTGGTATTACCTGCGTTACCTTGACCCAAAAAATGACAAGGTCTTTGTAGACCCTGAAATTGAAAAATACTGGATGCCGGTAAATCTCTATGTAGGAGGTGCAGAACACGCAGTCCTCCACCTGCTCTACTCACGTTTCTGGCACAAGGTTCTCTATGATATCGGTGCCGTAAGCACAAAAGAACCCTTCCAGCGGCTGATAAACCAGGGCATGATTACCTCTTTCGCCTTCCAGAACAAGGCAAAGTCACTCATTCCTGTAGACCAGGCTGTAGAAGTTCAACCCAATGTATTTGAAGACAAAGATACCCATGAGCCGCTGGAACGTATCGTGGCAAAAATGAGCAAGTCCCTCAAAAACGTTGTAAACCCTGATGAAATGATTAAGCAGTACGGTGCAGATTCTGTGCGCATGTACGAAATGTTCATGGGACCGCTTACCGTTTCAAAACCCTGGAACACTCAGGGCTTAATCGGTGTAAACCGCTTCCTGGACAAAATCTGGACCATCAGCGAAAAACCGATGACAGATGAAGACATCACCGGAAAGCTCAGCAAGGAACTGGCCTCACTCAGAAAGACCTATGCAAAAACCGTCAAAAAGGTAAGCGAGGACACAAAGAACCTGGACTTTAACGTAGCAATCAGCCAGATGATGATTTTTGTAAACGAAGCAAGCAAACTTTCCGCGATTCCCAAGGCAATGTGGGAAGGCTTTGTGCTGATGCTTTCTGTCTATGCACCCCACCTGGGTGAAGAACTCTGGCAGAAACTCGGACACGACAAGACCTGCGCCTACGAACCATGGCCGGTTTTTGATGAAAGCTACGCCGTAGAAGACACAAAAGAATATCCGGTAATGATTAACGGAAAAGTCCGTGCCAAGTTTGAGGCTGCGGCAAACGCAGACAATGCAACGCTGGAGTCTCTTGCAAAAGAAACGGATGGCTTTAAGAAGTTTACCGACGGAAAGACCGTCGCAAAGATCATCGTCGTTCCCGGCAAACTTGTAAACATCGTTGTAAAATAAACAAAACGCGGGTAACCACAGATGAACAGTGATTAACACAGATGAGGCACAGATATTAAAAAAAAATTAAAAAATCTGTGCCCTATCTGCGTGCATCTGTGCGTATCTGTGTCAAAAATCCCTCATCCGTGTCCCATCTGAGTGCATCCGTGTCAAAACACCCGTGTGTATCTGTGTCAAAAATAAGGCTCCGCATTAAAAGTGTTTCCTGCAAAAAATGGCTACCAGTCGCGAAAACGGCTTATCGAAATCGCAGGCTCGCCTGCTATACGCGGTTTGTGCTTGTAATTATGTACATTTGCCGCTCGCGCGGCAGCACAAACCGAGTATTTTCGTAAGCCGTTTTGCTCCTTCCCGCCATTTTTTCACACAATCAATTATCAGGCGGAGCCTTTCCCCCGCAAGGAACCACAGATGGACGGTGATAAACACAGATGAGGCACAGATAATAAATAAAATCTGTGCCCCATCTGTGTTTATACGTCGCTTGCGCTCCGTTTGCGTAAGCGGAAGTTATTGACGTTTGTGCCAGGGGCACATATGCATCTGCGTGCATCTGTGTCAGAAATCTGGGGTTGATTGCCAGCTGGCAATGAATTCCAGCATGAACTGCTGGATGTTGCCGAACCATTTTTTCTGGAAGGCACACATTTCTTTTCCCAGGTAGCGGAAGTGCCAGCATTCCCACATGTAGCCGGTTACATCCTCATAGCCCTGGGGAAAGCTTAGGGACCAGCCGTAATCTGCGGCATGCTGATAAACCCATTTACCCATTTTTGTGTCGCCCCAGTCGTCTGTGATGGAACCAAAATCTACGGCTACTCCCAGCTGATGCTGACTGGTTCCCGGGCGGGCACTGTAGCGTTCTGCCAGTTCAAGGCCGTCTTCCTTTACATAGCGTGAAAAAAGTCTCTCCTGATAGGCATAAGAGCGGTAGGTTGAACTGACCAGAAGTTTAATGCCGTCCTGAAGGGCTGCCAGTGATAGGTCTTCCAAAGCATGGTAGGCTTCCGGCCGAAGGGATAAATCATTGCGGCTTACATTCCACAAATCATTTGCCTTAACCGGCATCAGGTCCTTTGGCACATAGTCCGCACCGATATTGTGTTTTTTATCAATCAGATAGTAAAGGCTTACATCATCTTTGCGGAATGTTTTTTCGATTTCCAGAACTTTGTGCAAATCAGAAAGAAATTCCTGGGGATTGCCGTTGGGAATGGCTTCCTTGGCCCGGTCACTCATACCGCTCAGTACCCTGCCGAGTTTTTCAACTTCTGGCGAAAGAGGGGGCTGAACTTGCTGAGAAATCTTATTTGCAGGGGCTGCATTGGCCTTAACGCATGAAGAAAAAAGAAAAAGACCTGCTGAAGCGGCAAAGGCACAGCAGATGCATTTTGCGAAAAAAATTCGGGTGACTTTCATCTTAGTGTACTTCCGTTACAGAACGAATTATATGAAATGTATCGGTAAATCCTGTGTCATCTACTGCCTCGCGGACGGCATTTGACATATTCATCAGGTAGAGTCTGTGGCCGCTTTCTTCTCCGTCATTGTGACCCGCCATGATGATTCCCATGCCGGTAGAGTCAATACCGGACACATTTTCCAGATCAAGGACAAGGTTTGTTGTTTTAATGTAGTCATAAACCTTGCTCTGAAATTCTGTAGCGGTATATGAGTCGATTACGCCGGTAAGTTCAAGCAGAACATAGTTTGCACCATTTTTTTCCCAAATTGTCAGCTGTTCCATCTAAATCTCCTGTCAAAAGCCTTTTAATCAGTCCTATTTTGCAAGACACTTTAAGACTAGAATGCTTACATCGTCATCCAGTCCCTTAGAAATAAAGTTGGTCAGTGAGTCAAAAATAAACTGCGACATCTTAAAGGCATCATACATGGCATTTTCCGTAATGGCTTTCTGCACGCGGTCTTTACCAAAACGTTCACCGCGAAGTGACTGACAGTCAATCAAACCGTCAGAACAGGTTACGACGATATCGCCGGGATTCAACTGCAATTTCTTAACCTTGATGAGGGGACCGATGTCCTTTACAAAGCCCAGAACACGTCCGTCACCCTGAACTTCGATAACATTGTTGAATGCACGGGTATAGACAAAAAGTGCCGGAACACCACAGTTGATGTAGTACATCATATTGTCGTTAAAATCGATCAGACCAAAAACACCTTCAAAGAAGGTTCCCTTGGGCAAATTAAAACGAATAAAGCGGTTTACCTTTTCTACAAGCAGCTTAAAGTCGTGGGTTTCTGCAAGGAAGGTACGGATAATTGACTTAACGATAACCATACTCATACTTGCACTGATACCCTTGCCGCTCAAATCACCAAGCACAAAGATATGGCGGGTATCGCTCAGACGAATCAGATCAACAAACTCACCACCGATATTGTGAGCATGGCGCATGATGTAACCCGCATCAATCTTGGGATTCTTGATGGGGTCCATGTTTTCCTGAATGGAGGTAATAATCTGAGCAGACATGCGGATTTCCCGGTTGACCGTACCAACAACGCTCTGGTTAGCAATGTTCTTCATGTAATAGCCGAACACGAAGAAATAAGAATAAAGTTTGGTGAATACCGTCTGGTCATAATCAGAATAAACGTTGCCGGCATTCTTTTTTCCAAGACTTAATGCACCCAGCAGGTGACGGCCTTCGTTCAAAAGGATGATTGCATCTCCGCCAAAAGAATCAAAGAGGGCAATAAGTTCCGCACGGTTTACGCCATAGTTATAGCCATTTTCCAGTGAACTGCGGAGCAAAATGGTGCGGTTCTGGTTCATCAGGGAGTCAAGAACCTTGTCATTGGCAGGAACACGGCGGAGTTCATCACCCTCTTCCAGATAAACCGTTTCCAGAGTATCAACATTGTTTACATAAATCTGAAGTTTTTCCAGTGCAATGTTGCGCTTAAAGATTTCCCGCATATCCTTAACAATCTGCTCCGGGTCATTTGAATAGTCCAGAGTCGCCAAATCTTTCTCAAAGGAATCCGCGTACTGGGCACTGCGGAAAAATGTAAGCCGGGCCAGCAGTTTTGAAATCTGATAGGAGAAGGTCAGAGCCAGAACAATGACAATAACCATGAGCAGGATGAATTTTATGGGAGAGACCGCTTCCAGAGACCACATGGTTGGAAAAAGGAAGCCGACCAGGGTTGCAGGCAGAAGGAATGAAAATACAAAGCGCAGAAGTACGCCGGAAAGCGAATGCCAGTCATACAAGACATTCTGCACTGCCGCATGAACTACAAGGGCATGCAGCAAAAGCAGGGAAACCGGAAAGAGCGTGGCAAAGAGAGGAACACGCCCCGCAGCCTTCTGTAAAACCAGCAGGGTGATCCAGCAGGAAATCATGCCGACCAGATTCAGCAGGACTTTCTGATGCTCCAGACGGGCTTCCTTCATTTCTGAACGCAGGAGCATGATAATCACGGACATGAGCGGCAGGAAAAGCAGCAGCATAAACCTGTAAAAGTCAAACCAGGTAAAAGGCAGATATGGTGCCAGAGAACCGGTAAAGAGCTGCTGGGACATGATGTTAAAGCCAAGGAAGGTTGTAATATCAATAGAAGAAATAAAATGAAAGCAGAGACCGACTGTTCCCGCCAGAAGACCGTATTTTATGATTTTTGCCGCAAGCGGACGGTCATAAGAGGGAAAGAAAACACAGTATGAGCAGAATTCAAGAGAATACCAGCCGACGATAATCAGCACTACCCTTCCCAAAAATTCAGTCAGACGCTGGGGTGCATAAAATGATGCCAGAACTGCAGAAGCCATGCCAAAACAGGCAATTGCCAGAAGCAGGTTCATGGTTACAAGGGGATTGCGGTCCTGTTCACCAGTCTTTCGGTCAATATAATAAGAGAACCAGATTAAGAATCCACCGATAATCGCATTAAGAAAAATATAAACCATAGCCCTACCCCTGAATCTTTGCAACAAGCATCGTTACATCGTCACGGAGTTTTTTATTTCCGTTGTAATCAAAAATCAGTTTTACAATGTCATCAATAAATCCCTGAGGCTCTTTTGCCGCAGCAGATTTTATGGTGTTTTCAAAGAGTTCCGTATCACCAAGTTCCACGCCCTCTTCATTCATAACTTCGGACACACCATCGGACGCCATCATGATTACGTCACCACTAAAGAGACGCTGTTCGGCAACCACCAGTTCATCCAGCGGAAGAATTCCGATAATGGAACAGTTGGAAGTAAGCGGCTTAATGCGGTGACCTGTCGGTGAACGGGTGATGATAATAGGGTCAGACATAGATGCATTGATGTAGCGGATGTTCATTTTTTCCGTATCGATGATGCCGATGAAAACAACCGTGTACTTATCCTGCAGGTGCATGCTCTTGATTGCCGCGTCTACAGCCGTAAGCATGCCCGGCAAATCCTCTTTGTTTTCCTTAGTCTTTACCGTGTTCATAACCAGACCCATGACCAGAGCAGCCGCAAGACCTTTACCGGAAACATCACCCAACATGATAAGCGTTTTGTGTTCATCAATAGGGAGAACCGTGTAATAGTCACCGGAAACGTTAATCAGGGGACGGAAATAGGCAGCAAAATGTACATTCTTTACATCAGGCATGACAGGCGGAAGGAAGGACTGCTGGGCCGCCGCAAGCTGTTCCCATTCCTTGGAAAGTTCAGAAATTTCAGACAAACTGGAAATCGTCTTGATACGGGTCTGAAAGCGCTTGAATTCTTCAAAAAGGCGGGGATAGACTTCCGTGTCAAACAAACGGGTATAACGGCAGAAGACAAAAAAGTGCTGGCCTTCGCTGGCAATAAAAAATCCGCGGGACTTGCGGTAGGTAGAAACGATACCCAGATTGTCACCCAGAAAATAAATGCCGTCCTTCCAGTCTTCGCTGAAGTTGGTACGCAGGGCGGTAACTGTTTCCGGCGCATTAGAAAGTCTGGCAGGACTGTTATACAGAATATAGTTTGTAGTACGGTCGATATAGAGAACGGAACAGTCACCCTCACGCTCAAGGAAGTTACCGATCATGTTTGTAAAATCTTCCAGAGAGTAACAGAAACGCATCTTAGTGATAAAAGTGTCCAGCAGAGCCGTTTCCCCCGTGGACATGGATTTTTTCTCCATATATTGACGGAGATTGGAATAGATGGTTGAAGCCGCAAGCAGAAGAAGCGTAAACAGAACCCCGGAAACAACAATGGGGAATACATTGGAATAAGTCCTGAAATCATTAACTTTTGTCTGGGGAACTAAGTAAACAGCAAGCAGGATAAAAGAAACGGCCAGCGTGATAT
>ODAI011134970.1_pt1 | contig 16880 bp, 15 predicted proteins | sample 1539321 | NCBI WGS metagenome assembly ODAI01 (sample SAMN02144231, study PRJEB22623) | gut metagenome | biome: sheep rumen | host: Ovis aries | place: New Zealand | reverse complement strand
TTGTTCCCAGTCCCTAATGCGGAAATAACCGTTCCGCCTCTAGCTCCGGCTTCTTTAGCCGCGGCCATGACTAAATCGGTAAATCCTGCGTTAACGATACAAACAACAGCCTCATAATTGTCGTTCATGGTTAGTCCTCCTTTTTGATGTCGATCATCGAATTGGTAAGCATTTTGTAAATGGATACGCCAACGACGGAAGTGATGGGGATGGCAAAGCAAATGCCTTTTGCAATCTGGGAAATCTTGAAACGCTTGACCATTTGGCTACGGAATTCGGGATAACACTCTTCCCTCATGATGGAAATGATAACGTCCTTTTTCAAATCTCCGCGTCCCATGACTTCATAGAAGTCGCTATTGGAAGTTCCGCGTCCATGGGCAATGCAAGCAATGGCCGCATCGTTTTCAAAATGCATTTTGACGATGCTGGAAGCTTGCCCAGTGGAAACAATCGTCACCACCGCGAGCATCTTCTTCAAGCGGTGCTTCTGATCATAAGGGGCAGAGGGAGTCATTTTTTCTTCTTTAGACATCCTAGATAGCCTCCTCCAGGTGAATCACCTGTTCATCATCGGGCATAACCAAACGACGCCTCGCTTTTGCAAGAGCTCTTTTCCTGCGTCCAACGGCTTCTAAGCCCATGAGCTGCAACACAATTAACGGCATCATAGCAACCATCGCAACTAAGCCAAATCCATATAAATATGGATCGGCTCCTTGGGCATAGGCAAAGCCGATGCAGAAAGGAAGGACGAAGGTCGAGGTCATCGGGCCGGAAGCAACGCCGCCTGAGTCAAAGGCCATAGCCGTATAAATCTTCGGAACCCCGAAAGACAACGCAAAGACGATGATATAGCCAGGAACGAGGTAATAAATGATTGGGAAGCGGTAATAGGCGCGGATAATTTGCAAAACAACCGCAACTCCAATGGACCCAGCAAGGATCAGCAAAACCTTGATCCCTTTGATAGCGCCATCGGAGACTTCTTCGATTTGATGAACCAAGACGTGAACTGCCGGTTCGGCCAAAACGCCAAAGACGCCAAACAAAGCACCCAAAATCAGTGTATATATTGGGAATCCTTCTAATGAGCCTAACGACTGCCCAACTTTTGAAGCAATCGGCATGAAGCCATAGGAAACGGAAGCTAGGAAGCATACAAGGCCGATATAAGTGGCAACCATGCCAATCAAAACGCGTAAAACGGTTTTCAAAGGAAGGCGGATGAAAATCAATTCATACACCAAGAAGAAGGCAAGGATTGGGCCAACGGAAATCGCGACTTCTATTGTAGCGTGTAAGAAAGAAGACCCCATGTTTTGCCAGACAGAAGTTCCTGCTAAAGCGGCAAGAGGATCCGCATAAGTCGATGGTAATTCTTGGCCAGTTGCCCTCATGATGGCCGAAATGATAACAACAGAAAGGATCGGGCCAACTGAGCATAAGGCCGTTAAGCCGAAGGAATCTTCGGAATTGCGTCCGCCATGGCTTGCCGCCATACCCATACCAAACCCTAAAAGGAAGGGGACGGTAACGGGTCCAGTGGTAACTCCTCCCGAATCGAAACAAATCGGAAGGAAGCGAGGGGCAATCAAATAGCAAAGCACGAAGACAAGGGCGTAGAAGGCCAAGAACATGAGGTTCAAATTCTTCCGGAACATGACGCGAAGAACGCCAATGACAAGGAAAAGCCCTACTCCAACGCCAATCGTCCAAATGATGATTTCTTTTTGAATGCCAATTTGACCTGACAATACGGCTAAGTCAGGTTCGGCAACCGTGACGAGGACGCCCAAAATAAAGGTCATGGCTACGATGAAGAAGAAATTCTTTTTGGCTTTTAAAGAACCGCCGATTATGCGGCCAATCTCCGTCATCGATTCTTCTGTCCCAAGGCTAAATAACCCCATGCCGATGATGATCATGCCGACAGAGACAGAGAAAATGATGATATCGTCATTGGAAATGCGGAGGCTTTCATCGAAAACGCCATCTTTAATCAAGAAACGTTCAATCAGAAAGAAAGCGATAATGACAATCGCGATCGGCATCGTCGAAATCGTCGATTCGCGGAATTTCGATAGCCAATATTTCCATCGATTCATCAATGTCGTCCTCCTTTCTTTCTAAAATGCTTAAACGAAGAATTTGCTTTGGCGATTTTTGTTTGAGATCGCGTGAGGCGTGAACTGGTTTTCTTGGCCTCAGGTTTATCATTTCCCCTTTTCTTGTCCCCAAACATGAGTGACTTGAATTCTTTAGGCATGTCTGCCTTCAAATCGTATCGTTTTTGGTTCAAGGGGTTGGTGAACGTTAGTTGATAAGCATGGAGCCCAAGGCGGTGAAGAGGATTGCTTGGCTCGCCATATTTATCGTCCCCAATGACATGGTGGCCGATGTGGCCAAGTTGAACGCGAATTTGGTTTTTCCTCCCTGAGGAAATATCCACATTCAACAAACTATACCCGTTTTTGGTGCAAATTTCTTTATAATGCGTGATCGCGAGCTTTCCCTGCGCTTTGTTCTTGGTAATCCGCATCAAATTCAAATTGTCGGAGATGAGGTAATCCTTAAGGGTCGCTTCTTTGGGTTTAATCTCCCCTTCAACAATCGCATAGTAACCTCTTTTCTCGACGATTTCTTGCCACGAATTCTGCAACGCTTCTCTAACGCGATAGGATTTCGCGAAAATCAAAACACCCGAGGTATCTTCGTCCAATCGATGGACGACATAGACACGAGCTTTCTTATCTTTGCTCGCGACATAGTCGGACACTAAACGATAGGCCGTCTTCCCTTTTTCTTTATCCGAAGCTATCGAAAGCAAACCCGAAGGCTTATCGATCGCGATGATGTCATCGTCTTCATATAGCAGGGGGAGATTTTGCTGTTGCTTCTTATGGATACGGTTTTTGGAAACGATGACGATATCTTCCGGGACCAAGGGATAATCAAATTGAGAAACAGGAACCCCTCCTACGGAGACTTGATGGTTGCTTAAAAGCTTCTTCACGGTGTTACGAGAAGAATCTTTCATCTTGAAAAGGAGAAATTCCATCAAAGTCGTTTCAACGTAAACGCGATATTCTTTGATGGATTTTGGATCAACTAAACCTTTATTCGGTCGAGACCTCTTGACGTCGTTTCGATTCATTTCATTCTCCGAGGTATCGTTTTAGTTCGTCTAAAGCCTTCAAAGCCATAGCGCGGCCTTCTTCGTAGAAGTCGAGCAGTTTCTTTTGGTTTTTGGTTGCCCTACCGACTTCAACAGGACGTTCTGGGGCAATGATAAACGCCTTCCCTTCCTTTTCTAATTCCCAAAGGCGATTGACTTGTTCGTTATAAACTTTAGCTTCGTCTCGATACGCTTTCGCGACATTAGGATATTCGCGATACATTCTCTTGCATAAAGCAATTTCGGCAGGCTTTTGTTTTAGATTCTTCCGGAAATCCTTATTACGGGTCGAGATGACGACGATTTTCTGATACCCGTCTTCAAATGCTTTTTCGAAAGGAATCGCACTTTTGGCCCAGCCGTCTAAGCAAGGGATCCCATCAACCATAACGGGATGACGGGTAATCAAAGGCAAAGAGCACGTGGCCTTCATCATCTTAATGAAGTCACGGGTCACGCCTTTTTCAAAATAAATCGGTCCTCCGGTTCGGCAATCGGTTGCCGCGACAAGGAAACGAGCCGGATTTTTTTCAAACGTTTTCATCTTCACAGGCGAAACTAATTTCTGGCAGGTGAAGAAAAGATAATCCAAATCCATGAAATTCCCGTCGCGGAGGAAATTCATAGGGCTAGCAAACGTATCGTCTTTCGCGCAGAAAAGAACAACCTCTTTGGCTCGGCCATGATCGCCAGCAAGATATTCAAAACCAGTGAGTCCACCAGCACTCGTCCCAATGACATAAGGAAAGGAAATCTTCTTCTCGAGGAAAACATCAAGAACCCCGGCACAGAAAATCCCACGAGATCCTCCGCCTTGAATAACTAATGCCACATCTTTGCTACTCATTGTTTTTGTTCTCTAAAACAATGTTAAAAGGTAATCGTGAAAAAGCCAAAGAGAATATGCTCTTTGGAAGCGATTTCGTGATTATTTTTCGTAGTTATTGTTTTTTCGTAGCCGAATAATGAAGCAAATCGCCATATAAATCGACGCGACGATCACGGAAAACGCCCCAATCAACTCTTTCTTTGTTGATCGCTTCCAAATCAAATTCGGCATAGAGGAGCCCTTCCTCTTCTCGACCAAATTCAGCAACTTTCTCGCCATGTTGATCGGCAATGAAACTACGACCATAAAAAGTCATGGAAGATTTCCCCGCTTTTTCTAAGCCGATGCGATTGGCCGCCATAACGGGCATGATGTTTGCCGCGGCATGGCCGCGCATGACATTCTGCCAATGGGTGCTGCTATCTTGAGGCAAAACAGGTTCAGAGCCGATAGCTGTGGGAAAAAGAAGAATCTCGGCTCCTTGCAATGCAAGGCATCTAGCCGTCTCCGGGAACCATTGGTCCCAGCAAATGGCCGCGCCGATACGCCCGGCTTTCGTGGAATAGACTTTGAACCCCGTATCTCCTGGCGTGAAATAGAATTTCTCTTCATAGCATTCCCCGGTCGGGATATGGGATTTGCGGTAGATGCCAAGCAAAGACCCATCCGCATCGATCATCGCCAAGGAATTGAAATAGACGTTTCCATCTTTCTCGAAGAAGGAAATTGGTAGCACGACCCCGTTCTTTTTCGCGATTTCCTGAAAATGGGATATCGTTTTGGAATGTTCTGCTTCTTCGGCAAAGGCGAACAAATCGTAGTCCTCAATTTGGCAGAAATAATGCCTTTGGAAAAGCTCAGGAATAAGGACGAGGCAAGCACCGTTTTTGGCTGCTTCTTCGATAAAAGTATCCACTTTCTTGATGTTTGCATCATAAGAAGAAGACATCGACATTTGAATCAGGGCGTATTTCTTTTTCATGATCAATCTACCTCCGGGATTTGTTGGGTGATGCAATGAATATTTCCTCCGCCTAGAAGGATTTCTCTGGTGTTGATTTGATGGATTTTCTTATTGGGGAATAGTTTTTGAATCTCTTGGTAAGCGAGTTTATCTTCTTTTACCCCAAACGCAGGAAGAATTACAAAGTCCTCACCTTGGTAGAAATTAACATAAGAAGCGGATAGCCTCATGCCATCAAGGCGTTCTTTCGCCTCTTTGTTGCCACGATAAATCCCTTTCGCTTCTTCTGAAGTCATGAAAAGAGGGGTCTTAGGCAAAAGAAGCTTATGGATACGAAGTTTTCTTCCTTTCGCATCTTTAGATGCGGATAAAGCCGCGTAGGTTTGCTGGCAATATTCATATTGAGGGTCATTTTCATCTTGGCACCAAGCCATGACCACTTCTCCAGGAGCAACGAAAGCAACCATGTTATCAATGTGTTCGTTGGTTTCATCCAAGTAGATGCCATGGGGCACCCAAATGACTTTGGAAATCCCCAAATATTCTTTTAAGGTGTCTTCGATTTCTTCTTTGGAAACGCCCGGATTTCTTCCTGGAGATAGTAAGCATGCTTCCGTCGCGATCAAAGTTCCTTCGCCATCGACTGCAATCGATCCTCCTTCGAGGATAAATTGGTTCAATCGGTAGTCGCGGATGTGGTAACGACGGGAGAAGGTTCCCCCTAAGCGATCATCGTCTTTCCAAATGCCATAAAGGCCATCATAATGACCACCCCAAGCATTGAAACGGAAATCAACGCTTCTTAAGGATTTGCCATTGCTTAAGAAGATGCACATGTTGTCTCTAGCCCAAGAATCGTTATAACGAATCTTGATCAATTCCACATTGTCCATCCCTTCAAACATTGGAGCATAAGCAGGATATAAACGGGGCAACACGCCAACAATGACCTTCTCATGCTCAGAGATAGCCTGAATCACTTGCTTGTAATTTTCTAAGGCAGGGATGGCTTTTTCTCTCCACGTATCCCTTCGATAGGGAAGAAGGACGACCGTGGCCTTATGTTTATTGCCTTCAAAAGGCATCGAAAATCCATCAGAAAAAGGCGTGGTCAAATTGGCTTCTAGATAATCGTTTAGATGCTTTCGATACAAAGGGAAGCGCGTCCATTTATCCGTGTCGATAACATCGAAACCATTTTCATAAGAACTCAGCAAACGGGCTCCTGAATTCATATATTGGCCGACTTTTCTAACTAACGATCCAGTCCAGATTTCCCCAGGGCAAATCAAAGGAATTCCTGGAGGATAGATCATGACCATCTCGCGAGAAATCTTCCCTCGACATTTATCCAAAGGACAAATCATTCCCGGAGCTTGGAAGGCAACGCGTGGCCTTAAAAGCATGAATGGGTTTTTCTCATCTTCAGGAACCAAAGAAACGACTTTTTTCGGAGAATAGAATCGCTTGGAAATGTCGGTTAAAGCAGCGATGAGACGATCGACATGCTCTTTCTTTGTTCCCAAAGCAAAAATACATAAAACAACATTCTTTTCGGAGAGTTCGAATTGGATGCCGTATTCCTCGTAGATTTTCCGGTACAAAGTTGGACCATCGATTGATAGACCTTTTAGGCCTATGACAACTTTGGATTCATCAAAATCGAAGGACCCATGACTTAAAAAATACTCTTTTCCAGGTGCATAGAAGCCGGGGATCTTGTTGATTTTCTTTCGAGCTAAAACCGCGAGAGAAAAAGCTTTTTCTTGGGCTTCTTTTCCTTTCGCGACCATGAATTTTCTCGCCCCATCAATCGAGCCGATGAGTAAGGGAGATGGAGAGGTCGTGTTGATCATATTCAAGCATTTGAGAACGTGATGAGGATCAAGACGATCTCCTTTTAGGAGCAAAACGGAAGATTGCGTAAGAGACCCACCGGTTTTATGGGTAGAGACGGCGCTGCAATCAGCCCCGCAAGCCATCGCTGATTTTGGGGTATTTGCCCCGAAATAATAATGGGCACCATGAGCTTCATCCACGAGGACAACCATGTTGTGGGCATGGGCCATTTCCACTAGGGTTTGTAAATCAGATACAGATCCGAAATAAGTCGGGTTAATAACAAAAATCGCCTTGGCATTCGGGTGGCGTTTCATCGCTTTTTCCCAACTCTCCAAAGAAGGCTGATTAGCGATTTGAAGCTCTTTATCAATTTCAGGAGCGATGAAAACAGGAATGGCCCCAGATAGTATCAAAGCATTGATAACGGACTTATGAACATTACGGGGCAATAAGATTTTCTCCCCCGCTTTAACGGCGGCCATCATCATCGCGATGATGCCAGAAGAAGTTCCATTGATTAAAAAGAAGCATGAATCAGCGCCACAGGCTTTGGCCATCAATTCTTCGGCTTCTTTAATAACACCATTCGGATTAGCAAGATTGTCTAGCCCAATTGGAGCGTTGATATCTTTTAGATATGCGTCTTTGCCAAATACCTTAGTCGCATCATTTTCGATATTGCCCATATGGTGTCCTGGGACATCAAAAGGGACGGGTGATTTTTCGACGTATTTTTCCACCGCTTCGAGAAACGGCGCTTTGCTTTGATCTAATTTCATCGGGAGTAGTCTACTCGCCTTTTAGGCGAATGGATATAGTTTTCTCAGGCAAATTTTTCAAAAAACTCCAACATCCGACCATTCACTTTTTTCGATTCGGGATGAGAAGGATCCGTTACGTTATGGACATGGCCGACGGCTTTGTCATCCGATTCAATGAAAATCGATTCGGCTTTATCCAAAGATAACGCATGCACGTCCTCGCTTAATTTCTTAAATTCTTCGAAGAGCATATCGTGCTTAGCACTGCTATAGAAAAGAGGAATTTTCAATTCGCTTAAATAGGTTTTCGGCGAAATTGACGTGACATATTCTTTGTCATCATAACGAGGGCCGAACATAAATTTACGAGCTCTTTTGCTTAATAAAGGCGTAGCAGCAGTCCCTACATAATCATAGACGGGGCAATTCACAGCAACGGCTTTGGCTTGGAAGTCTCCCAAAGAAAAGCCAACTTTTTCTTGGATGTCTTTTCTCCCCATTGCTTCGGCAACAAGCAAAGCAAAATGGCCACCTGCAGAATCTCCTGTTAGATAGAAAGGCGTAGCCAAGTGATATTCATCCGCCTTGCTAGCAAGAAAGGAAAGAGCAATCCCAATGCATCTTAATTGTTCTTTGGAATCGAGCTTTCCATCATTGTGGGGATAATCAATCGTCACGACATCGTATCCGGCATCTAAGAATTCTTTAGCAAAGAGATAATTGCCGGAACGATCCATGAAAATATAGGCTCCTCCATGAATGTCCACTAAAGTGCGATTAAGCCTTTTCCCTTCTTCGGCATAATAAATATTGAACCGGTGCAAATCATCCGCCTCATCAACATAAGGGATATCTTTGATAGGACGGTATTTGCTATCGTCAGGATAAGTTTTGACTTGGTTAAGATGGGCTTTTGTCAAAGATCGAGCAAGCCATTTAATGGCAAACAAAGGAAGCTTCATTGTTGATCCTCCCATACGCCAAAATGTTTTAAAGCTTTCACTAAACCGTCATTTTCAATGCGGTCCGCCACAAAATCGGCTTCTGCGATTGCTTTAGGATTGCCGCCTCCCATACAAATAAAAGTAGAACACTCTTTCATCGGTATGTCTTGAATATCATCACCAAAAGCAAGAACCTCTTCTTTCTTGAAGCCGAAATGGTCCATGATTGCTTTTGCACCTTTGGATTTCTTATGGAATTCTTCGGTGATATCCACGCCATAATCGCAGAAGCGGAACCAAGCTAAGTCGGGGAAAATTTTTCTCAATTCTTCATCATATTCTATCGGAGCATATAGAAGCGTTCCCGTGGATTTTTCCCCTCGGTAAGGATGGATTTCATAATCGATGTCTTGATAGATCTTGCGGTAATTATCGTAATAAGTTCCGCCTTCACGCGTCAAAAAGCGCTTCTTCAGGGTGACAATTTCTAGAGCAAGTCCTCGTTTCTTGGTTTCTCTTTCTAAAGCAAAAACAATGTTGGGGTCGATCAATTCCTGATAAACATAATGACGTCCTACCGCAGCTACTGCCCCAGAGCAAGACACATAGCCATCCCAACGGAACCCCAAATGGAAACAACCAAAATGAACAAGACTATGATATGGCCTGGCTGAACAAATAAACACCTTCACGCCCCTCTTCTTTAATGCTTTTATGGCTTTTAAAGAAGAAGCATTCCAGCAACCGTTTTTATGATCAAAAAGAGTCATGTCGATGTCGAAGAAAACTGCTTTGATCATAATTTCAGCCTCGCATTTATCTTCTGCATTAATGACGCATCGACTTTTTCTATCACACGGTCATAAGTTATTAATCCGTTTGTTTCTTCTTCGACATCCGATAATTGGGTATAGACCGTGCAGGAAAGACCTTCTTCTAGCAAAGGGATAATTTCCTTTTCATAAAGCTTTTCGATGAGGGAATTTAAATCGTTTTTATCTTTGGCTTTTGCATAACCGAAATTCTTTTTCTTGAAACTATGTTCTTTGTCGTGGAGAGAATAGCCTCCAAATTCCGACAAAGAAAGAATCCTTTTGAAATCGTTATGAACTTTGATCTTTCGGAAATAAATATGATGGGAGGAGAAATCGCCAACTCCTTGATCAAACCAACCGGAAGTCGAATCGATAAGGCGTGTATTGTCTAATTCGCGAAGACGTTTCGTAAGCCTAACGGCATCAAATTGACCCCATCCTTCATTAAATAAGGTGTAACCAAAAATGCAGGTAACGTTTTTAAGCAAAGAAACTGTGTTTTCTAAATCTTCTTCAAAGCGGGCCCTTGATTGAGGGTTTCCTCGGCCGAATCTTTGATAACGTCGATCGTCTTTAAAACGGAATCCGATAAAGGGAGCCAAAGCAATCAAAAGAGGATTATAAGAGGAGCCTGCATTCACAATATCTTGCATCACGAGGATCCCAAGGCGGTCACAATGGTAATACCAACGCATGGGTTCAATCTTGATGTGCTTCCGGTCAAGATTAAAACCCATCTTCTTGAGCAGCAAGAGATCTTCGATCATTGCTTGATCGCTTGGCGGCGTTAATCCGCCATCCGGGAAATAGCCCTGATCAAGAACCCCACTAAGAAAATAGGGTTTGTTATTTAAAGCGAAAACGCGGTGCCCCTTATAATCCATCGATGAGAATTTCCTCATCCCGAAATAGGAAAAGAAATGATCTTCTCCTGCTATGATTTCAATTTCGTATAGGCAGGGCGATTCTGGCGACCACGGATGGAAAACATTTTCTAAAGAAGCTATAGCAATGCCGCTAAAATCAAAATCCCCTTTAGCAACGAGTTCTTTTTGATAATAGATGCGGAACGAGGAATCTTTTATTCCTTTATCAATATGGAAGCAAACCTGTTTCTGATCGAAATCAGGCTCGATGAGGAATTCTTTCACGTAGGTATCCGCGACTTTTTCTAGCCACACCGTGCCCCAAATACCCGAAGTGGGCGTATACCAAATCGTTCCTGGCTTTTTAACTTGCTTGCCTCGAGGAAAGATAGGAGAGGAAACATCGTCATTGACATCGACTTCAATCTTCAAAGATTCACCAAGATCCTCAAGTTCGATTGAAAAGGGAATATATCCTCCTTCATGATGAGCAACCAAAGAGCCATTTACATAAACGTCGGCAACTTGATCTACTGCATCGAAATGAAGAATCGCTTTTCCTTTTTGAAAAAGAGGAGGAAGAGGGATGTCTTTCCGATAATGCATCCATTCCTTTTTGCTGACGGATTGAGCAATCCCAGAAAGAGGAGTCTCAACCGCAAAAGGAACCAAGATAGTCTTATCGTAAATTTCCGTATGCCGGCTTTCCGAAATCGAGAAATCCCATTCCCCGTTTAAGCAAAGAAAATCCTCGCGCCGAAATTGGGGGCGAGGATGCTCAGATAAAGGACATGATTTTGAAACGGTAGTAGCAAATTTGCTCAACATGACGATTTATTTTATCAAAGGACTTCCGCCTGTCCACACGCGTTTATAAAGAAGAGGGTAGCAACAAAGAAAACCGCTGGCGCTTTAACGAGCCATCCGATTTAAAATTCCTTGGATTTCTGCGATTTTTTCATCTAATTCATCGCCGTTTTGCGCATTTTTAACGCAAGCCTCCAAATGGGCGGCGATAACCATGGAATTTACCTTTTGAAGCAAGGCAATCGTTGCCAATAACTGGTTCGAAACATCGATGCAATAGGCATCCTCGTCCACCATTCTGGTAATGCCTTCTAACTGACCTTTGGCAATGGCCAGCTGTCGTTTGACTTTCTTATGATCGGCCTTCATTCCAAGATGCCTCCAAATTGATAACCGGCTTTTTCAATGGCTTCTTTCAAGACGTCTTCACTTAGTTCTTCTTTGGCTTTGATCACAGCCTTTTTCCCTTTCAAATCGACGTCGACGGATTTCACATTGGGAAGAGAAAGAAGAGCTTCTTTGACGCGGCTTGTACAATGCTCGCACATCATCCCTTCGACCGCGATTACCTGCTTTTTCACTCCAAACATCATTTTTCCTCCTTAATGGTTTTCTTTTTATAAAAACGCAGCCTCAATGCGTTTAAAACAACGGTAACGGAAGACATCGACATCGCTACAGAGCCGATCATCGGAGTCAAAACAAGATGCTCTTGATTTCCAGTGAACCAGTTCGGGCTTACCGAAATCGCATAGAAAGCTCCAGCAGCTAAAGGAATCAAAAGAAGGTTATAGAAAAACGCCCAAGCCAAATTCTCTTTGATGTTTTTGACAACGCGATGGCTCAAATCAAATGCCGACACGACATCAAGAGGATCGCTTCGAGTCAAAACAATATCTGAGGAATTCATGGCAACGTCAGTTCCGGCTCCGATAGCTAACCCAACATCAGCTTGCGTCAAAGCAGGCGCATCGTTAATGCCGTCGCCAACCATCGCCACGACATGTCCTTCTTTTTGCAAATTCTTAAGAACTTCGAGTTTGCCATCAGGGAGAACGCCCCCATATACCTGATCTAAGCCAAGCTGCTTGCCAACATATTCGGCCGTCATGGCATTATCCCCGCTAATCATTGCGACGTGGATTCCCTGCTTTTTCAAAAGGGCTATTGCCTCTTTAGCGTTGGATTTAATTTGATCACCTACGCCAATTAGGCCAAGGATCTTGGAAAAATCCGCGACAATAAGAGAGGTTAAGCCTTGTTTCGCAAGCGAAGATAAGTCGCTTTGAATAGAAGAAACGTCAACATCCTTTTCCTTCATCAAGGCTTCATTTCCTACATAAAGGCCATTCCCGATAACCCCTTTGCCCGGAATAGAAACAAAATCAGGGCACGACGAATAGGAAAGACCTTTGGATTGGCAATAAGACAGAATGGCTTTGGCTAAAGGGTGCTCGGAATGGCTTTCAACGGAGGCAACTAAAGGCAGCCATTCGTTTTTCTCGTAAGCAATAATCGTATGCACGGCCATCTTCCCTTCGGTTAAAGTTCCCGTCTTATCGAAGAGGACATAATCCACTTTTTTGGCTCTTTCAAAAGCTTCTGCCGATTTGATTAAGATGCCGTTTTCGGCTCCTTTTCCCGTTCCAACCATAATGGCAACCGGAGTAGCTAGCCCCAATGCACATGGGCAAGAAACGACAAGAACCGATACTGATAACTGAAACGCCAAATTGATATCTGGATGCGAAGCACCTGCTATCCCTAAGCCTGTTAGAACCATCCAAAGGGCAAAGACAACAATGCTTAATCCGATGACCGTTGGAACGAAAATCAATGACACGCGGTCGGCCAAACGGGCAATCGGAGCTTTCGAAGAACTAGCTTCCTCAACCAAAGAAATGATCTTTGCCATTGTTGTCTCTTTTCCAACTTCCGTGATCTTCATTAGGAAGGAGCCGTCTTTGCAAACAGTAGATCCAATAAGGCGGTCGCCTTCTTTTTTATTCGCAGGAAGAGATTCTCCGGTTAGTGAAGATTCATCCACGCTTCCATTGCCTTGCATGATAATTCCATCAGCAGGCACGCTTTCGCCTGGCTTCACCAAAACGATATCGTCGATTTGAAGCGTTTCCGTAGGAACTTCAACGACTTCTTCTCCTCGAACCAAATTGGCCGTTTCTGGAGTTAAAGAAAGCATCGAAGCAATCGAAGAACTCGTTTTATCCGTAGCCTTTGCTTCAAAGAATTTGCCTAGAGATACAAATACAGGGATCATGGCAGCAGATTCGACATAAATATTCATCGAATAGTCCATGACAATCTGATGTTGATGGGTAGACCAGCCCACGATGATCATCACATAAGCATAAAGTCCATATAAAACCGAAACGATGCTTCCTAAAGCCACCAAGGTTTGCATATTCGGATGCAACTTAATCAGCGCCTTTAGCCCCGATTTGTAATGATCAAAATTTAAAATAACAATAGGGATCAGGAAGAGGAATTGAGCGGTAATATCTAAGAAAATAAGCAGCTCATATTGAGGATGATCCATTGCCGGAAATCCTGAAATCATCGGACCCATCGAGAAGAACATCAGCCCAATCAATAAAAGGATAGAAACAATAAGTTTATTCCTTCTTTTGGCAAGTTCTTTCTTCCGACGAGCCTGGATTTTCCGGATGGATTCGTTTACGTAAATCGAAGCGTGATATCCAGCCGATTCAACGCCTGAAATAATGTCTTCGTCATGACAAAAAGATTCGTCATATTCAACGACCATTGATTTTGAAAGCAAGGATACGTTACATGAAGTAACGCCAGGGATCTTTTTGACGGCTCGATCGACATTGGCTTGGCAGGCCGAGCACATCATTCCATCGACTTGGTATTTACGTTTCATAACACCCCCTAGGGGTATTCTACTACTTTGTTAGATAAATATCTACAAACGCAAAAGCGCCTCACAGGAGGCGCTTAAGCGGGCTATGGACGAATCCATATCCGATAAAGGAGGGTAAAACGCGGTGAACGTTAATGGATTTCGATAGATTGGGCTTTCTTAGCCTTTTCGACTGCGTTTTTCGGGAAGCGGATCGTCAAGATGCCGTCTTGATAGTTGGCGTTGATGTCTTTTTCCTCGACCTCACCGACATAATAGGTACGGCTGGTCGTCGCATAATAGCGTTCGCGGGAGAGGTAATGATGTTTCTCTTTCTTTTCCTTGTTTTCGTTGCCGCAGCTGGCGGTTACGGTGAGATAGCCGTCTTTGAGGTTGAGGGCGATATTTTCTTTCTTGAAGCCAGGGACTTCAATCTCGAATAGATAATCGTCTCCTTCTTCCTTGATGTCGGTTCTCAAATCGAGTTTGGAATAGGTCGGTAAAGCAACTTCATCGTCAAAGAAATTGTCGAAGAAGGGATCAAAGAGAGATCCGGTGTAGCAGCTGACATGATTCATAATGGAAATCCTCCTATGATGTCTAGCACTCTTGCTTCCTGAGTGCTAACAATATATTAATCCATTTTTTAGCACTGTCAAGCCTTGACTGCTAATTTTTTAAATTTTATTTTTCTTCGATCAATTCGATTCTTTTGGCGTTTCTTCTCGGAAAGATTCATTTAAAAACGACAAAATTTCTTCTTTTTTTGATCTTAGGTTTGGAAGAATGCAATAATCGCTTTGGCATTTGGAAAGAGCCGAAGCAGAAAGAAGATCGTTCATGATGTCGCAATAGCTATAAATGGCTAAAGATAGTCCTAACGAAGACCATTTCTCATATAAGGATAATGCGCGCGAGAATGTCTCCTCATAATCGCCATCGCAAGAAGAAGCTGCCTCGCCTAGGCTTGGCTCTTTCCCGCGATAGACACAAAATAACGTCATCGAATAAAATGCGTTTCTTTCTAAAAGTGGTTTATCTATGGGATAAGCTTTTCTTTTTTGATATAGCACCATCGTGATTTCATGAAGCATCTTCTCCGTTAAAGAAAGAAAACGGCTCATCCCATTGTCGAAACAATTAATGTCCATAAAAAGGCCTCCTACTTTTACATAGGAGGTCTAATTGCCATTTTTCAAAAAATTCGAATTATTTTTTTAATTTGGCAAGAGTTTCCTTAAGCGATTCCACCGAATAATAGAAGCCTTCCCGTTGTGCTTTTGGCAGATGCTGCAAACGCGAGATTTGTTCTTCTATATCGTTGGCTTTATCGATATCGGAATATTTCGGATTTCCTAGCACCGAGCGAAGACGTGTATCTGCTTTTAAAGCGGCTTCCTTAGCTGTTTGCTTAGGTGCACTTTTCTTAGCAGGCGCTTTCTTTGCGGGTTCTTTAGGCTTTTGTTTTGGAGAGGCTTTTTGCTTTTTCTCCTGAGGTTCGGCCTTCTTTTTCGTAGCTGGGGCTGCTTTCTTTTTCGCTTCAGCAGGCTTTTTGGCAGGAGCAGCCGGTTTGGGCTTCGGTTCTTCCTTTGCTATGGCGGGTTTAACTGCTGCCAAATCCACCCAGGCTTTATAACCTTTAGAAGAAGGCTCCGCCATAAAGATAGCGCCTTTAAATACAGTTTCCGCTTTGCTTGAATTGGCCAATTTCTTGCTGAGTTGCTCGGCAATCTGATTGAGATCTTCGGCCGTCACATCAAGAGGACCATGAACATTCGGCAAATAAGAAAGGCTAGCGTCGCGGAACATCAAACCATAATGGGCTCCGACGTTGATCAAAGCCGATTCGATGCTTTGCCCTTCTTCATACCATAATTTGGCTGGCTTAGGTTCGGGGGTAGTTGCTTTCGCGGGTTTAACCTCTTTGACAGGGGCTTTTTTCTCTTCTTTAGGAAGAGGATGGTCGATTCTTTCCAGCGCTTCCTTTAAGTCGGATTCGCTCAATAAAAGCTTCATGCCCTCCTTCTTTTGCTTTGGAAGAGAAGATAAAAGATTGAGTTGGTTTTGAATGTCCTCTTTCTTTTTGGAAGAAGAATAAGTTTCGTTACCTAGATTGGCTTTTAAACGGGTGTCGTTAGCCACGATCAAAGCAAGGTTATCGTCCTTCTTCTTGGTTGGGGAAATTGGAGAGGGTTTATTCTCCTCTCCGCTTTTGTGGGCGTCTGCTCTTTTTTTCTGGAAACGGGATTCGCCTTTGTTGATGGCTAAGGCGCCACCACTAGTGAACTTGTAAACGCTAACTTCACGGCCTCTTTGGGATTTAAGGGCATTCAGATTTCTTAAATCGTAAGCTAGGCCAACATCTTGAGTGATAATCAGGATTCGATTCTGGATACGGTCGGTAGAGACCACCGTATAAATCACGTTATCCGCAAAATTCTGATTGATTTTGATTTTCTTAATACTAAGCAATTTCTGCCATCGGATTTTTCTCAGAATTTTAAGTTCGCGCAACGCGGCGATCCTTCGACGATCATCGGATACGTCCTTTGCATGCTTGCGCAGTTCTTCATAGCACGGCTGCAGAATGTAAATCGGCTGATTCTTTTTGCGATATTCTTTTGCGTTTGACAACACATCCATCCAAACGGCGAAGCTTGGATCCATCAAAGAGCAAGTGTCGATGATCACATAACTGAAATCGTTGAGGAATTCGGCAAGTGATGCGGACTTGTTCTCGTCTGCGAACATATGTGTCTTAATAGACCTCCTTTCGCGAAGATTCTACAAGAAAAAAGCTCTCTTAGGAAGAGAGCCGGTTCCCTCGATCTTATTTGACTTGGGTGATGACGTATTCACCTTTGCCGACAAGGCGTCCTTTTTTGCCAGCAGGGACGAAGAAAGTATCACCTTTCTTAAATGCGATTCCTTCAAATGTTCCTTCCCCTTCTAGGAAGCTAATGGCCACGAAAGAAGAGGGACGTGCTTCG
>ODAI011544475.1_pt1 | contig 16882 bp, 11 predicted proteins | sample 1539321 | NCBI WGS metagenome assembly ODAI01 (sample SAMN02144231, study PRJEB22623) | gut metagenome | biome: sheep rumen | host: Ovis aries | place: New Zealand | reverse complement strand
TCTCTGCGATCTTCTGCCATATATCGGTGCAGCCCTGCTGCTCTGCGGAGCGGTACCGGCGCTGCTTGCGCTTAAAAAGCCCGCAAAGAAGAAGCTTGTGTTCACTCCCCGCGTTATCAGAATGTGCGTGACTATGACTGTTATTTACGGTGCGGTATGCGCGCTTTCATTCATCTTCCTTTATAGCTGGAGGCTGTATTTCGCTGCGGCAGCGCTTCTTCCGTCGTTCTGCGTCTATATGCCCTGCCTTGCGAACCTTATAAACAAGCCGGTGGAAAAAGCCATAAACAAGCACTACATCAACGATGCAAAGCGCATCATAAGCGAGCTTCCGAATACCACCGTCATCGGCATCACCGGAAGCTACGGCAAGACTTCCACAAAGTTCTACCTCGAAAGGCTACTGTCCGCAAAGTACAATGTGCTTATGACGCCGGGCAGCTTCAATACCACAATGGGCGTTGTCAAGGTAGTCCGCGGCAGTCTCAATGCCACACACGAGATATTTCTCTGCGAAATGGGGGCAAAGGGTGTAGGCGAGATCAAGGAGATCTGCGACATCGTTCACCCGAAGCATTCGATCATAACCTCAATAGGCGAACAGCACCTTGAAACATTCGGCTCCGTCGAGAACATCATAAAGACGAAGTTCGAGATAGCCGACGCGGTCACGGACGGAACGGTGTTCTTAAACTATGACAACGAGTTCATCAGAAACCACGGAACCGACAAGAACCATATAACCTACGGCATTGAAGGCGGAAAGTGGGATTACACCGCCGACGGCATCAAGGTCACCGAGAAAGGCACCACATTCACCGTACACCACGGAGACGAGGAAAAACAGTTCTCCACCAAGCTTCTCGGAGAGCACAACGTGCAGAATATCCTCGGCGCGATAGCCGTATCACACGAACTCGGCATCAGCTTTGACGAACTTGTATATCCGGTAAAGCGCCTTGAAGCCGTACCGCACAGAATGCAGATACTCGACAAGGGCAACGGGGTAACGATAATCGACGACGCGTTCAACTCCAATCCTGCGGGTGCGAGAGCGGCGCTGAAAACGCTGTCGATGTTTGAGGACGCGCTGCGAATATTGGCAACGCCGGGAATGATAGAGCTGGGAGAGCGCGAATACCAGCTGAACAAGGAACTGGGCGAATTTGCGGCAGGCTGCTGCGACATAGCGATACTTGTGGGCGAGAAACAGGCTCCGCCGATAAAAGAGGGACTTCTTGCAAAGGGCTTTACCGAGAACCACATAATCGTTGCGGCTGACCTGAGTGAAGCGATGAAAGCCGCCTATGCGATACAGGCGGGAAGAAAGCGCGTGATACTGCTTGAAAACGATCTGCCGGACAATTTCTGAACAGTATGATAGTAGGAAGTGAATTGATATGAAGATAAACTGTGATTACTGCGGCACTCTTATCGATACCGACAAGTACAGCACCTGTCCGAACTGCGGCGGCGCTTACGGAAACGATCATGAGGTGATCAAAGAAAAGGAAAAGCTCGACAGGGCAGATGACCTGTATTTCGAGAAAAAAGAGCTCGAAAACGACAGAATGCGGATAGAGAACAAGAATCTGATGACAAATTCTGCCGCAAATTCAAAGACTGTGCAAAACGCCGCGAAGTTTATGAGCTTAGGCTGTTTGCTGCCGATAATAACGATCTGCATCACGTTCGTTATCGTTATGATATTTGCGATAGCTGCGGTGTCAAGCGAGAGAAAAGCCGAAAGCAGCTCCTCGAAAAGAGAAAAGGAAGCGACTTCCCACAGCAGCATCTCCATAACGCCGGTGGAAATGCCGGATATCTCTATCCCGGAGATACCGGAGATCTCGGTGCCTCTGATCGAGACAAAGGTGACTGCGGGACTCGGAGAACCTGCGCAGACTCTCAATTACTCCGTGACCTGCGACAGGTATCAGACCGTTGACCGCTGGCCGTACAAACCGTCGGAGGGCTATGAGTACGTTTCGTTTCATATAATAATAGAGAACACCGGAAAAGAGGATTACCGTCCCGAAGAAAAGATCATGTGCCTTGTGAACGGGATAATGTGCGATTCCCAGTGGGACAATGACCGCAAGCAGCTGTCCTCTGACCCTGTGCCTCCCGGAATAAAGGCGGAGGGCAACATCTGCTTTGAAGTGCCTGCTGACGCGGAGTACTTCGATCTGAAATACGGCGATTATGTAACACTGCACTTAAAGAATACGATCGGCGGAGAAGCCGTGACAGAGACAGAATAAACATTACATACACAAAAGAAAGGACAGCATTATGAAGATCAGAGTCGGAGTTTTTTTCGGCGGCAAGAGCGTTGAGCATGAGGTGTCGGTCATTTCCGCACTCCAGGCATGCAGGTCGCTGAATACGGAAAAATACGAGATCATACCGATCTATATCACAAAGAACACCGAGTTCTACATAGGCGAGAACATCGGCAAGATCGAAGCGTACAGGAATATCCCGGCGCTCCTTAAAGAGAGCAGCCGTGTTATACCCGTCGGGAACGGCAGCACTGTCGAGCTTCTCAATTACCCGATGAAGAAGTTCGGCAATAATGTGGCAGCGGTGATAGATGTGGCGCTTCCGGTCGTTCACGGTACTAATGTTGAGGACGGAGCGCTCCAGGGATATCTTCAGACCCTCGGTATCCCGTATGCAGGCTGTGATGTGCTTTCAAGCGCTCTCGGCATGGATAAGTACGCTATGAAGTGCGTTTTCGCGGATAACGGCATACCGGTGCTTCCCGGAACAGTCATCAATGTGAAGGAGTACACCTCCGCGCAGGACGCAGTGCTCGGTATGATCGAGTCAAAGACGCGGTACCCCGTTATCGTGAAGCCCGTAAATCTCGGTTCAAGCGTCGGCATACGCAAGGCAAAGGATCGTGAGGCTCTTGCGGACGCTCTCGATTACGCCTTCACTTTCTCGATAAAGGTGCTTGTCGAGAACGCGATAACCGATCTCAAGGAGATAAACTGCTCGGTGCTCGGAGATTATGAGCATGCGGAAGCAAGCGAGTGCGAGGAGCCGGTGGCAAATGACGAGATCCTCAGCTATCAGGATAAGTATGTCGGCGGTACAAAGTCCTCCGGCGGAAAGAGCGGCATGGCTTCGCTCAAGCGCAAGATCCCCGCGGATATCACGCCGGAAATGCGGGAAGAAGTACGCACTCTCGCGGTAAAGGCATTCAGGTCTCTGGGCTGTTCCGGAGTTTCCCGTATCGACTTTATGCTCGATCAGAGCACAGGGAAGATCTACCTCAACGAGATCAACACTATCCCCGGAAGCCTTTCTTTCTACCTCTGGGAGCCGGTGGGCGTAAAGTACAGCGAGCTTCTCGACCGAATGATTAATCTTGCATTCAAGCGCGAGCGTGAGAATAAGTCGATAAGCTTCTCCTTTGATACCAACATTCTTGAAAATGCAAGCTTCGGCGGTTCAAAGGGCGCAAAGGGCGGAAAAATGTAAGAAAATATGTGCAATATGCACAAAATTGTGTTTATATTAATAAAAAATCAAGTACAATGATACAAAAATAAAAAAATATCAAAAAGTACTTGATTTTTTTTCTGCAAAAGACTATAATATGATTATCGGTTAGCACTCGGAGCAAAAGAGTGCTAACACTCGGAACGGGCAAGTGCTAAATGCCCGGTGAGTTACGTTAATATTTTTATTTTCTTATAGGAGGTCTTTAAAAGGGCACCAAAACCAACCAAAACAACAGCAGCAAAGAGCGGACTCAATATCAAGCCGCTTGCAGACAGAGTTGTTATCAAGTTCCTTGAAGCAGAGGAAACCACAAAGGGCGGTATAATCCTCACAAGTTCGGCACAGGAAAAGCCCCAGGTAGCAGAGATCTGTGCGGTAGGTCCCGGAGGAGTAGTTGACGGAAAAGAGATAAAGATGGAAGTCAAGATAGGCGATAAGGTGCTTATCAGCAAGTACTCCGGAACAGAAGTAAAGCTCGAAGGCGAAAAGTACACAATAGTTCGTCAGAGCGACATTCTTGCAATCGTAGAATAAAAGAAAGGAAATGATTTATTATGGCTAAGCAGATTATTTACGGCGAGGAAGCTCGCAAGGCTTTACAGGCAGGTATCGACAAGCTTGCCGATACAGTAAAGATCACACTCGGACCGAAGGGCAGAAACGTTGTCCTCGACAAGAAGTTCGGCGCTCCGCTGATCACAAATGACGGCGTTACGATCGCAAAGGAGATCGATCTCGAAGATCCTTTTGAGAACATGGGCGCACAGCTCGTCAAGGAAGTTTCCACAAAGACAAACGATGCTGCCGGCGACGGTACAACAACAGCTACACTTCTTGCACAGGCTATCGTTCGCGAGGGTATGAAGAATGTTGCTGCAGGCGCTAACCCCATGGTTCTCAAGGGCGGTATCGAAAAGGCAGTTGAAGTCTCTGTTGACGAGATCAAGAAGAATGCACAGAAGATAAAGAACGCAGAGGATAAGGCAAGAGTTGCCACCGTTTCCAGCGGAAGCGAATTCATAGGCAAGCTCATCTCCGAGGCTATGGAGAAGGTTTCCGATGACGGCGTTATCACTATCGAAGAGAGCAAGACTGCCGAGACATACAGCGAAGTTGTTGAAGGTATGCAGTTCGACAGAGGCTACATCTCTCCTTACATGGCAACAGACGGCGACAAGATGATCGCAGAGCTTGACGATCCTTATATCCTCATCACAGACAAGAAGATCTCCGCTATACAGGATCTCCTTCCGCTTCTTGAGCAGATCGTAAAGACCGGCAAGAAGCTTCTCATAATCGCAGAGGACATCGAGGGCGAAGCACTTACGACCCTTATCCTCAACAAGCTCAGAGGAACATTCAACTGTGTTGCTGTAAAGGCTCCGGGATTCGGTGACAGACGCAAGGAGATGCTTAAGGATATCGCAGTCCTCACAGGCGGTCAGGTCATCACAAGCGACCTCGGACTTGAACTTGCCGATACAACAGTTGATATGCTCGGTACAGCAAAACAGGTCAAGGTAACAAAGGAAAATACAACGATCGTTGACGGTGCCGGAAGCAAGAATGACATCAAGGAAAGAGTAAATCAGATCCGTAACGCTATCGAAGAGACTACAAGCGATTTCGATAAGGAGAAGCTCCAGGAAAGACTTGCTAAGCTCGCAGGCGGTGTTGCTGTCATCAAGGTCGGTGCAGCTACCGAGATCGAGATGAAGGAAAAGAAGCTCCGCATAGAGGACGCTCTCGCAGCTACAAAGGCTGCCGTAGAAGAGGGTATAGTTGCAGGCGGCGGCACAGCTCTTATCAACGCTATGGATGAGGTAGAGAAGCTCAGCGAGACTCTCGAAGGCGATGAAAAGACAGGTGCAAGAATAGTTCTTCGCGCACTTGAAGAACCCGTTCGCCAGATCGCAGCTAACGCAGGTCTTGAAGGTTCTGTGATCATCGAGAACATCAGAAAGAATACCAAGAATAAGAAGACATACGGTTTCGACGCATTCAAGGGCGAGTACACCGATATGATAAAGGCAGGTATCGTTGATCCTGCAAAGGTAACACGTTCGGCACTCCAGAACGCAGCTTCTGTTGCTGCTATGGTCCTCACCACCGAGAGCCTTGTAACAGATATCAAGGAAGATGTTCCTGCTGCTCCCGCAGGCGGCGGAATGGGCGGTATGGGCGGTATGTATTGATAAGACCCTCCCCTTTGCCCCCTCCCTTCAGGGAGGGGGCATTTATTTTGTGTCGGGGCTGTGCCCCGACACTTCTTATCAGGGGGCTTTCCGGTCGCCCCCTGAAACCCCTTCGGGCTGTAGCAGCGGCTTCATAAAAATATCCCCTCCACCAAAGTGAAGGGGATTTAAACAGCGGTTCATTAGTTAAGTTCCCAGATATCTCTTGCATAGTCTGTAACAGCTCTGTCAGCGCTGAAAATGCCTGCACCTGCGATATTTGCAAGGGACATCTTGTTCCACTTGAGTGTATCTCTGTAGGTCTGGCTTGCTCTTATCTGAGTGTTGTGATAGCTGTCAAAGTCTGCAAGGCACATATACTGATCCACATATCTGATAGCGTTTGCAACTTCATCAAATTTAGCTCCGTTGAAGCCTCTGTATATAGCGTCTATAGCGCCTCTGATAACATCGTTGCGGTCATAGTAGCCGTCGGGTGAATAACCGTTTGTCTTCATTACGTTTACTTCGGGTGTTGACATACCGAAGATAAAGATGTTGTCATCGCCGACCTGACCGTGTATCTCAACATTTGCACCGTCGTAGGTTCCCATTGTGATAGCACCGTTGAGCATAAGCTTCATATTTCCGGTACCGCTTGCTTCAGTCCCGGCAAGTGAGATCTGCTCTGATATCTCGGCTGCCGGCATAAGGATCTCGGAGAGTGTTACGCGGTAATCTTCAAGGAATACGACCGCAAGCTTTTCATTGAGTTTCGGATCCTTTTTCAGTTCTTCGCCGATACACCAGATAAGCTTTATTATCTGCTTTGCCATATAGTAACCGGGCGCTGCCTTGGACGCGAATATATAGGTCTTCGGCTGGAAGTCGGCATCTGGATTGTTCCTGAGATAATTGTACTCGGAGATTATATTCAGCGCGTTGAGCTGCTGACGCTTGTATTCGTGCAGTCTCTTTACCTGTACATCAAATATGCTGTCGGGGTTGAGCTTTGCGCCGGAGCTGCTGAGTACGTATTTTGCAAAATCTTCCTTGTTCTTGCGCTTTATTTCTGCAAGCTTATGCAGAACATCGCTGTCGTTTGCAAAACCGTTCAGCTTGCTGAGTTCTCCGCCGTCCTTCTTGAATCCGTCACCGATGCATTCCGAAATAAGCTTCGTAAGTCTCGGGTTTGACTGGAGCAGCCAGCGTCTGTATGCTATACCGTTTGTTACATTTGTGAACTTGCCGGGAGTAAGCTCATACTCATCATGGAAAACGCTGTCCTTGATGATCTCGCTGTGAAGCTTTGAAACACCGTTTACCGAGTGTGATGCCACAACGCAGAGGGTTGCCATTCTGATCTGGTTGTTGCGGAATATGGACATCGCCTCGACCTTTTCATAAGGCAGCGTCTCGGAGAGCTTCTCGCAGTAGCGTCTGTTGATCTCGCAGATTATCGAGTAGATTCTCGGAAGTATTCTCTCGATAAGATTCTGATCCCACTTTTCAAGAGCTTCAGCCATTACTGTATGGTTGGTATATGCGAATGTCTTGCAGACTATACCCCACGACTTGTTCCAGTCATAACCGCAGTCATCAAGGAGTATTCTCATAAGCTCGGGTATTGCAAGAGTCGGGTGAGTATCGTTTATGTGGATAGCGACCTTGTCAGGCAGGTTCTCAAGAGTTCCGTAAACATTCATGTGACGCATTACGATATCGCCGATCGAAGCGGCGCACATGAAATACTGCTGACGCAGACGCAGAGCCTTTCCTTCAAGATGGTTATCGTTAGGATAAAGCACCTTTGTCAGAGAATGGGCGATGTTGTTTGCACCGAGAGCGCCTGAATAGTCACCGGAATTGAATGCGCTCATGTCGAATGACATACTCTTTGCGCTCCACAGACGAAGTTTTGATACACCTTCGCTGTCATATCCCGAAACATACATATCATAGGGGACTGCAAGCACGGTATTGTAGTTCACATGAGAGATATGATGATAATCGTTGTCCCAGTATTCACGCACTTCGCCGTCAAAATGCACCTCAACAGCCTGATCTTCGACAGGTGTGAGCCATGCACCGCCGCCGGGCAGCCAGTTATCGGGAAGTTCAGTCTGCCAGCCGTCGATTATCTTCTGTTTGAAAATACCATATTCATAGAGCAGTGAATAGCCTGTTGCGGGGAAATCGCAGGTTGCCATTCCGTCCATATAACAGGCAGCAAGTCTTCCGAGACCGCCGTTTCCGAGTCCGGCATCGGGTTCTTCATCATAGATCGCATCGGGCTTTATCTTGTATTCATCTTTAAGTATCTTTTCTACGACCTCGTTCATTCCGAGGTTATAGAGAGAGGTCTTGAGCGAACGGCCCATGAGGAATTCCATTGAGATATAATATACCTGCTTTTTTCCTACGGAATTGCATTTTGTCATGAACATATGGCGTTTTTCGCGGAGTACATTTACAACGATCTTTGAAAGAGCCTTGTATATCTGTGTACTGGTTGCTTCGTTCGGACCGATCCTGAAATCATATTCGAGAGTTTCTTTCAGCTTTTTGCTGATCTGTTCCGGAGTAAGAGGTGAAGTCATATCAAATCTATCCTTCCTGAATTAATATGTATAGTACGGGTACATTTGCTGATAAGCAATAAACCATACAATATCATTATACCACATCGGCAGCGGAATTTCAACATTATTAATTTTTTAACAAATAAATTGTACTTTTTTGTCGATATTTCCAATTTATAATAAATAAATTTGGCGTTTTTGCACCAACGGGTTTTGTGCAAAAGCAACAAAAATAAACATAGATATTCTACAGCAATTGTTCAAAGCTTGTGATATACATATCGGCTTTCTGTCTGATAAGCTGTTCATCGCGCGCGGAGGTGCTGTCATAAACACCCACAGTCCTGAATCCTCCGTCAGCCGCACCGCATATTGCAGCATAAATATCTTCAAACACCACAGTATCGCATATATCCGCGCCCATACGTCTGCACGCGAGCTCATATACATCGGGATGATCCTTCCGGCGGCTGCATTCGTTCACTGCTGCATACGCCGAGAACATATTTTCTATCCCGCATCTTCTGAGTCCGGGGATAAACAGCTCCTCAGAACTTGCTGTCGCGACGGCAAGCTTTATTCCGGCATTATGAAGCTTTTTCAGATATTCATAAGCACCCTTTTTCAGGGTGACTTCATTGGTGTAGAAATTTACAGCATCTGCGTTCCATTCGCTCATCATCTCTTCGGGGGACTTGTTGATGCCGAAGCGTTCTTTTGTGTATAACGCAGTCTCCTCAGCACCGAGGTGAGCGATTGCCAGAAGATAGTCCTCCGGAACGATATCTACACCATTATGTGCCAGAAACCTCTCGTCTATCCTGTTCCAGAATCCCATTGAGTCGAAAACCGTCCCGTCAAGATCGAAGATCGCCGCTTTGAAATCCGGATTTATAAGGTCTATCATTTTGCGGCAAGCTTCTCCCTGACATATTCTGCGATAAGCTTAGCAGAAAGATCGACTCCGATATCCGAATTTACGGAAATATCGTATGTCTGTACCTTTCCCCATGCATCGTCTGCGAAATAGTTGTAGTATGCGATCCTGTTCTTGTCTTTTTTGATAAGGTATGTCCTGTAATTGTCCGCGCTTTCGCCGTATTCGTCTCTTACGCGGGCGATCCTGCTCTCAATAGGGGCTGTAATGAATGTGTTTATTACATTCGGCTGACCTCTCAGGACATAGTCCGCGCATCTTCCGACTATGACACAGCTTTCTTTGTTATAAAGATCCTTTATAACACGGGACTGAGCAATGAATATCATATCGGACGCGGGAAGCAGCTGGCTTCCTATGTACAGATGATACAGAAGGCTCTGCGTCTTTTTCTGGTCATTTCTGCGGACGAAATCTTCTGTGTAGCCGCTTTCTTTTGCAACAAGGGACAGTAACTCTCCGTCATAGAATGCGATTCCGAGTTCTTCGGCAAGCTTCTTTCCGATCAGTCTTCCTCCCGAGCCATACTCTCTTGACACCGTAACAACGTAATTGCTCATATAAAAGCCTCCTTCTGACACCGTTCAGCGATGCTGATATCTATAGGGAACCTCTAAAAACCCATTTGAGAGAAAAAGAGTTACTTGCACCGATAGCTGCGTCAAGTCTCCTCACCTTGCGCCAGCAAGTTTTCGGAGACTTTCCTTGCTCTCGGTGCAACTATCTCATTTTCTCTTTTCAAAGCAGTTTTTAGAGGTACCCTATATTTGATTATAGCACATTTTTTCCGTTTTGTCACGAATTAATTTTGCAGTTCTTAAAATTTGTTAATATTTCTCGTATATGCGCAAAATTTCTCCGATTGTTGACAAATCGCCTGTTTAATGGTATCTTTTATATGTATATGTATGCGATCTGCGGTCTGGCGGATCCGTACAGCTTTATTTTCATAGAAACGGAGCGGAAAATAATGGCAGGAAAAAAACACGGGCGTCAGAAGAAGCTCGGCTTTGCGATAGTTGCGCTGGCTGTGGGTGCGACTGTCATAACGGTCGTTCTCTCTACTCTTGCGACCATGACTATGTTCAAGTCGTATAATGACAGCATACTTGTTGAAAGAGCACACGTTGGTGTGGGAATACTTGAAAGTATGCTCGAAAGCGAAATAAAAACGCTCAACGACGATTTCTGGATGTGGTCTGAGGATTCACCGTTTGCCGACGCCATAAACAACGGGAACAGGGAGTATTTTGCGGAATCATGGACGGAATACAAGGACAGCGAAAGCGACTTCTGCGCTGTTGTCGGAAAAGACGGAAATGTTATTTTCAGCGACGGATTCCCGTTCAGCAGCTTTGATTATAATTCAGTCGTAAACGGTACGGTAATAGACGGTTTGGTTCTCAGGGACACTGAGCTTGCGGCAGTTTACGGCGCGGCAGTGTCCGAAAATGATGCCGAGGGCGCACTGATAGTCGGATTCAGCCTTGAAAAGCAGGGCTGGCTCGATAATGTAAAGAAGCTCACAGACTGCGATGTTACCATATTCAATGGTAATATCAGATACGCGACGACTCTCGGAGCGAACCTTATCGGTACATCTATGGCTGACAACATCAAAAAGGAAGTACTTGACTCAAAGAAGAATTATTCCGGTCAGGCAAATATAAATAACCAGCCTTATTATGTGGCATACGAGCCGATGTATGACATAAACAAGAATGTTGTCGGTGCTTATTTTGCCGGCTCTGACGCTTCTGACTCCAATGCGGAATTTGCAAAGGTGACCGTGGTATCTTCGCTTATCGCGGTCATACTGATCGCAGTAAGCGCGGTTATAATCCTCATATTCACACGCAAGAGAGTGATTACCCCTATCCGGCAGGTATCCATACTTGCAGATGAAATGGAAAAGGGCGAACTGAGCACCACAAAGGTGGATTATTGGTTTGTGAACGACGAGGTGGGAACTTTTGCACGAAAGCTTCGATATGCGAAGAAGGGTGTCAGCGCCTGCATTGAGGATATTTCAGGTATTCTTGCTAACATGGCGGACGGCGATTTCACGAATGTTCCGCAGGTGGAATATCCCGGAGATTTTCAGTCCATAAAGCTCAATTTACATAAGATCGAGGAAGATCTCGGAGAAACCCTCAGCAAGATGAATATATCTTCAGATGAGGTACTGACAGGTTCAAACCAGATGGCTGAAGGTTCTCAGTCTCTTGCGGACGGAACAACAAAGCAGGCAAGCGCGATAGAGGAGATCTCGGCTACCATAAATGAAGTAAGCTCACAGATATCCAGTACGGCTGAAAATGCGGCAAAAGCCGGAGATCTTTCACGTCAGACCGAGGACAAGGTAATTTATCAGGACAGCGAGATACAGAAAATGGTATCAGCTATGAACGATATAAGCGAGACGTCCAAGGAAATAGAGAAGATCATCAAGACTATCGAGGATATATCTTTCCAGACGAACATTCTTGCACTCAACGCAGCGGTCGAGGCTGCGAGAGCGGGAGAAGCCGGAAAGGGATTTGCGGTAGTTGCAGACGAGGTGCGTAACCTTGCGAGCAAATCAGCAGAGGCAGCCAAGAGCACCGCATCACTTATCACCGCAGCTATAGATGCGGTAGGAAAGGGTTCTGAGATCGCATTCTCCACTGCCGAATCAATGAAGGAAGTCAAGACCATGACTGAGGACACAGCAGCGCTTATTGCGAAGATCGCCGATGCGAGTCAGGAGCAGAACGAATCTATCAGGCAGATAACTTCCGGCATAGAGCAGATATCTCAGGTAATACAGACAAACTCCGCGACTGCCGAAGAGACTGCCGCATCATGCGAAGAGCTTTCCGGTCAGTCGAAGCTGCTTAAAGATCAGGTAGCACGGTTCAGGTTCAATGATTGAGGAACCGCACAAATAAGACGCACGAAGATTTTCATACCGCAGCCCGAATGCCGCACTACGCGGCGGTAACAGCTGTGGAATGAAGTCAGCGTGCGTCTGTTTTATGTTATAATATATGTTATTTTTCTGAGCTGTGAGTGTGGTACTCACAGCCCGGTAAATCAGTATCTGCTACTTTGACATTGCCGGGATATGTTCAAAATGTTTTATACACAAGGGAAAAACGAACGTCACAAAGAACATCTGGATAAAACATGAAGTGATCGTACCACCCACACCGGGGATCCAGCTTTTGACCAGAGGTAAAAGGATCAGACTGATCGCATAATAACTCAGAAGACCGGTAGTGAGTCTTGTTATCCTCGTTATCATAGGGATATCGGTTGAAAATCTTACATAACGCTTTTCCAATATCCAACCTATCAGAAAGCCAACGCACCAGCCGACACCTTTGTAAGTGTCGTTTGCCATTTTTGCACCATCTACCAGCAGTTCGCCTGCTTCGTTATAATCCACCGGATAGGACTTTACCGCAGCAAATACCGCAACAGCAACAGCGGCAGCGATACCGATGCACGCCACCATTATGTCTTTTCCCGGATTCTTATCTACCCATGCGATCAGCTTTCCTGTCAGCCACATCACGAGCAGTCCTGCTCCTGCACCTATCAGAATATCCTGCGGTGTATGTACACCCAGAAAATTGCGGCTGAACGCAATAAGTACAACAATAGCACCCAGTACTATGCGAAGCCATTTGGGGAGATCCTTGCGGATAGCGCCGCCGCCGTAAAGCGATGCTGCATTCATACTATGCCCGCTCGGGAAGGAATAACCGGTCGCCAATGCCAATGCATCGCTGTCAGGAATGATGCGCGCATCTCTGATCCAGGGACGATAAACACAAGCTGTTACTTTCAGTAACCCGTTGACCACTCTGTTGCCGCTCCAGCCCATTAAAAGGTATTTGCCGAATTCCTTGCTTGCGCACCAGTAGATCAGTGCCATTATTATCAGCACAGTATTCATTTCACCGATGAAACTCATCTTTGACATAAAATCTGTCAGACAAGCACCGACTCCATTTCTGAATTCCTGTAAAATCAAAAGGATATCAATGTCCATATCTTTGCCTCCACAAATCTTACTTTTCCAGCAGTCGTATAATATTTCAAATATTATAGCTATTATAGCACAGATTTTACGACCTGTCACTACTTTTCTGAAAAATTGCATAGTCTGAACTGCCCCACATTATGTTGTACGCACAATGCGGGGCAGTTCATTTACATCTCTGTGTCTGTACTTTAATGAGACTATTCGGGTTCCGTTTTAACGGTATTCGCTTTTGCTCCTTTTTACTATGAAAATAAACGGGTGCAGGGCAGCGGCCTTACTCATCAAGCCATTCCGGCAGTGATTATAGCCATTTTATAGACTTCATCGGCGTTGCAGCCTCTGGAGAGGTCGTTTATGGGAGCGTTAAGACCCTGGAGAATAGGACCGTATGCTTCATAACCGCCGAGACGCTGTGCGATCTTATAGCCGATATTGCCGGCTTCAATAAGCGGGAATATGAAAGTATTTGCCTGTCCTGCGACCTTTGAATCAGGGCACTTTGTTTTTGCAACTTCTGCGGAAACAGCAGCATCGAACTGGAATTCTCCGTCGATAACAAGCTCAGGATCTATCTTGCGGGCTTCGATAACCGCATCGTGGCTGAGCTGGACTGTGCCTCCCTTGCCGGAACCGTATGTCGAGAAGCTGAGAACTGCTACCTTGGGGTCGATGCCGAAGAATGCGGCTGTTCTTGCTGTCTCTACTGCAACCTCTGCAAGCTGCTGTGCGGCTGTCTGTACTACGTTTCCTTCCTTGTCGAGCTTGTCGGTGTAGCTGAGGTTTATAGCGCAGTCGCCCATTGCGATAGTCTCTTCCTTGCCGTCCTTTTCACGGAACAGAATGAAAGAAGAGCTTACAAGTGATGAGCCTTTCTTTGTCTTTATGATCTGGAGAGCGGGACGTACTGTGTCGGCTGTCGAGTATGTTGCACCGCCGAGAAGTGCGTCTGCTTTTCCCATTTTTACAAGCATCGTACCGAAATAATTGGACTTTTTAAGTAAATTGCGGCACTCTTCCTCTGTCATCTTGCCCTTTCTGAGCTCTACCATTGCAGCTACCATAGCATCAAATTCGCCGTAAGTGAGCGGATCAATGATAGTTGCCTTGTCGATCGCAAATCCTCCGTCAGCCGCAGCCTTCTTTACCTCATCGGGATTACCGCAGAGGATAACTCCCATAAGGTCTTCCTTTAAGAGCCTGTCAGCCGCGGAAAGGATCCTTGCGTCGGTGCCTTCGGTGAATACGATCGTTTTCTTGCTTGCTTTAAGGTTTGCAAGCAGCTTGTCAAACATTGCCATATAACAATGACCTCCATTTTTAAAATCTGACATATATTATACCACTTTATGTATAATATTGCAAGTGGTTTTGGACCTAAATTCATGCTGATGTCATATCTGCCCGTGAGCTGTTATCTCTCCTGTGCGGATCTTCTCTTTCAGCTCGTTTTTGGGGACAGGCTTGCTGAAAAGATAGCCCTGTACTCTTCCGCAGCCTATATCCTTGAGGAACTTATACTGATCCGGTGTTTCAACACCTTCGGTCAGTGATACCATATCGAGCTGCTTTGAGAGAGAGACGATATTTTCAAGTATGAGACTTGTGTTTTTATTTGTTCCCAGCCCGTCGAGGAACTTCATATCTATCTTGAGGACATCAAACCTGAAGTCTTTAAGAACATTAAGCGAGGAATAGCCGCTGCCGAAGTCGTCCAGCCATATCTTGAATCCGAGCTCACGCAGCTTGTTTATTGAGCTGTTCAGCAGATCGCTGCACGATGAAAGGGCACTCTCGGTTATCTCTATGTCAAGATATTTCTTGTCAATTCCGTATTTTTCGAGAGTTTCGCAGATGAATCCCACAATGTCGCAAAGTTCAAAGTCGAGCCGTGAAAGGTTTACCGACACGGGGCGGCACTCGTTTCCGGTTTCACGTTCAGCCTGTATATCGGCGCACACTCGTTCGATAACATACTTGTCGAGCTTATGTATCTGGCGGTGTTCCTCAAGTACGTCGATGAATACCGCAGGGAACATCATTCCGAACTTCTCGTCATACCAGCGGGACAGGGCTTCAAAGCCGACTATCTCTCCGGTATCGGTTGAGATGATCGGCTGATAGAATACACGGATATTTCCGTTTTCGGCAGCGCTGTCGATGTTGTTCACGATATAGTGTTTCAGCCGGTATCTGTCTTCAAGCACGGTGTCATATTCCTTGCAGCTGAGACTGTAGTGCTTCTTTATGCTCGTGCAGGCAAATCTTGCTCTGTCACAGGCAATGCCGGGATCGTTCTCATCGTCCTTCGGGCGATAGGCACCGCACTTCAGATTGAGCTGAACATCTCCCTGATCCTGTTTTATCTCGTCGGCGATACTGTCTATCACTCTCTGATAACCGGTATTCTCTGTGAGTACAACAAAATGGTCATCAGAGAACCTTGCGCTCAGAGATCCGCTGAATCTGCTCTCTATCAGATGGGCCGTCTTTTTCAGCAGCTCGTTTCCTTTGTGAAAACCGTATGTTTCGTTGTAGGACTTGAAATTTTCGATATCTATGAACAGAAATCTCAGATCGGCGCTCCTGTTCTCCTCTGACAGTTTCTTTTCAGACTCGCTTCTGAAATACATCATGTTGTGTATTCCCGTCAGCTCGTCTTTTTCTGATATCGTGTGAAGCGACCTGTTTGCAGCTTCAAGATTTTCGTCTTTTTTTGCCTGCGACATAGTTCGGCTGTAATTGCTGAAGCTGCAGAAAAGAGTAGCGATCCACATAATGAACAGGTTGATCTTTGTTGCGTCTGTTGTACCAATGATCTGTGAATTTATCACTATCGTCGAATCGAGAGAAAAGTAGAATATCCCGTATGAAACGGTGATTATGAAAAATCCCACTATCGGCGTCCATGTCAGCAGGCATGCGGCAAACAGCTCCATAGTCAGGAAAGTGAATACCTGTTCGCTGCGGCTGTAATCCGCAACCGATATCTCGATTCCGAAGGAAAGGCAGATTATCATGAATGCCCATTTCAGCAGATATCCCAGTATTTTGCTGCATTTTTTTCCTTTTATAAAAAAGACTGCATAAATAAACATAGCCACAGCCGCTGAAAGCAGCAGTCCGTAGTTGAAGTAGTGTGATATATAATAATCCGTGCTTCTGATATCTATACCGTTCAGCTGTCTTGAAAGAAGTCTGATTATCATCCATAGTTCAAGAGCGGCTATTATAACGGACATATATATGCTTGCTCTGATATTTGCGGCAAAAAAGAAGTCCCGGATATATGGGGTCTTCTTTTCAAGACCGATAATTTTAAGCAGCTTTTCTTTCATCTGGAGCTCCTTTGTTATTGGATAAAATGTACAACAGATACAACATCTCGGAATATATTTTATCACATTTTGCTATATTTGTCAATAGCGCCATGTGCTTTCTGAAAAGCATAGCAAAAAAATAGCAGAGCCGCAGCTCTGCTTCATGCATTTATCAGCAGTAAAGCCGATATTGACTTTAGGGAACCTCTAAAAACCCATTTGAGAGAAAAATAGCTACTTGCACCGTATAGCTCGTTGCTGCCTTTGTTGCGCACGTCCGTGTGCGCTTTGGGCAGCAAGTCACTGTATCATACAGTGAACGT
>ODAI011263911.1_pt1 | contig 16883 bp, 13 predicted proteins | sample 1539321 | NCBI WGS metagenome assembly ODAI01 (sample SAMN02144231, study PRJEB22623) | gut metagenome | biome: sheep rumen | host: Ovis aries | place: New Zealand | reverse complement strand
TCCTTCTTGTCTTTCTTATCCTTCTTAGATGCTTCAGCATCTACTTCATCAAGCTTTTTAGCTTCGTCGATATAATAGTTTACTGCATCACACATCATAGCACCGACAGAAGCAGAAAGCTCAGCATCATTTACCTTATTGAGATATGACAGAAGAATTGTCATAAATCTCGAGTTTCTGAAATGATGATAAAGTGAGATCTTCATACCATATGAAGTGTCTTCCTTAGGATCAATCTGACTCATATAATTGATATAAGGAATAACACGGTTAAGTCTCTGAACAATATCAGAATAGAAATTGTCGGAGATACTCTCATACAGACGGATCCACTCTTCAGGCTTTACGGTATTCGGAGTATAACCTCTTGTCTCCATATACTTCTCAAGCGACAAAGTAATGATAAGGTCATCGTTTCGAATTCCGTACCGAACCCAGGGTGTCATAGTTGGAGACACCTGGGCAATCTGTGTAACATTCATCATATCAACACAGTCCTCCTTTTTAAAATTGTATCTATAAGTGGTTGGGATATTAAAATATACAATATCCCAACCACCTACGAGCATTAATTAGTGCTTATCCCAGTTAATCTTACCCTTCTTAGAAGGAGCATTGAAAGTGTTTTTAGACTTTCGGCTCATGAACGAGGGACGAACAGCTTTCTTCATTCCAGATGCAATAGACTCAGCCTGATTGAATTCAGTATTGACATCGTTTATAGAAGGTCTGGGTAAGCCGGCGATAATTGCAGTTGCTTCGAGATTACCATCATTATCATCTTCTTCAATATGAGAATATTCATCGAATACACTCTTTACACGGTGACGAACATCATCAAATACTCTCTTGAAGTCTGTCTTTGCAAACATCGATCTGAGTGAATAAGCTGACATGAAAGTGATCTTATCAGCCTCTTCATCAGTCCATGCCGGTTGGAATCCAGCAAACATGTTCTTAGTCAGCTTTCTGATAAGAACGTTAATATCATTTGCCTTTGCCGATACAGCCATTACTCGACCAGGAGTCTTGAGCAGCTGATCAATATCAGATTCATCAATCGAATCAGAAGTTGTTGCATGATATCTCTTACCGAGAATAATCTCGATAAAGTCTACGATCTCTTCATTGATCGGATCATAGTTTCTCTCACCGGAAACATTACGGAACATACCATAAGTTTCAACACCAGCATTATCGAGTTCAAGAAGCAAATCACTGGTATTGAGATGATATGCAACCGGATCATCCTTACTCGGAATTACGATGATCGGGATAACATGCTTATCAAGCTCATTAATAATGTGCTCACAGATAACAGGCATGCTACCAGAACCAGTTCCACCCGCAGATGAAGAGATTACAATTACAGGAGACTTACTACCACTGATGACATCCCACATCTTATCGAAGTCACCAAGATCCTTATGATAAGAGCACATAGCAGCACCACGCTCACGTACTCTACCAGAACCAGACTTCTCATCAGAGATGATCGGAATATAAGTGATGCGGTTAACATCATCAAGAGAGATGTTGGATGTTACGGAATCAATTGCAAACAACTTCAGATCTCTCAGATCATGTCTGCGAGCAATTGCTTTGACAATATTCGTGCCGGTATTACCAAGACCGATAACGGTATAACCATCCAGCACCTCTTCGAAAACTTCGCTCTCAATTACTTTCTCATTATCCATTGCTATTATTCCTTTCTTTATTTAAGATTATCGGGTATGATAAAGTTGGATGGGGCTTCACGCCCCATCGATTATCAATACTTCTTTTCGTCACACTTCATGATCTGCTTCATAATCGCTGCAGGTGACAGGACGATTTTATCACCATTGAACGATTCGATCGAGAAGATGTTATACATGTTGATCTCTTCCTTTGTCTCAAGTGCAAGCTGTACTCCTGCAGCATACATAGCTGCAATTGCTGCATGACAAATCGGAGGATACATGATATCAATCGCATAAGTCTGAAGCAGCTCTGCGAATACATCATTCTCAATCTTTGTGATTGTCTCCACAAGATTCTCAGTTCTCCATGCATTATAGTTGTTCATCAACTCAGTCTTGTATGACGAACCAGTTGTCGAGTTGTGATTCTTGTCATGGAAGATCGGAATCTTCTTGTGGATGAGCTGGGGTACGATGTTGGAGTTCTTCTCAGTCTCAGTATACTCAGTTACATACTCAACTGATACACCTGCAACATCGAGTGAGAACTGGTCGGTATTCTGACTTCTTACAAAGTCCATGATATGTTTCCATGTGACTACGAAGACAATCGGAAGATCCGACAGTTCAGTGAATTCAAAATTGAATTCAGAGAGGATGAGTTTACCTGCAATCTCAGGAATCGTCTTCAGAAGCAGGTCGTTATTAAGAACTCCCCACTGCCGAAGCTGATTCGTTCTGAGATCCTGAAACTTCTTCTGAAGTTCTGCAGGACTCAACTGTTGTGTTGTTTCTGGCATGTTAACCAATCCTTTCTTTATTTGGTTTTATTGACAACAGGATGGTACCTGTGTGTCTACATTAAAATATTATGTATATCTAAAATAAAAATATTTTAAAGATATATCATTTGGGTGTAACCAGATAAACAATATATTTATTGGAGGTAAAAATAATATGAAAATTCTTTATATAAAGCTTGTTAACTTTGCCGATGTTTTAGCAGCTATGGGTAAGACAGAAATTGAATTCGACTTTAGTAAAATAGATAAACCGATCATTCAGATATATGGTAGAAATAGATGTGGTAAAACTGTCCTATTACAGAAGTTGCATCCATTCTCATCAATTAATTTGAATGGTGATGAAAGAAATGATTTACCACAGATCATAAAAGGTGAAGTGGGAATAAAGAATATTGTATATACAAGTAATGGTAACTTGTATAATATCACTCACACATATAAGCCAACACCGAATGGTCATACTGTCAATTGTTCATTACTTGAGAATGGGGTTGAATTAAATGTTGGCGGTGGTGTTAATACATTCAATGCAATTATTGATCGTATCTTTAAAATCAACAGATACACTTTCCAGTTCATTATAAATGGAACACAGTTAACATCGTTTGCAAACATGAATGCAACACAGCGTAAGACTCTGTTGAATAAAGCTATGGGTATTGATATTTATGATAAGATTCATAAATTAGCCACGGAAGATTATCGTTATACAAGTAAACTGATTGCCTCATTAAACCATACAAAAGAATTTCTGTTATCCAAGTATGGTTCATATGAGACATTACATCAGACACTTGAACAAACACAGAATCAGCATAATTCATTACTCAATACTTCTAAAGAACTGAAAACAAGAATTGATCAGTTAAGTGGTGTTATAGCATCATTACGTGATCAGAATATCTCAATGGAATTGTTGGAATTGAACAATAAGCTGGTAACATACAAAAATGTCATTGAGCAATATGGTGCTGTTACACCTGATATGTATGATCAGATTATGGAAGATCAGTTGAGAATTAAGGATGAATTGAATAAAGCGGAGAATCAGATTCAATTATTAATGAAGGATCTGGATATTCTTTATGAAAAGAAATCTAATATTGAAACTGATCAAATGAATAATCAAAGAGTCATCAGTGATTATAAGAATCTTATATCTTTCAGAGATAATTTGGAAAACCAGATTCGTAGTATGGTTATTGAATTTGATACAGAAACTCCAAGTGGAACATTCACAAACATGATGAGTATTGCAAACATGATCAATGACATGTGTAAAGAAATAAGAATCTCTTTAAATGATATGCACTTACAGATGTTCTGTGATATGATTCTTAATGATATGGATGTTGCTGCATTCTTAGTTCAAGAAGGAAGTGTATTACTTGATTCTGAAAAGGAAAAGAATGCAATTGTTCGTATTCGTCATATGTTGAATAATGTGAAAGGTGACTTTATTGATGATAAAGATTGTAAATATAACAATTGCTTATATAAGAACTGGTTTAATGCATTCAACGAGTATGTCAAATCATATGAGAATACCACTGATGGTAAATTCACCCAAATGGATCTTGAACAGTTTGAACATGCTTTGAAGAATTATCAAACAATTCAAAGAGTATTGAAGGTTGAGATTCCAACTGAACTGATTTATGACTTTGAAATCAAATCAATATTAACACGTGTTCAGAATAATCAAACTGGTATTGATGTTGAAAAGATTAAGAACTATGCTCAGAATGCAATTAAAGTTGAACAAAGAAAGAATCTGATTAAACAACTATCTGATGTTGAAACAAGAATCAAAGATATTGAATCAATCATGAGTAGACAAACATCTGTATCTGCAGATGCTATTCCAGTTATCAATAATCAGATTGAATCTATTAGAACTCAAATGACACAACATCAACAAGTTGTTGATAATAACAAGATTCTATTAACTCAATTGGATCAAAAGAAGATGGCTGTTGCATCTATTAAGAATATTGATGTACATGATTTACAAACCAGATCTGATAAGTTAACAAAACAACAGAATCAATTAACTGCAGCTGAAGATGAATTCAACAAACTAAGAGATCTGTATGTACAAAATGAATCTCAAGTTCAGATTGTATCAAGACAATTGGAAACATTAATTGATGCAGATAAACAATATGTTTCAACTATCAATGAGATTGAGAAACATTTGAATCTTGATTCTATCTACAAGACTATCTCTGAAGCAACATCATCCACGAAGGGTAAACCTGTTATTGCTATTAGAGATAAGATCAATGAAGCATTAACAATGTCGAATAGATTATTGAATGTGATGTATGATGGTGACATTGAATTGTTATCACCAACAATTGATGAAACAACATTCACATTACCATTCAGATGTGGTATGAATAAATCTATTGATATTAGAACTGGATCACAGTCTGAAAGCACATTATTATCATTAGCATTATCATTGTCACTTGCATCTTCATTAACACCATATCATGTATATCTGATTGATGAGATTGATGCATATATTGATGCTGGTATGAGAGATGTATTTGTATTGATGCTCCAAGAAATGATGGCAACATTAAAGAGTGAACAAGCATTCTTAATTTCTCACAGTATCCAACCTGAACAATATTCTCACATTGTTTATACTATTGATATTACAAAATGATGTTTATGAATCCCGGGCATATGCCCGGGATACTTTCTATTATTTTAAAGCTTCATATATATAATTAATATGATAGAGAGACAAGGTCGAAGATCATTTATATGATCAATACTCAACTATCTTAAACCACACTCCCAATGTGGTGGATCCCAACGAGGATAAGGGAGAAAGGGAAATTATGTTTGGATTTAGAGAAGTAAGCGAAGTAAGAAGACCTGAAGAGTGGTCTGAAATCAGCTATCAGAAGCCTGTCGCAGCTAAGCCTGAGCACACACTGGAAGAGAATCTTGCATATTGCAAGAAGATCGTTGATGACAGTGGTGTACTCATCCCCATTCCTGAGGAAAAGAACGGTGTCATCATTCTCCGTAAGGAGATCGATCGTCGCCGCACGGCAGCTGACAAGGCTGAACTGACTATGCTCGAGATCAGTGACATGATCAAGGAATTCTTCAACTACATGTCGAATGGTGACATGACTAACTTCGCGAGTGATATGCTCGAGAAGTTCTGCTAATCTAAGCACAAGGAGATGCCCCGCGCAAAACCGCGCGGGGCCAATCCAAAATTATTTTTTTATTTTTTATCGAACATTTCCAACATAGTTACCATGATTGATTGTATTGACATTATTCTTATTGATGATGATTCTGTATAATGAATCAGCAGTTTGGTAAATGTTTGTGATGATTGTATCAGTATCCGTTAACCAATTAAACGGTATATTTGAAATATTCTTTCCATCATCATATAATACTTCATACTGTGCTGGATCCAAATTTTTTATCTTTGAGAATTTGGTTTTGATTCTGAATAAGACTTGGTCATATATCTGATCTGGTAACATCTCATTTGCACCAAGTCTAACAGTTGCATGCGACGCATCATACAAATGTAACGCGTCTCTCGGTAAGATTCTAATGATGCCATGAGGAATCTCATCAAACAGAAGTAGCATATTAGAATTACCACCATTATCAAATAAACTGTCAAAGATATATGAAAACTCAGACTTTGTAAATTCAACCATGTATGATTTGAAATATGTGATTACTTCTTTCAATGTTTTAATATACTCATCTTCACCAACTGCAGCAAACTCCAATGCAGATAACTTAGAATCAGTATATACCTCAAGTGCTCTAATGATAGATCTCATAAGAATGAGAAGTTCATCACCATCATTACGAATATATTGTAAACCACGATACAGCTCTGGATTCTCACGATATAACAATGCTTCGAATGTCTTTGGTCCATATGTTGTATTACTTACATCAAGCAAGACTTTATCAATGATAATCTGTTTGTAATTTGTAAGAATTACAGCAGATACAGCAATACCTTCAAATGTTGCACTTCTCCATTTCAATACAGCTTCATCAAATGCTTTAACAAATCCATTATTATTAAATGGATAATCTTTTAAGTTTAAAACATTTGCATTTAACACATCTCCGATATTAACATCATATACTCCATTTTCATAATAAACTTTTACAATTTCATTATCATTGTTTTGGAAGTATCGTTTCATAATATTTAAATCAGAAATTGAAATCGAATATGATATACACAATAATTCATCAGTTGTTTTAGAATCATCATCACTCCATTTACGATTTGGGTCAACTAAGAACAACCAATTGTATGCATCAGTAACTTGTCTGAATTCATGAATTGTTGATGCTGTTCTCAACTTTGTTTCAAGATACTCATAAAGAAGTTTAACATTGTTCATGATGGTTTCACCAACATTAACATCTTCTTTATCAAATATTCTATCAAGCATTGGGATGAAGGTATCAGGTTCAAGATATTCATAAGTGGTAAGTTTGTTATATTTGTTAACTTCATTTTGTTTAATTTCGAAATTAAATGAAGCAATTTTGTATGGTAATCCAGGAATCAATGGCTTTGGAGAACCATCTTCATTTAAGCCATTGAATAACATATCAACACATGCAGCAAGATTGTTATATGTTCCATTAGGAAGATACATGTTACCAGCCATTGATCTACCATTGAAATCAGTATGACTCCATGTCATAAGAATAATAAGTAACAATGCAGCTTCGAATACACTGATATTGGAAATACCATTTAATGCTTGTGAAATACCAAGCATCGTGAATTTGGTTTCGCTCTTATTATCTAATAAACCACGAAGAAGAATACATGTTTGCCACCACACATCATCCATTGACATTGCTGTTGATAACTGGATATACTTTGAGTTTGATAAAGTATAATTCATATCTTGAATCATTTGTTGTACTTCAGGTGTATTCCACCATCTTGGATCACCTGATGTGATTTCTTCAACTGTGTAAGTCTTATTAGAATTTTTAAATTGAAAATATGATGCATTATCTTCAGCAGTGCCAAGTCTTCTGAATACGATATCTTGAACAGGAACCCGTTTACCAGTTTCTTCATCAATACGATATACAGGATAACCATTCTTGAATGCTTGTTGTTTAACCATCACAAGAGTGTAGATATCTGTATACTCATAACCAATAAGATCTTTAACTCGATAAACCGTATTCGTTCCTTTATCCATTAACAATTTACGGAATTTCTTTAAAAACTTAACCAATGAATTTCCTTCAAGTAATGCACTTGGTAATCCATATAATGTGAAATAATCATTTGCGATTATATTATTCATATGAATCAGTTTTGAAGATTTGTGCATAAACTCATTTAAACATCCACCAATTGTCATATAGATTGTAAGGAATCGAATCATCGAATTATAGTTTGGATAGATTTGTTCAAAATCACCACGAAGTGTATTATAAATATACTTCTGGGTCTTTTTATAAACATTCGTAAATTCATGGACAATCTCAGGTGATACCGTAACATTTCCAAATATCTCATGGAATGTTTGAAGCTTTCCTGTATTGATTAATAAAATATCACCATCTCTTGCAATACGTGATACTTCAATTGGAATACTAAAGCTACCAAGATGCTTTAAGTATTCAACACTTGGATACTGTTTAAGAATATTCTTATAATATACAGAGTTCATGAACAATTCCTGATATCTCTTATCAAGATCATGAATGTAACTACCACGATGAATATCACCATTATTCTTATATAACTCATAGAATTCATCTGGGATTGGAATAAATGGATCCTTTAATTCCATTGGTAAACCAGCTAAGTTTAAATAATACTTATTAACTTCTTTAAAGTTTTTGATTCGTCTTTCACGAGCACCTTCAACCAAACTATTCTTAACATTTGCTGGAATGTATTCTGGAACTGCTAAGAATTTACGAATAGAATCGTCTGGATAACCAAGTTCAACAAATGCACTTTTTAAATATCCAGGATCCCACGTATATGAATCAAAAGTATCACGTTTTAAAACTGCATTAACATATGCTTCACCAGCAACTTTTGAATTTAATGTTTCATATTTTTTAGCTTCTTCTTTATTCATAAATTCTGAATTTGTTACAATCAATTGTAATTTAAGCAAATATTCAGACATTGGATTATTTGCTTTTTGTCTGATACGTTTAGCCATATAATGCATCCTCCGTTCTTTAAAATAAAAAAATCAGCGGGGGAATATTCCCCCGCCAACATACAACACGTTATCTTCGACTAAGCCGTTCAAGCTCAGCCGTTATAGAATCAAGATACGAATTTGAAGTTTGTAAGCTTGGAATTGATGTGGTATAATTTGGAACAACTTCCATCGCCTTACCAATCAATTTAACCTTAACTTCTTCAGTTGTATAGTTACCCGGAGGTAGCGGATCATTTGGAAACAGTATCTCATACAGATGCATCAAACCAACCGGTTCAAGCTTATTCAAAAACGATTGCATATTTGCTTTAGTTTCGGAATAACCCATCATTGATATATAACTGATGAACTGATCCAGCATGGAATAATCACGTTGATCACGGAGTATTCTTTCGGCATTAGCTTTGTTTCCAGTATAGTTTGCATATCCTTTGACTAACTCAGGTCTGATTTGTGGATCAATGAATTGAACATCTTCACCAAGAACTTGTGATAAGAATACAGCGATTGTATGTCCAAACACTTTCACATTATCCTCATCATTAATGATTAAGATCTGCAACCCATTGCCACGTGGCTTGTTATAGTCGCTATACAACCAACTGTATGCATTTCCAATTGTACTCGGTTGCATCAGATATTTCTGATATGCATCCAATGCAGCTTCTGTTGAAACTCCACCACCTGATGAATAATCAGATCCAATCTGTGTTCCACTTGTACTACTTAACACATTCTGTCTTGGATCCAGAATTCCATCAGAATACACAATGTGGTATGCAGACATATCATTTCTTCGAGAACTTTGAACTGGAACTTCTCTGATGATTTGATTACCAGTCTCTTCATCAATTACTATCTCTTTTTCAAACTCCATATGTCTGGAGTTATTTGAAACATCAATGATATAATAATTTGCATTTGCGATTGTCTGTCTGTCCATAAACTGAGCAACACAGTTTATGAAACATCTTTTCGATGTTAGCATCATTGATATCACCTCCTTCAATTAAATCATATAAATATGATCAATTGGAATTTACTTCACTGGAATTTGAGTTCACATTATCATGATTTTCGTTAAGGTCGTTTGATAACCAACACATCATATTCCAGATTGAGGAGATGTGATGTGGTTCATCAGTTTCCCCATTGATATACTGACACAGATGACGGAATCCAGAATCTTCAAAGGACCACTGAGGAATGCCTTTTCTCCAGTTGTTTTCACCATACTTAGCAGCACCCTTTTGGTAGTGTATCGCTAATTCTTTAAGCATGGAAACAAAAGGTCTCCAAACCTCACCACCTTTGTATTTCTCATATACTTCACGGTCAGGTAGATCGTTATAAACCATTCTGAGTGAGATCCCGAGGATTACTCTTACGAAATCACGATTTGAGTAATTTATCAAAAGCGTGGGAATATTTATTAAATCGAAGATTTTATCCCCAGTACTGTTATTGCAAATAAAATCGATCTCATCAACAAGATACACGAGAGCGTTGGAAGGGATAAGGTCGAAACGACCTTTCCCATCCTTCGTGTAACGAATTCCACCACCTTCGAACTCGTGATATACTCCATCCATCTTGATTTCATAATCCTTATCCATCATTCATCATCCTCCTCTGTATAATCTGTTTCGATTGTGTCATCATCTACTTCTTCATCATAGCTTTTGATAAGTTCAACATATTCAGTACTGAGTTTATTGATGAGAAGAATATTATCATAGATATTTTCATTAAGAAGTTTAATGAATCTACCATAAGCGAGTTCCGGTTCTTCACACATTGAAATATACAATGTCACAACAGGATTCAGAACATCCGGTAAATCACTTTGATTATACCAGTTGAGAATTGCATTATACATATCAACTGGAATGTTAGCGATAAACCAATAATCTGGTGTGTCAACAAGTGGAATATCAGGGAAATACTTTTCACCAATATCCATGAGAAGTCCCATGACAAACTCCATCTGTTCTTGATTTATATTAACACTGTCATTGGTCGGATTCTCAGCTTCTGCAAGTGCTTTTGCATGTTCAAGAACTGTTGTGATTCTGTAAATGTCCTCGGGATTCTTAAACAATGCAACAAGCGGATGTTCTTTAACAGGTGTTTCTTCAGCTTTTGTCTCAGCTGTTTCATTCACATCACATTTGTTATTCTCAAATGGATTACGTTCAGTTTCAGGAACTGACTCAATCGGAACAGATGAAACAACTCTGCTGTTTCCACCATTAATTATTTTAGACACCATGGAATTGGTATCAATTGATGCTGCTGTAATAGATGTGTTATCAGAACTCGTGACAATATCCCACTGGTTTGTTGAATCAGAAATAGTGAATGTTGCACTCGGTGCTTCTGAATCTTTATCAACATCCTCAGGATCAGGCTCAGGAAGCTCAATATTATCGGGATTCATATCCTGATACTTACTGTCATCAACATTCACGTCCTTTGTGATAGTTCTGAAACCAGATTCAAGATCATTGATATTGTCAAGAATACCAGTTGTTATAATATCACCATTCTTAACAGCTTCATCAATTGCATCAAATTCACTTGTATCATTTAGCATAGCCTTCATAGAGTTATTATACTCTTTAAGTTCCTTGATATCAGAAGCTGCTTCAGATTCATATACAGTTCTGGTGCTTGTACCAGTAACTGTGCCCCCACTGATCAGGACAGTGGGGTCAAGTTCAATCTTATTATGAGACTTGATAAAATTACTATAATGCATAAATTTACCTCCTTAAATTCCTCCGATCATATCCAAGTAGTACTCGGCTGAATCATATACAGTCGGATACTCAGGAATATGTCTTTTGTCGACAATTTTCTTGGGTGCGAGATGTTCTTCAATTGCTTCAGTCATTCTTATACCAGAAACATTTGAGAACATTTTCATTCTTTCATTTTGACTAATAGACATTCTCAACTCAGCATCATTGTACTCTGCCTTACAGAAGATACACTTATACTTCGAGAATGTGGAATCCATTGTCATAGAACACTTTCCACATGTACATGTGAAGATGTTCAATCCAACAGGGAATACATAAGCATAGTCAATACAAACTGGTTTTCCACTTGTATTAATACCCCAGTTTGCATAATTTTTACCGACAATACCAATATCACCAATCAGATATTTAGATGACCATTTAGTCAAAATCTTTTCAATCTCAGGACGATGTGTTGACATCTCAAAGAAAGTTGAGAATGCTGGACAATATTCAGAAACAAGGAGATGTCCACCACTTGAAATCTCAAGTGCTTCTGCAACATCCGGTGCCAGATGTCCACTCATAACCCATTCCTGTTTATTATCAGCTATACCTTCTTTATCAAGAGCAATCTTGATTACATATTGATCATATTTCACAATATGACGATTAGTACCAGTACCAACATTCTTAACTTTGACATTATATTTATCAAATAATTCAATAATCTTATCACGTCTTGATGTTGGTCTCATACCTTTCTGATATGCTATTTCACCGATTTCAACTTTAAGATCGAGAGGCAATTGATTTAATCTTGATCTAAATCGTCTGAGTTCTTGTTCAGCCATATTGCCCTCCTTAATAAATAATCAACAAGGGAGCCGAAGCTCCCATGCTGATTTAAATGTGACTCACTTAGTTGACCAAGATGCATTTGCCTGAGCAGTCCAGCTAAGTTCCGGACCAGAGAATGTAGCCGAGTTCGGCTGACTGAAATTAGGCATTGCGTTCTGAGGGAACGTATAATTCGGCATCACATTCTGCTGCTGATTAGGAACAGGCCACTGGCTGTTCATAACACCAGTTCCAGTGAATACAAACTGGTTTGTTCCATACATCGCATCCCACTGATTTACACCATTCTTCTTCTCAAACGGATTACCAGCAGGAATCTGATAAGCACCACTAAGAACAGGATACTCATTTGATACTGGAGAACCATAACCATAGCCATAGTTATATCCATAATTCATCTGAGGCTGTACATTAACTGGTGCAGGCTGTACAGGTTGTGTCATAGGCTGATTCTGTGCCCACGGATTATAGCCAACATTCTGCTGATTCATAGCGCCTGCGCGACGTGCGTCAGTTGCAAATGTGTTGAATCCGTTGTTATTCTGGTTTCCGCAACCATATACAGAATTCGGCTGAATACCGGGCTCTGGAGTCATAAGCATACCCATAACACCAGAACCAGACATATCGGGCTGTGTAGGCTGTACAGGCTGAGGCATAGGCTGGTTGTAGAATCCGTTATTAGCAAACGGATTTACACCATCTGCTCTTCTCGGAGCAGAATCGGAAACATAGCCGTTTCCGCCATAATAGAAGCTATAACCAGAATTGTTATTGTTATTCGGCTGGCTGAAGCACGCAGTGCTTACTGTACCCGTGGGGTACTCGGGATGGTTCATCATAATTAATTCCTCCTTAATTTTTATCTATAGATTACAGCCTGTGCTTCTGCAAGCTGGAGCATAGCTCCTTTAAGCTGATAAGCATTCGAGACTGCAATACTATATCTGATTCGATAGCATCCGAAGAAGTCATTAATACGGATAAAGTGTCCGTGCTTAAACGGAGTGCCATTTGGGATCTGAACAGCCTGTTCGAAATTCGGTGGAATGTTCAAAGATCCGAGGATCTGAACAGTCTCATTCACATGACATCTACCAGAAGCATTAACTTCGATATTACCTGTGATGAAAATTCCGAGATACTGTTCAAGTGCTGTGAGAACATTAAACAGATTATTCAATGCCTGATTGATCTGAGATCTCGGAACAGGCATTGTGATAACCCAAATACCATCGGGCATATCTGTATGGGTTGCTCTCAAGATAACACCAGTGTTCTGAAGTACATGTGTCTGACAGATGAACTGATCGATCATACACATTCTTTCTTCACCAGTTCGGAAGCGAGTTACCTGAGAATCACGACAAAGGACTTTAAATCCAACGAATGCTTCTCTCTGAACTGCTTCGGGTGGATAGGACTGGCGAATGATTGTTGAATAATCAACGCCAGCGTTCGGGCTGAGTACTCTCTGCTGAAGCTGCATAATACTCATTTTTGATTCCTCCTTGAAATTGATTTAAGAAGTATAGCATAGTGCCTCCTTCTCATTTAAAATATACATATATGAAAATATTAATATTTTCATATTTCAGCCATCATATTACTTACATGCCGATTGAAGAATATCGGGATACTCAAAGAGCAACTTTCCATAATATCAGGCTTTAATGCAAATGCATCACTTGAAATGAATGGATGTCTAATTGCTATAACGTCATTGTCACTTTGACCTTGTTTGTCACGCTGTTTTCCAGCTTTGATCATGATATACTTCTGATCACCTTGATTTTCAATATTGATAATACCCACCCAGCCACAAACCTCAAGAACGTCAAATGCAGTACCAATCTGAGATCTGCCAAGTACTTGAGAGGATTTGTCGTAGTTACCACGAGCCATTGCATCATCAACTGCTTGAGCAGCAACTCTGTTAAGCTGATGACCTGTTACAATCGGGATATTAAACTGAACTGCGATCTGTTTGAATTCATTCATAATTGCATGAAGCTCACTCTTTTCAGATGCAGTCGCAGCATTATCAGTACGAGCAGGTCTAATACGCTTAATATAGTCAAAGTATAATGCAACAACTTCAGTATTTTCAGTATTATACGATCTGATGATATTAGCAATATCAGCTGTTGATTTCTGTCTATATCCATAATACAGCAATACGGATCTACAACCCTTAGATGTCAGCTTATTGGAAATCATCTCACATATTTCATCAACAGAGAACAACTGCATGTCTGAAGACGGGAATAACAAACCCCACAATCTTCGAACAGTTTGTTCCATGGTATTCTCCATTGAGATATAAATCGATACTGGAGTTTTTCCTTTTGTCGCTTTAATCAAATGCTCGTTATACAAACATGTGTCAACATGTGATTCAAGCAACATACCAGACTTATAGTTTCCAGGTAATCCTGCATAAACATATAAGCAACCTGATAAATAGCCGGGTGATAATAATTGATTCAATGCTCTGAATCCTGTGATGATACATTTATCAGCTGATCTTGAATCAAGTGTTGATGCAACAACAAACTTCATCGAATCAGCATCAGCTGTATCAAACGTATGATGTGTGGCTGTAATATTTGCAACATTGTATGCTGCTTGGATTTCATTAGCCATATTATATAATGAATCAACTGTATCCTTTATCGGCGCTTCATCATCTTCTAACATGTCTAATGTTTTTATAAATGAATTTTTGACTTTTAATAACTTTGCATACTTTACATAATCAGCCAACACATTACACAGTTCAGTTGCTTCAGTTCTGTTTGCGATACTTGGATTCTTATTTAAGAATCTGATATTATCAATAATCTCAGAATCTTCACCTTCATCTTCCATTACTTCAAGAATCAGATTTATATTACTCATTCCTTTTTCATAATATGAAATGAGTCGATGTAATGCTAAATAAAATGGCGACTTAGATGGATATTCTGATAATACTCTTGAAAACAAAACTTGAGTCTGAGCATTACGTAAACTCTTATCATCAGAACACATGATTGAACACATATGTTTATATATCGAGGATTTTAATTGCTTCAATTTAATCATCTCCAACTATTAAAATTTCATGTACTTTAATGTCGAGATTAGTGTTTAATAAATGATTCCGGGGCATAATGCCCCGGAATTCATACTCAATCTAAACGTTCAAAATGACCTTCATCACCTTGCGGTGTGAGAATATTTGCATCAAATATAAGTGCTCTCGAAGAGAGTAGATATTTAACAATTGAAATACTTGCAATAATAATCTCAGCATCATACTGAGCAGATGTCGGGAATTGTGTCATATCAACAAGATTATCTGTTAAGATATCATAAGACTGATCACCATTTCCACTTTCATAGAAACCATCAGTAAGTTCAGCTTTCCAAGCATCTACAACATCTTGTGAATCATTAGAATGCTTGGATCTGTAAATATCAACAGCGATATCAACAATCGAGCCGATGATATGATTTACGACTTCAAATGTCTTATCACGTAAATCAGAATTAACTGGTTCAAACAATGCAAGTTTTCTATATCCAAACCATAACAGATTTGGAGAAATTCCATAATTAAATGCACTCTTAGCGATTGAAATACAGTCATCAATCTTATCACCAAGCATCTTCATTTCAATAGTTGATTCAGCCTTTACAGTGATAAGTGCATCATTAATATCCATTTTGAGAGCTGTTATTCTATCATTGATGAGTGTCTTCTTAGCATAAGATTCTTCACTCTCACTCTTAACGATGAGATTTTCAATATAACTCGTTGGTGGTTCAACATCATAGAAGCACATACAGTTGTAATTATGAATTGAGATGTCAACTTCTGGAGCATTCTCAAAATCAATATCAACATTATCAACAGACAACGGCTTTGTTTTAAGAACTGCCGCAAGATCATTAACTTCATCTTGGTAGAAACCACCCTTGAGTTCACAGAGAACCACTTTAAGATCCTCTTTTACAAGAGCCATGTTCTTTGCATAACGAACATAGTCATTATCCATAAATACTTTTGAGAATGAACGAGCCATCAGAAATACATACGATGACTTATCATATTTCTCAATAAAGTTATGCCATTCTGTAGTACCAAACTGATGATCATACAGAAGGATCTTAACCTTTCTTTTAGCACTAAATGCAAGTGCAAAATCAGTATCCATGTTAACACGAACACGATATTTACCAGGTAAATGTTCGACTTTATAAGTTGTCGAAGAAACTTCATGTGGAGTACCAGTATTCACAATCACATTATCAATTGATACAACCTTTGAATCAGGATTTGTTTCATCCTCACATACAGGACACAATGCATCAATGATATAATCAACGAGCTCAGAATCATAGTTTGCAGCAACCATCAAAAGATTATATAAGTTACTCTCAGTAAGAGGTTTGATATAAGTAGCATCAACCTCATTTGGAATCTGAATATAAGATTCAATATCATCGAGAATCGTTTTAATTGTTCTTTTATCTTCTGGAGTCTTAACAATTTCATTCAGCTTGTTA
>ODAI011867934.1_pt1 | contig 16885 bp, 12 predicted proteins | sample 1539321 | NCBI WGS metagenome assembly ODAI01 (sample SAMN02144231, study PRJEB22623) | gut metagenome | biome: sheep rumen | host: Ovis aries | place: New Zealand | reverse complement strand
GGCGACGGCAAATACCTCGCTATCGCTGCCGCCAGCATCCTCGCCAAGACCTATCGTGATGACTACATGAACCGCTTGGCAGAGGAATATCCCCAATACGACTGGCTCTCAAACAAGGGCTATCCCACGAAGAAACACCGCGAGGCCATCCGCCAGTATGGCATCACCCCCTACCACCGCCGCAGCTATAATCTCCTAGGCGACGGCCAACTGAGCTTCGATTTCTGATTTGTCACTTGATACAAATCGTCCAGCGTCATCGGAACGCTGGACGATTTTCTTTTCTTTAGCTTGTCGCAAGTCACGCACAACTAAGCGTAGCGAGTGCCGTGGCAATCGACGTGGCGATCGTCGCCACCCACTTCAACAATGATACTACAAATTTCCTTGATACCTTCATAAGCTTGATTATTGACTTTTACCTTTTACCTACTTAGTCTCCTTCGCCTGGCGTGGTCGATGGATTGCTGCCGCCGCCGGTCTCAGAACCCTGCTGACCGCTGCCGCCGCCCTGCGAGCTGCTGTCGTCGGTGGTGCCGCCGCCGTCGCTGTTGTCAGGGTTGATGATGCCGTTGATTATCTCGGCAGCGGCCTTCGTCCAACGGAAGGTGGCATCGTTGTTCAGCTCCGCACGGGTGAAGTCGCCGGTGCTCTGGGCCAGCAGCTTGGCACTCCTCACGGCATACTGCGCCTGCTTGGTGAAGTCGGGCGTGTCCTCGCCGTTGGGACCCTTCGTCGGCAGTGCGCCCAGGCCGCCCACCACCTTGTAGCCCTTCTGCAGCAGCAGTCCGTTGGCCTGCACCGAGCACTTGAAGATGGCCAGGTTGTCGATCTTCACCGTGTTGCCGTTCAGGCACTGCTCACGGGTGCAGTTCACGAAGTCGCGCAGGATGCCCTCGATGGTGCCCACGGAGAAGGGTGTGTTGTGCTCCGCCATGTGCAGGGCCATGTCGTGGATGCTCATGGTCTTCTTGTACTCCACGTGGGCGTAGTACTTGCCATAGGTCTGCGCCGTCCGGTTGTTGTTCTTGAAAATGTTCAGTTCCAGCATGTGATTGTTTGAATTAAGTTAAACATAGGCTTGCGTCGTTGGATCCTTCCGACATTGGCAAGTGAAGTGCAAGGCGAATGCAGAGCCGAACCCGTTCGAGCTTTGCTGAGCCGCAGCCTTCACTCGCGATGTGATTTTATTCACATCGCAAAGGTACAAATAAAATCAATACGATCCGGGAAATCCCACGACCAGCGAAAAACCTAAAATCGGCCCCTCATGCGGAGGCTCCGCTTGGAAATCTGGTGCGTCCAGATTTTCCAGCGGAGCCTCTAAATTTCTGCGCGGCGCCACCAAATTTCTCAGGCGGCATCATCACTTTGGCGATTGCCCTGTCAGCCTCTCCATCATCGCCCGGGCCTTCTCGCGCAGCAGCCACTTCTGGTAGCCCTTGCGGGTGTGCAGCAGGTAGTGGCAGTGGCGGCAGATGCGGCGGCGCGTGCCCGTCGGGTACAGCTCGAACTGCTCCTCGGGCAGTTCCCGTCCACAGTTCCTGCAAATCATGCGCGGAAGTTCTTGAAGGCCTGGTGGCGGTTCTTCGTGGCGTCGAGCAGCACCGAGCAGTGGATCCACCGCGCCCCGTAGCGGTTGTACTCGAACAGCAGCTGGTCGAAGTCGATGTTCCTCCGGATGAACTCGAAGTACTCGCGGCCCGCCTCGACCGAGGGCAGGTGGATGTCCATCGCCTCGCCCGTGAGGTGCTTCGACGAGCCCACGCCGCCCACGCCCGCGTTCACTGCCGGACAGCGGAAGCCGCTGTTCACGCGGATGGGGCCGAACACCTCGCGCAGCGGCTCGCCCAGCTTCTGACACAGGTTGAACAGTGCCAGCAGCTGCAGCTCGTCGGGCCTGTTCTCGATACCGTGGCGCTGCGCCCACTCCGAGCGCGTCATCTCCTCATAGCTGAAATGAGGCGTCAACATGAAATTCTCTCTTTCCATAAGCTTCTTTTTCGTTTAGTTGTTACTGTTTGTCTTGTTGTCGATTGAGGTTCCTCTATTGCCCGAAGATCAGATCGACGATGTCTATCTTCGCCGTCTTCTGCTCCGGCGTCGCATGGTCCTCGAGGATACGGCTCATGCGGATGGGATGTTTGAATTCCGCCTGTGCCGCCTCGGCTGTCTTCTGCCAGTCGTCGAAGGTCTTGCCGTCGGGGTCGGTGTCGGGGAATACCACCACCTTGTGCTCGCGTAGCGGATAGAGCTTTGCCGCGCTGAGCATGGTCATGCCGCCTGCGGCCATCCACAGGTATTGCGGAAACAGCTCCGAGCATATGACGGCTGTCTTTTCTGCCTCCACCACAGCCACGGTGCGCCCTGGTTCCAGCAGGTGCAGTCCGAACAGGCATCGCTCCACGGGCAGCTGGCCGGGGTAGCCGTAGTGCTGTGTCATCCTGCTGCTCACCCACGAGGCGTTGCGGTCCTTGATGCGGTGGCAGTCGTCGGCATAGAACATGATCTTGCCGTCGCGTACGGTCTTGCGCTCGTCGATCTCCCAGAACACGACGCCGCCGTCGCCCGAGCGACCGAGCCTGTAGCGCGCTGCGGCGTTTAGCATCTGCTTGCGGGTGAGCATCCCCGTGGCTACCAGCGACTGGCAGAACACGGTGTCGGTGCTCAGCGCCTCTTCTGTCATTTCCTTTTTCATGATTGTTTTCGTTTGTCGTTGTTCACGCCTCGGTGAAGCCCCTTCCAGCGGTCCCCCGCATACTACGTTCTCTCTCGTAGAGAGAACTATGTATGGGGACCCGGAAGGCTTCACCTCGGCGCCGGGTCGTCGAACGGCAGTTCTGTCTGTACGACGGGTCTCACGTAGATGCGCTTCTGGCTACCGTCGTAGCTCTGCAGGATGATCCGCTCGGCGACGGCCTTGTCTATCTGCTCTGTGAGCACCTTGGCAGTGGCGATGTTGGCCTCCATGCCCACAGCCGAGTGCAGTTCAGCCTCGCTGTAGGTGCGGCCTGCCACCATGCAGGCAGCGAAGAGGGCAGGCAGGTCGAACACCGTCTTGTGCTGCTCCTTGCCCTTCACGTACTTCGGGTTGAAGGGTGCCAGCCGCCTGGTGCCGCCTTGCCGCAGCATCTCCTCAGCCGTCTTGAGCTGGGCGTTATACTGTGCCTCCAACAGCTGCTCCTCCGTGCAGAGGTAGGGTATGCCCTCCTCGTTGACGGCGAATTTCAGCTGCTGCCCGATGTCGTATTTGCGCGTATCGACCTGGGCGAGCGTGAAGATTCGTTCGCTCGACTTGGCACACTCATAGACCTCGAAGGCCTTGTTCTTCAGCTCCGTGCCGATCCATCCCCGCAGGTTGCGGTCCTCAGACGACTTGTTCTGGTGGAGTACGCAGACAATGGAGCAGCGCACCTCGGAGGCGAGCCGCATGAGCCGTTCGATGGTGTCCTGGGCCACCACACCGTCGTTGATGTCGGCCACGAAGTCGCGGATGCCGTCCACGATTACCAGGTCGGGCCGGTAGTGCCTGACGGCCAGTTCCAGCATCGGCAGGCGGTCGGAATAGAGTTCGCCGCGCACGTTGAAGATGTCGATCATCCCTTCCGGCACTTCGGCCTGAACCATCGGCATGATGCGGTGGCAGAGGATGTCTTGCGTCGATTCCTCGCTTTGTTCCGTGTCATACCACAGCACGTGCAGCCTTTTCTGCTCGATCCGCTCGAGGAAGAGCACCCGGCTGCGAAGGCACAGCGCCATCAGGATGGAGGCGACAAAGGTCTTGCCCGACTTGGCCTTGCCTGAGAGGGCCACAAGCTCGCCCCTCGGGAAGCAGGGCTTGTGGAAGAGTCGGAAGAGGAAGTCCATCTGCGGCAGCTCCTTGTCTGCCGTGATACGCCGTCCTTCCAGCCGTTCCAGCAGCTGTTCCTGCTCCAGCGAGAGGCCTGCCAGCTCAAGGTCGTGGGCTATCCACTGGCATGCTTGCTCATTCATGGGCCAGGCTGGCTGCATAGTCACGATAGCCCAGGAAGTCTTTCGACCGGTCAACCATCTTGCATACCACGTCCTTGCGGAAGCACTCTATGAAGGTCTCATACATCCAGTCGGGATGCTCGGCCCTGACGATGGCGAAGGCCGCGCCGAGATAGAGCATATAGTGGCGGTAGTCGAAGCTGGCGAAGCGCAGCAACTGGTTCAGTTCCCCTTCGGCACAGTCCACGCAGTCATCGTAGGTCAGGAACTCGGCATAGTCAGCCTCGCTGCCCTGCAGGCATGCCAGCATGGGCGGGTGGTTCTCCGAGTCGTACAGCACGATATGCTCGTCGTCCCACAGGGTATAAAGGATTGCCTCTGCCTGTTCCTGATCCAGGATGGGGTTCCGCCTGACAGCCGCGTCGATAACGGGTGCCGTCGTCTTGTCGTACTTCACCAGGAAGCGGTTTTCGACGATCATGTCGGCCACCTGCGTTGCCAGTTTCTCAGTCCGGGGAAACCATGGCAGCGTTGGCAGCAGCTTCTTCGACAGTTCAAAGAAATCGATAGGGCCGGAGCCCTTAGCTTTCTGTTTGTCCATAGCTTTTTCTTGTTTTGTTTTTAGTTGTGATACATTCTCGTTTCCCTTGCAAGGTCGGCGCAAAGATAGGTAAAATGGAGCAACCAAAGAAAAAAGAGCCGACTTTTCATCAGCCAATGAAAAGTCGGTGAATCCTGTAAATAGTTGAAAGAAAAGCAGTTGATTAACCCCCTGTGGTTTATGCCAATGAAAAGAGCATCGGTTCAATGCCCTCCTTGTTGAGCGCATATTTGAAGTTGTGGTAAAAACTGTCACGGTCAATCTGACGTCCATTTACCGTAATTGCCTGCCGCAGAAACTCTATAAACTCCTTGCGCTCATCCGACTGGCGGCTGTTCCATCGGGTGCTTCTGTCTTTGACCATCGACAGGTATGACGGTGACGTATAGCGCAGGATGACCCGCAATACACTGACCAGTCCACCCATTACCTCTGCCAGCTCGATTCGGGACACGGCATTCACGTCGTCTATTCGGAGTACAATCATTTTGTTATCGTTAAGCGATTTCAGGTCTTGGATGAAGCTGATTCGGGCCTGATCGCTGTGGAAGAGGTATTTGTAAAGTGAGGTACGAAGGGCTGGGCTATTGTCTGTCAGCTGGGGAATAAACTTTGCATTCGTTTGTAAATGCTCCCTGAGTAAATTTGCTAATTCGCGGTTGCTGTCTGCCATGGTGCTTTTAATAGCTTCGGTGATAGTGATTGACTGTTGATTAAGCATCTGGTTCAGTTCCTGTCGTGTCACAAATTTCATACATAGCCAGTCTCGGTGTTTTACGATGTGACGGTAGATACTAAAGAGTAGATTCTTATTCATGGAGATATTGTTACTGATAAAAATTTGCGACAAAGGTAATGCGAATGTAGGAACTGGCAAAGAATATTCATGTAAATTGACCTCAAAAGCGCAAAATGACAAGCCAGTAACCGTCCTGTCAAGTCCACTGCTTGACGAGCAGAAACATTTTTCGGTAAAAAGTGCACTATTCCAAAATAAATGTTTATCTTTGCACTCGTATCGGGAAGGACCCGATGAGGAAATAGAGTTTATATATGTTGTCCGAAAAATAACCGCCAATAAAAATATGACAACGCGTATATAAGCCGCATCTTGGTGCGGGCTTACGAAGTAGCGTTGTCAGCTTGGCGGTTGGCTATTCGGACTATGGAATAGGTTCGCACCTTTTCCTTCAAACAAGATGGCGCCCATGACAAATAAAGACTATGAAGAAAGTATTCGTAAGCAGTTGAGCGAAACGTTCAACGAAGGATTCACGGCCTTTGAGGAATTCAAGGGAAATCCCGCAGTCTATGAAATGTGCGTAAAACAACATATAGACAAGGCCAAGATGCTCATGCAAATGAACGCCGACATGGAACTGCTTTGCAAGCGCATTGGCCTTGATTTCAAGTCTGTGATAGAAGAAGAATATCAGCATGCTCTGACCAAGTTGGAGCATTTAGAATAATAGTATTCTGCATCTTTTCTTCATGCAAAAAGCATTTTTATTCAGAAATTATTAGTAACTTTGCGGTCAAAATGAAAAGAAGATGAAACGATTCCTGAGCATCGTCCTATTTCTAATTACCATGCTGACAGGCAGCAAGGCTGCTGACTATACGACGTTTCATAATATAGCCTTGCCACGCGATATGAATGTGTCGATGGTGGAAGCTATAGAACAGGATTGCAATGGAAGAATCTGGTTTGGGACCAATTGCGGCCTTTTCAGTTATGACGGATATACTATCAATTACCATAGCCAGCGAGTTTGCGGAAGTCATATATATAGTATTCACGATGTAGAGGACGATGCTTTATATGTAGGAACAGATTTTGGATTATGGGCATACGACCATAAAAAAGGTGATTTTCGTAAGTGGCTGGAAGGCTCTCCAAGCAGTATCCGTTCTATTGTACAAGATGGAGATATACTATGGCTGGGTACTGCTTCCGGGTTGTACAGCTATCACTTAAAGAAGAAAAAATTCTCAAAGTACGGTGGTGGAAAATTAGGTAATGAGGTCATCTACTCTCTCTTGAAAACAGCCGATGACAATATTTATATAGGTACATATAATGGGCTTTACTATTATGATCGTCAACGAGGGCACTTCCGCAATGTTAACTTGCCACTATTGTCAGGCAAAAGTAATGTATTTGTAAATGTTCTTGCAGAAGACGAAGCACGTAAATGCATTTGGATAGGTACTGGCGGAAGACTCTACCGTTATGGGACAACTACAAACCAATTAGACTATGTCCCTGCTCTCGAGCACAACTCGGTTAAATCATTTGTTATCGACAAAGATGGTCGGCTGCTAATTGGTACGGATAATGGATTATATGTATATGAAGATAATAAGCATATTCAACATGTGCAGCATGATTCTCGCCATACAGACCATTCCCTGGTAGATGATGTTGTGTGGACGCTGTTAAAAGACGCAGACGGAAATATTTGGATTGGTACAAATGAGGGAATATCCATCAATTGTGACATTCAGGCAAACTATTTCACATCAATATCTTTGATAACAGGTAAGAGCATGGGTAATCATTTCTATCAAATGTTATTCGATAGTCATAGCAATCTTTGGCTTGGTGGCTCTGACGGACTTATCAGAACTTCTACTGGATTGAACAATGCAGTATGGTATCGGGTAGATAATCCTGCGGCAGAAATTGCACACAACCGTATAAGAAGAATTTATGAAGATCACGAAAATGATTTATGGATATGCACTGACGGAGGTATCCATATATGGGATAAAGATCATTGGCGGCATATCAATGTGAAAGATCAAAAGAGTGGGCGAAATGCTAACTGGGCCTATGATATATGTGAAGATAGCAAAGGCAGAATGTGGATTGCCTGCTTTATGGGTGGCCTGATGGTGGTCGATAAACAAAAGCTAAAAACGTCAATATGTGATTGTATTGCAGATACAAATATCGTCCTGCCAGATAATAAAGGCCTTAAACCTTTTCAGATTACAGAAGATAGCCACCATACTCTATGGGTACTCTATTATGAAGATGGAATCAGGAAAATTGATCCGGAGACTATGGTTATTGATGAGATAGATCCAAGTCTGAAAGAGAAAGTTGACGGCATTCCCAATTATATCTTTAAGGATGGTCATCAGCGTCTTTGGTTAGGACTTCAAAACAAGGTACTTTGCTTGGGAGATAGCACATCTAAGAGCTATCAACTAGGCTATCAGTCTAATGGTGGTGTCACTTGGATAACAGAGGTGGATGATGCAATATGGATTGGAACGCGAACGGGGATATGGTCTGTAAAAAATGAGGAAATAAAGAAATTACAAGTAGGAGAAAACATAGTTGATGCTGCTTGCTATGATGGAAGAGGTTGCGTATATTTGGGTGGGATAGACGGTATCTTGCATGGGGTACCGGAAACGTTTGAAAGATCAGCCAAACGGCATCCTATTATGCTAACAGCGGTCTATGTGAATAATGTGCTAAAGAATGATTATTCTGGAATCGTCAGTTTCTCACCTGATGAGCAACATATTGACTTTATGGTATCAGACTTCCCGTATGGTCAGAAAGAAAAGAGCCAATATTTCTATCGTTTAAGAGGTATAGAAACAGAATGGAACGCACTACCTAAAGAGAGCAATCGTATAACTTTCAATAATTTAGATTACGGTAGCTATATTTTGGAGGTTAGCCGTCTTGGCATATCCGGGCAGCCAGAAGACATTATACAAATCCCATTTGTCATTCGCCATCCATGGTATCTTCGCTGGTGGGCAATCACATTCTATATAATTTTGTGCCTTGCCTTTATCTTATGGTGTTTTGCATTTTATCGTATGAAGAACCGCTTGAAATATGAGCGGATAGAGAAAGAGCACATCCTTGAACAGCTAAGATTGAGGATGGAGATTCAACCCGACCTGAAGAAAGCCGCAGAAGCTACAGAGCCGCAACCAATTACAGAGGCAGCAGCCGAGCAAATGTCTTCTACCGATAAGAAATTCTTAGTAGAAATTAATACGACCGTGGAAGCAAATCTCTCAGACAGCGATTTCAACGTCCAGTCATTGTGTGAACAGGTGGGGTTAGGCAATAAGCTGGTCTATCGTAAACTAAAACAACTGACTGGTATGACTCCCGTAGAATACATTCGGACTATCCGTCTAAGTAAAGCCTCCATTCTTCTTCAGCAGAAAAAATTTACAATTTCAGAGGTTATGTATTTGTCTGGATTCAGTAATGCCTCTTATTTTTCCAAATGTTTTCAGGCTAAATATGGTTGTACGCCTCGTGAATATGCAGAGCAATCATAATTATTATTTGCACATATTCCCCTAGTAAAAAAATCATTTTGTCCATTTTGTGTTAGTGATTGTCCAATTTGGTTAGGTTCTATTGCTTACTGTTGAGTAACTTTGCATCCTGAACCTAAAAGGCAAACAACTTCTAACAAAATAAAACATTATGATTTTTAAAAACAATTTACAAAATTTAGTCTCTAGACTCTGTCTGTTGCTCTGTCTGATACTATTGCCATCTTTCAATATGATGGCACAGAACAGCAAGCGGCTGACAGGTACGGTGCTAGATGAAACAGGCGAACCACTTATTGGAGCTACTGTCACTGTGGCTGGTTCTTCCAAGGGTGTGATTACGGACTTTGACGGTAATTTTACGTTGGACCTGTCTGATGGAGCTAACTCCCTTCAGATCTCGTATGTGGGTTACAAGACAAAAGTAGTCAAGATTCCTTCATCTGGTAGCTTAAAGATTCAGATGGAACAGGATCAGACAATGCTACAAGAGACTGTCGTTATCGGTTACGGTGTTCAGCGTAAGAGCGACCTGACGGGTTCGGTCTCTAATGTGAGCAGCAAGGACTTTAATCAAGGCGTAATCAATTCGCCAGAACAACTGATTAACGGTAAGGTCAGCGGTGTGCAGATTGTGAATGGTGGAGGTTCACCATCAGCTGGCAGCACTATCCGTATTCGTGGTGGTGCCTCTCTGAACGCTTCAAACGACCCGCTGATTGTACTCGATGGTGTGCCCATGGAAGTAGGTGGTAGCGTCAGTGGAAGCGGGAATTTCCTGAGTCTGATCAATCCAAACGACATTGAGAGTATGACCATTCTGAAAGACGCATCTTCGACAGCTATCTATGGTTCACGCGCTTCTAATGGTGTTATCATTATCACAACAAAAAAAGGCACGGACTCTAAAAGACCCAAGATCAGCTTCTCAACAACCAATTCTCTACAAACTCGTACAAAGACAGCTGACATGATCAGCCGTGACGATATGTACAATCTGGTAAATACATACGGAACAGATCGCCAGAAATCACTACTTAATGACAACGTGAACACCGACTGGAACGATGAGATTTTCAGAACAGCATTTGGAACAGACAATAATCTTGGTGTCTCAGGTAAAATATCCAGTTTCTTGCCTTATCGTCTGTCTTTCGGTTACAGCAATCAGAATGGTATATTGAAAACAGACAATATGAAACGTTATACAGGAAGCCTTTCACTGACACCAACATTGCTGGACAACCATCTGAAACTGAACATCAACCTGAAGGGTACATATAGCGACACCCGTTTCGCTAATACGAATGCTATTTGGGGAGGTGCCACACATAACCCATGCTCGCCAATCTATTCTGGTAGTAGTGCATTCTTAGGCTACTATGAAGCTGCCGATGCTAATGGTGTGCCAATTACAGGTGCTACGGGTAATCCAGTAGGACTATTGAACAACTATACTTCAACGAGTGATGTCTATCGTGTTGTTGGCAGTTTCGATGCAGATTATAGTATGCACTTCCTGCCAGACCTACATGCCCATCTCACCCTTGGCTATGACTATTCAAAAGGCGAGGGAAAAATATATGTGCCAAAAGAAGCCTATCAATACTATAATACTGGTGGGCGTAACTATACGTATGGCCCTCAGAAAAACAACAACCGTCTGCTGACTTTCTACCTTAATTATAGTAAATATATAGAGAGTATTAAGAGTAATATCGAAGTAACGGCAGGTTATGACTATCAGTTCTGGAAATATACCAATGCCGCTTATATTGAACTTAACGACATGACTCCTCCAGAGCAACAGGCAGCATCTGCGGCAGATGACCAGCGCCATGTCTTGCTCTCTTACTATGGGCGCTTGAATTATAGCTACGATGGTAGATATCTGTTGTCAGCCAGCATCCGCCGAGACGGTTCTTCTCGTTTCAGCAAGGATAATCGCTGGGGTGCTTTCCCATCTATTGCTTTAGGTTGGAGGGTATCAGAAGAAGATTTCTTTAAGAGTCTGAAACCAGCTTTCAGCAATTTGAAATTGCGTGCAAGCTTCGGTGTGACCGGTCAGCAGGATGGTATCGCAAATTATAGTTATCTGCCACTTTATACGGAAAGTCAGAGTGGTGCCTATTATATGTTTGGCGGTACACCCATACATACCTATCGCCCTTCTGCCTATAATAGCGAGCTGAAATGGGAGACCACAAAGGCATGGAACTTCGGTTTTGACTTCGGTATCATCGGCGATCGTGTAACTGGCTCGTTCGACTACTATAATCGTAAGACCGAGGACTTGCTGGCTACGGTTCCTGTGGCAGCAGGTACAAATTTCAATAAACAGATGCTGAGTAATGTCGGCAATATCAAAAGTGAAGGTTTTGAGATGTCTATTTCAGCCACACCTATCCTAAAAGATGATTGGGAATGGAATGTAAGTGCAAATGCAACGTATCAGAAGACGAAGATTACCAATCTGAGGCTGAATGATTTGGCTGAATCACCTAATACACCGGCTGGCGCCATAGAGTCACACTATGTGCAAGTCTTGTCTGAAGGATATGCTCCTTATAGCTACTATGTCTATAAGCAAATTTACGATGAGAAGGGAATGCCGATTGAGGGGCTTTATGCAGACTTGAATGGTGATGGCATAGTCGATTCCAATGATCTCTATCATTATCATTCGCCAGCACCAGATTGGATTTTCGGTTTCTCTACTTCTATTCGTTGGAAAAAACTGACACTGAGTACATCACTGCGCGCCAATGTGGGTAACTACCTTTACAATGGCATGGCAATGAATACAGGTGCATGGGAAACAATGTCTTATAACGACTATCAGTTGAATCGCCTGAACAATAGTTACATGACAACGCGTTTTCAGAAACGACAGCATGAGAGTGACCACTATGTAGAGAATGCTTCTTTCCTGAAGATGGACAATATTCAACTCTCTTATAACTTTGGAAAAGTGTGTGAATGGTTCTCCCTGAACACTTCGCTGATGGTACAGAACGTATTTACCATCACCAACTATACTGGCGTTGACCCAGAGAATCAGGGCGGTATTGATATGACCGTATATCCACGTCCAAGAATCTATTCACTGACCATAGGACTTGATTTTAAATAAATGAGCAATATGAAACAAATATATTTCACCTTATTAATTGCTTGCGGGCTAATGGCCTGCACAGGCGACCTTGATCAGCAGCCCCAGACAGACAGCCAGACTACAGCTGACGTGGTTTACGGTTCAGAACAAGGCTACAAAATGGCTCTGGCAAAACTGTATGCCTCATACGTTATTGTCGGACAAGAACAAGGCGGCGGAAATGCTGATATCTCAAGCAATAACGGACATGACTTTCTGCGTGGCTATTTCAACTTGCAGGAGTGTCCAACGGATGAAGTTGCCGGTACATGGCTATCAGGCGACAAAATCGAAGGACTCACTTATATGACATGGGATGCGAATGACCCTTGGGTAGCTGATACTTATTACCGAGCCTACTATACGATAGCACTTTGTAATGAGTTTCTTAGCCATGCTACGGAAAGTGTCGTAACTGGAAATGCCAATTTAAGTGCTTTCCGTGCTGAAGCCCGCTTTCTTCGGGCATTAGCCTACTATTATGTACTTGACCTGTTTGGCAAAGGTCCATTTGTGGATGAGACAATGGGAGTAGGTGCCTATACTCCTGAATGCTATAGCAACAAACAGCTTTTCAGCTATATTGAAAGTGAGTTGAGAGATATAATATCCAATGGCCTCTTAGCCCCAAATGCTGTAGAATACGGACGTGCATCCCAGTCGGCTGCATGGGCGCTATTAGCTAAGATGTATCTGAATGCTGAAGTGTATGGGGCAGGAGACCACTACACAGATTGCATTACCTATTGCAAACAGATTATGAATGCAGGCTATTCATTGGAGCCTGACTATAGCAAGCTGTTTAATGCAGACAATGACAAGCGCACCAATGAAATTATCTTCCCATTTATTGTTGATGCAGTAAATACTGTTTCATGGGGTGCAACTACTTATATCGTTTGTGGAGAGTGTGGCAACTCTAGTTCACAGGATCCTGCTAAGTATGGATTGACAGGCGGCTGGGGTATGTTCCGTGTTCGTGGAGAATTACCTGCTTTATTCGCAAATAACGAAGCTGCCGACAGCCGCTTTATGTTCTATACAGATGGGCAGGAACAATGGTTGTCAAAGGCTATTGATGACCAAAGTCAGGGCTTTTTTGGAGAGAAATTCTCCAATCTGACTGATGCGGGTGAAGCAGCATCCAACACTGGTGCAGTGGGAGCAGACATTGACTACCCAGTATTCCGTTTGGCAGATGTTTATCTTATGCTTGCAGAAAGTGTATTACGCGGTGGTAGCGGCGCAACTCGTGCTGAGGCACTAAAAGCAGTAAACGACCTTCGTCAACGTGCCTTTGGTAATTCGGACGGGAATATTAACGAAGCCCAACTTACATTGCAATTTATCCTTGATGAGCGTGGACGGGAACTCTATTGGGAAAGCTGTCGTCGCACTGACCTGATACGTTTCGGTGTATTTACAGGTGGCAATTATAAATGGCAATGGAAAGGTGGTGTGGTTGATGGCCGTGCTACGGAAAGCAAATACAATGTTTATCCGATTCCAACAGCCGAGCTGTCTGCTAATCCAAATTTGAAGAATGAAAACTATTGATAAGCGTATGAAACAGATAAAATATATCCTTGGCTCGCTATTAGCTGCCGCTTCACTAATGGCTTGCAACAGAGACGGCGATATGATAACCACCAACGGCGCTCAAGCCGTGGTACTTGACGGCTCTGGTGATGTGGTTATTGATAAAGACAATGTTAGCGGTTTGGCATTGACTCTCAATTGGACAGACAATAGCCGTCTGACTACCAGTGATGAACGGGTACAAACACCTATAGGGACAACAGTAAATACCCTACAATTCTCAAACACTAGTAGTTTTGACTCTCCCATCGAAATACTAACAGAAACGGGAACAACTTCCATGCAGTTTACTGCTGAAAACCTAAACTCTCTTGTTGGACGTGTAGGCTTAGAAAGTGACGTAGCTTCGCCTCTGTATATCCGTATGCGATCAGTATTGGCAAACAATGTGGAAGCGATGTATAGCAACGTCTATCAGATAAATGTTACGCCATACAGCATAGACATGTCGCTTGGTTTTGTACTTGATGCAAGCAGACAGGATACAGGCAATACACTTGCTTCACCGAATTCAGACGGCATATATAGTGGATTCCTTGGTGTAAGTGGATGGTATAACTGGTGGCTTATGGAAGGAAACGGTGTGACATGGGGCAATGTTGGTGATGATGGTGGAGGCAAGCCTTTCGTTATCAGTTCAAACGACCAACATTGGAATTTCTGGTATCCCGGTCCTGCAGGTTGCTACTATACGGTAGTCAATACTGTACGCCAAGAATGGACAGCTCTTTATATCCCGTCATTGACGGTTAGTGGAGACATTTCTGGTGAAATGAACTATGATCGTAAGACTAATAAGTGGACGCTTACTTACCAAGCAGCACAGACGGGAACAGCTACTATCCAGATATCAGGGACAGGTAAGCAATATAATTCTCAAACTGGCACGGACGACAATGCTGCTATTGATACGCCTGTGGCGTTCGGTATGGCAAACGGCAAACTGACATTTGGATCGACGGCAGCAGATATCACTATTAATATTCCATCAACAGGTGAAGTTACACTTGGTCTTGACCTGACAGATCCGAAGAACTGGAAGTGTGAAGTAACAGAAGGAGGAGAGACTCCTATCGAAGTGTCACAGATCCTTTACGTACTCGGTAATGACGATACATGGAACTACGACCAGTATCTGACTCTTTATGACGAAGATAACCTCTGTTATGCTGCAGCCGTCAACTTTAACTGCTCATGGGGTTACTATTTCTCTAAAGAGTTCCAAGACTGGACCGAGATTAATCAGGATCCAAATACAGCAGAGTGGAAACTAGCTGTGAAAGGCAATAATATTGAGGCTCCAGGCAAAGGACTCTATGTGACGATTGCATCTCTCGGATGGATGTCATATTGGTATGGTATGAGTGAACCTATCACGCAAGTATCTTATGCAGGTTTAAATGATAATTGGAATCTGACGGATATGACAGCTGATCCTGATCATCCAGGTGTTTATACCGCCCAGGTGACAGCTACAGGTGATACACCTTGGGGCGTCCAAATCCTGTTGAATGGTTCTTGGGATTATATGTTCGGCACATATCTTGACGGAACGCTCCGCTGGAGCAAGAAGCAAGATGGCAATCCGCAAGGATGGGAAGTCGGCAAAACCTACACCTTCACAGTTGACCTTTGCAAATGTACGTATTCATTCACAGAATAATTGTTAGGAACTATGATTAAGAAAATGTTTGGTACAATCATTTCATTAATGTTTATATCTTGTGTGCAGACTTCCTGCACACAAGAAAGCCCAGTAACCAATCCTCGCCAGCAGGAGGTAGAGGCTGTAGAGACAGGCACCTTTGCTAAAGGTGCAGATGTCAGTTGGTTAACCCAAATGGAAAGTGAAGGAATAACCTTCACAAATAAAAAAGGAGTTGCCACCGAATGCATGAAATTATTAAAAGAGGATTGCAACGTGGATGCAATTCGTCTCCGTGTCTGGGTGAATCCTGCTGAAGGCTGGAGCAATGCAGATGATGTACTTGCTAAGGCACGCAGAGCCTCTGCGCTCGGACTTCGCTTAATGATCGATTTTCATTTCAGTGACACATGGGCAGATCCTGGTCATCAACAGATTCCTGCTGCATGGGCTGACTTTGACCTCAATAAGCTGAAGACAGCTGTAGCTGATCATATAAAGACAACGCTTGGGAAACTGAAAGCATACGGTGTCAAACCAGAATGGGTGCAAGTTGGCAATGAGACGCGTACAGGGATGCTGTGGCCTGTTGGCAGTATTGAAAATGGCAGTGCATACGCAGAGTTAACCAATGCTGGCTATGATGCAGTGAAGGAAGTATTTTCTGAAGCCAAAGTCATTGTCCATCTTGATGGTGGTGACAACTTGGCACTTTATACACGAGTTTTTGATTATATGAAGGCAAATAATGGAAAATACGATATAATTGGCATGTCACTCTATCCAGAAACAGGTAAAGCTTCTTCATATGTGGATAAATGCATCAGCAATGTCTCTTCACTCTATAATACATACGGCAAACCTGTTATGATTTGTGAAATCGGTATGGACTATGATGCTGCAGAAGAATGTCACGATTGTATTTCATCTCTTATCAGTAAGGGACAGGCAACAGGCCATTTAGAAGGTATTTTCTATTGGGAACCTCAGGCTCCTGCAGGATATAATAGTGGATATAATAAAGGCTGTTTTGTTAATGGACAGCCAACAGTTGCATTAGACGCTTTCTTAAATTAGTCTAGGTAAGAAAATTGTTATAGATAGTTAGTAAGGGGGCGCAGCCTTAGTGGTTGCGCCTTTTTATGTGTAATTAGTTAAAATATAATTATGTCAAACAATTTAAGGTTAAAGCAAGTCCTGTTCAAAAGAAAATCTCTCGGAGGTAGAGTTGGCAGGCAAGATGAATGTTACAAAACAGTATGTCAATGAACTGGCTAACGGGAAGGGTAATCCTACATTGGATACGCTTTATAAGTTAGCAGATGCACTTGATGTTCGAGTTGTGGAACTGTTAGAGGATATTCAACATCCAGTAGGACACGATCTCCTATGTCCGCATTGTGGATTACCTTTAGAAGTCATCATTGAGATGCCGAAATAAGGTTTACCACACATTCTGGAGGCTATGACAAAAAGAGGGTGTGTCAAAATAGGCATACCCTCATTTTATGCTTCCCTAATAACAGCCATGAGTAGGTTTCTTTGCTTCATGGCAGTTTTCTTGTTTTTCCGCCCCATTCACTCCCAAATG
>ODAI011886796.1_pt1 | contig 16892 bp, 13 predicted proteins | sample 1539321 | NCBI WGS metagenome assembly ODAI01 (sample SAMN02144231, study PRJEB22623) | gut metagenome | biome: sheep rumen | host: Ovis aries | place: New Zealand | reverse complement strand
CCGCAAGGAGACCGCAGGTACTGCCGTTGACCAGGTACCAGGTCCTGTCCGCCCCGCACAGGCGGGCCGTCCGGTCCATGGCCTCCCTGAGGATCCCGGCCGCCTCGTGCAGGTCGTCCGTGCCGGGCACCTCCGTCAGGTCCCAGTCAAAGGGCAGGCCGGGCGCGGGCTGCATGCGGCGCTTGTGGCCCGGCATATGAAAGGGGTAAAGCCCCCGGGCCGCATAGGCCTCCAGGTCTGCCTGCAATCTGTATATCTGTCTGTTCTGGTCCATAGGTCATCCTCTTTCCGGGCCGGCGCGCATGCCGTCTCACCGGCTGTGCCGCAGGGCCTCTGCGGGCTTCCGGGCCGGCGCGCATGCAAAAGCTCTCCGGGCCGCTTTGGAGTTCTCACAGTAAAAGGGCGGAGACATCCGTCTCCGCCCCGCTTACTCTCTGTCTGGTCCCGGGAAGTCTTTCGCTTCTCCGGCGCAGCTGCCTGTTTCTGCCGTTTATTGAATGCCGCTCTCCAGTTCGCTTTTTATACAGCCATAATGCAGCTGTATATACAAGCCTCCCTGTGCCGCATTCTCAGGCGGTTTACTCGGTCACTGTCTCATCTGACGCTTCCACTGCGGGGAGCTCGGATGTGCAGTGAGGGCACCTTGTCGCTGCGATCGGGACATCCTCACTCATGCAGTAAGGGCACATCTTGGTCGTGGGAGCCTCTTCCTCAGCCTCTTTTTTGACCTTGGAGGCCGCGGCATTGAGGGCCTTGATGATGGAGAAGAGGATAAAGGCCATGATCAGGAAGTTGATCACTGCCGTGATGAATTTACCGTAGTTCAGTGTGACCTCGCCCATGATATTGAGGCTCAGCTTATCGAAATTCAGGCCGCCGAAAATACCCAGGATAGGGCTGATGATATCCTCGACCAGAGATGTGACGATGGCCGTGAAGGCTCCGCCGATCATGATACCGACTGCCATGTCCATGACGTTGCCACGGCTGATAAACTCCTTAAATTCATTCATAAAATCTTTCATTTTCTACCTCTTTCTACCTCTTTTCTTAAAACTGTGCGCGCGGTCCATGTCCGGGCGCCTGATTAATGCTGACAGAAAAGCAGCAGGAAGGATGGTCCTCCCCGGCTGTGAGCCTGTCTGTCAAACAACATTCTAGCAGATTCTCATAAAACCACAATGAATTTTTTATATTTTTTTTAGATTTCAGGCGTCTTCCACCAGAACTTCATCGATCACGCCGAGGATCTCCCCGTAGCACTGACGAAGTCCCGGCATCAATTCCAGGGCCTTCTCCTTGTCCTCCGCCCGCAAAGCTTCCGTCACATCGCTCGCGAATCCATAGAGGCGGCTGAAGCCGATATTCAGACATACTCCCTTGAGGGTGTGCACAGCCAGAAAGGCTTCCCTGAGCCGGTCCTCCTCCAGACGGGCCTCCAGTTCCGGAAAGCTCGGATCCTCTTTGAACATCCTGAGAAAGCGCCTGACACGGCTCTCCTCGTAAAAGCGGTCCATTACACCTACGTAGTCTCCACCCGTCCGTTCGTAGAATTCCCTGATATTCATGCATGCACCCCGCTGTCTGAATTGTGTGAAACGGCCTATACAGTGATCGCCTGCACTGTATTATGATACGTTATAGATTAAGTGTAACATATCAGAGGAAGTTTACCAATAGACTTTTCCCGCCGGTGTCCCATGCAGCTGACAGATAGTAACTGTTCAGGCTGTCCGTCTCCAGGTCAGGGGGTTTTCGCGGCAATACGCGGTATCAGGCAGCCAGAGAAAAGGCCGCAGGACAAGTCCCTCGAGGGGCCTTGCACTGCGGCCTTGTTGTGTTGTCACCTTATATGGCCGGATATCACCAGCTATAATCTTCCGTGCCGTATCCCGCACTGGTCCTGATGGCCGTGTCAATCTCCTGCGCCTCTTCGGAAAGGACATAGTTCTCTTCATCAAAAAGGAATTTATGCAGGAATCTGACATTGTCCTCCAGATGGAGGGGGAGGATGTAGTCTCCCTCCTCATAGCTGTTGCCGAAGGTCCTGTTTTCCTCCAGCGGCAGGCCGGCCGTGTCCACGAGATTGAGGTCCGATGCCTTGAGGATCATGCTCAGGATCTCTGTGGAGGACAGGGAGGTGGCCAGGTCGCCCATAACATTGTCCGCCACCTTGACCAGGTCTGCGGGAGAGGCCGCCCGGGCCTTTTCCAGGGTCTTGTTCAGGACGATGCGCTGCCGCTCCGCCCGGCGGAAATCGTCTCCGGCCGTATAGCGGATCCGGCTGTAGGCGGTCGCCTGGATGCCTGAGAGGGTGACCAGGCCGGCCTGGTCCACCGGCGTATCCTCAGTCCCCAGCTCCACATGCATGTCGTGGACGTACTGGTTGAGATAGCCGCGCTCCTCCTCGTCGATCTCGATCTCTATGCCTCCCAGGGCGTCAATGGTATTGGCCAGGCCCTCAAACCCGACCGTCACAAAATCGACGATGTTCAGGTCCAGGTTTTTGTTGAGCATATTGATGGCCTGGACCGGTCCGCCCAGGGCGTAGGCTGTGTTGGCCTTTCTCAGCTCGCCGTCCCCGACATCGAGGAGGGTATCGCGGAAGACGGAGACCAGGCGGATCTCGCCGGTCTTGTCATTGATCGAGCAGATCATCATCGTGTCGGACCGGTTGTCCCCCTCCAAAAGATCGCCGGTCCTGGAATCCACGCCGAAGAGGGCGATATTGCGAAAGCCGGCCATTCTTTCGTCATTGATGACCTTTCTGGGGATTCCGGGAGTCAGCTGCGCCTCCAGGTCCACCGAATTGACCCTCTGCAGCTGCAGGACATTTCTCATCTTATAGAAGGCATATCCGCCCACGGCCGCGGCGATGATGAGGAGGATCAGAACCGAGGCCAGGATCGCCTTGAGGACACCGCTCTTTCGCCTGCGCGGCCTCTTTTCCCTGCCGGAGCTGCCGGAGCTTCTCCTGTCAGAACTGCCCGCGCGCGGCCCGCTGTCCAGGTCGCCCGCCTCCCGGTAGCCGCTGTAGCCTCCCCTCCGGGATGCAGAGTCGTACTGGTCATATTCTTCCGCCCGCGGCCTGCTGCCCGACCGGGCGGACGTCCCTCTCCTCTGAGGGCCGCTCTGCGCGGCCTTTTTCCGGTCCATGGAGCGGGCAAATTCCTCATAATCCTCTTCGTCCTCGCGCCATCCCTCGGGTGAGGAATAGGGATCACTGCGGTAGCGCCCCCTTCTGTCGTTATTTCCTGTATGATTCGTTCTTCTGTCTCTGGATCCTGAATCTGAAAATGCCATTTTATCCCCTTTTTCCTGTTCTTGCCTGTTTATCCTGGTCTGGATCGCATTCAGTGACAGGATTATAACCACTTGACTTCTATTTCTCAAGCCGGGCAGGTAAGATTTCACAGTTTTATTAGAATTGGAATAGGAGTTCAGACCGAAGCGGACGCGAGGCGTTTTTGGGTTATTTTCTACGCAAAAACCCGAGTTTTAAGGCGATTTGAAGGGAGGCGGGGAACAGGGGGCAGTCAGCCGGTCCATCCACCGATCCACCGCCCCGAATCACGCTCCGCCCGGATTGTCTTTTTTTTAGGCCACTTTTTCACAGAAAAAAACGCAGGTTTCCTGTTGACATCCCGGGGGGCTGTCCGTATAATACGCTTCAGGACTTTAAAGCGTCTAAGCGTTTAAGCGTTTAAGTGCGAAAGTATCCGGGCCGGTTCTCTTCCGGCGGGGTGCGGGTCCTGCGGACGTTTTATCGTCCGGAACTGTTATTTTTTACTTTCATCAATCAAATGGAGGTTACCCGTCATGTTTTCTAAAGTTCTGCTGCTCCTGATCTTTTTCAGCATTATGATCGGTGTCGGCTTTTATAGCCGCAGAAAAGCCGGCAGCGTCACGGATTACGTCCTGGGCGGACGTGAAGTCGGACCCTGGATCACAGCTTTTGCTTACGGCACGTCGTATTTTTCATCGGTCGTATTCGTTGGATACGCGGGACAGTTCGGCTGGAAATACGGTCTTTCTTCCACCTGGATCGGTCTGGGCAATGCCTTCATCGGTTCTCTGCTGGCCTGGCTGGTCCTGGGGCGCCGCACGCGCGTCATGACCCAGAAGCTGGATTCGCGGACCATGCCCGATTTCTTCGGCAAGCGCTTCCAGTCCAGGGCTCTGCAGATCGCCGGCTCAGCGATCGCTTTCGTTTTCCTGGTCCCCTACACGGCTTCGATCTACAATGGTCTGTCCCGTCTGTTCGGAATGGCCTTTGATATCCCCTACAGTGTCTGCCTGGTGGTCATGGCTGTCCTGACCGGCGTCTATGTCATCGTCGGCGGATACATGGCAACGGCTCTCAACGATTTCATCCAGGGCATCATCATGCTCTTCGGTATCTGCGCGGTCATCCTGGCGGTCCTGAACGGACACGGGGGCTTCCTCAACTCGATCCACGAGCTCTCCATGATCTCCGCCGATGATGTGGCCGTTCCCGCCCTTCAGGGCTCTCAGGGTCTGCTGACCAGCTTTTTCGGTCCCGACCCCCTCAACCTTCTGGGCGTCGTCATCCTGACCTCCCTGGGTACCTGGGGCCTGCCCCAGATGGTCCACAAGTTCTATGCCATCCGCGATGAGAAGGCGGTCCAGACCGGAACCATCGTCTCCACCTTCTTCGCCGTGATCGTGGCAGGCGGCTGCTACTTCCTGGGCGGCTTCGGGCGTCTCTTTGACTCCCCCGCCATCTACAAGCCCGACGGGACCATCGCCTACGATTCGATCGTGCCGCAGATGCTCTCGACCCTTCCCGATATCCTGATCGGTATCGTCATCGTGCTGGTGCTCTCGGCCTCCATGTCCACCCTGTCCTCCCTGGTGCTCACATCGAGCTCCACGCTGACCCTGGACTTCCTCAAGGAGACCTTCGTGAAGGATATGTCGGAAAAGACCCAGCTGGTCATCATGCGGGTCCTGGTCGCTTTCTTCATCGTCCTTTCCGTCGTCATCGCCCTCAACCCGCCCACCTTCATCGCTCAGCTGATGGGTATCTCCTGGGGTGCTCTGGCCGGTGCCTTCCTGGCGCCCTTCATGTACGGCCTCTACTCCAAACGGATCTCCAAGGCGGCGGTCTGGGCCAGCTACATCACCGGTGTAGGCATCACGGTTTCCAACATGTTCCTGCACTTCATCAAGTCCCCCATCAACGCGGGCGCCGCGGCCATGATCGCCGGCCTCATCGTAGTCCCGATCGTCAGCCTGCTCTCTCCCGCTCCGGAAAAGGCCTTTGTCGACGATGTCTTCTCCTGCTATGACCAGAAGGTCACTGTCAGAAGGATGCATTCGCTGGAGGACGAGTGAGTTATTTTCCCCTCTGGTAGGGGTAATCAAATTTTAATATCAGCCGGCCATCGGTGAGCTTCCACCCGGCGAGGTCCCGGCGGCACAGAATATCAGGGAGACGAAGTCTGCGCACCTCATTGCGAACGTAGAGGAGCAGGTCGTCTCCCTCTTTTTCCGCCCGGACGTCCCTTTCATCGGCATAGGGCAGGGAGATGATGAGGCTGCGGACGCCTGTCTCCAGGTCATATTCCATGGAAAAGGCCTCCTCGCGGCAAAAGATCTCCGCCGGGTCCGCGTCCCCGTAGAGCAGGTCCGCCGCACTGGCCAGGCGGTCCACCCCGCGGATCTCCCGGTCCTGCAGGGCCAGGGAGAACTGTCTGCGGCCGGGGAAGCTCTGGGCGGCGATGGCCAGGCTCTCCTCCTGCATCTGCCTCCATCCCTCGAAATATCCCTTCATGGCTTCTTCGGGATAGATCTTGTTGATAAAGACCGCGTCGACACCGAAATCGTATTCGCAGATCCAGGTAAAGCTGCGCCGGGCCTCCTCCAGGACGATGCGCTCGGGGGTCGTCACGATGCGCATGCTGGTCACGGACCGGTCGCGGAGGATCTGCTGGAGGGCGTTGAGGCGCTTGACGAGGGCGCCGAACTCCGTAAAGACCATATCTCTGGGCTTGGGGACTGTGGTCTTTCTGGAGATCAGGCCGCCGAAAATGCCCGTCACTCCCCGCAGCATGGGCAGGAGGCGGTCAGCCAGGACGGACAGGCGCTCCGGATAGCGCAGAAGGGCCAGGGTCTCCCCGGTCGGAGCGCAGTCCACGACGATCACGTCATGTTTTCCCTCTTCGTACGCGTCCAGGATCCGGATCAGGGAGCAGAGCTCCTCCAGGCCCGGAAAGAGCAGGACTTCATCGGCCTCTATCCCTCCGTTGGCCTGCTGGTCGATCAGCTGCCTGAGGTAGTCCTGCAGGGTCCCCCAGGCGCGGCGGCTCTCCCTGGAGGGGTCGATCTCGATGGCCTCCAGGCCCGGAAATACCTGCACGGGCTGCGGGCCCAGGTCCATGCCCAGTGAGTCCCCCAGGCTGTGGGCCTGGTCGGTGCTCATGACCAGGACCTTTTTCCCGGCCCGGGCCATGCGGACGGCTGTCGCTGCGGCGATGCTGGTCTTTCCTACGCCGCCCTTCCCTGTATAGATCAATATTCTCATAGGTCTCTTCTTCCTCGATGTATTTTTTCTTATCGTCCGGACTTTCCGGACCTTCTTTTTTGCCTGCGCGGAGAAGCAGACATTCTGTTCCGAACCTGTGCAGCAAAGCGGACCGACCGACTTCCCGACGGACGTTTTTTCCGTGCCTGCGCGGCGGAACGGACCTTCTTTTCTGAGCTGCCGGTCCCTATTCCCTTTCCGGGAGGGCGAAGCAGATGGTGAGGCACCCCTCATTCACCGTGGCGGAGGTCATGCGGGCTCCGCGCAGGACGCCCGGCAGGGGGATGCTGCGCAGCTGGTTGCGGATCCGGATGTCGACATCCATGGCCCTGGGAAAGACCTCGACCTCCTCCTGAGACGCTCCGGGCACACGGATGGTCAGGCTGTAGCCGCCCTCGATTGGGCTGTAGACTTCATTGTCGTCCCGGACCGGCCTGTCAAAGAGGTCCCGGTCCCCCAGCACTTCTTCGCTCAGCCGCCTGACGGCCTCCATCCCGCGGATCTCGGAGGGGTACCAGGGGATCCTGGTAATGGTCAGATCGGTAAAAACGCTCTCCAGCTCTGCCAGATAGCCTTTCTGGATCTGCTGCCAGCCCTTCATAAAGGAGCTGCCCGTATCCTCCGGCAGGATCCTGTTGATAAACACTGTATCCACCGGATAGTGGTAGAGATTCAGGTACATATAGCTGCGCCTGGTCTCCTCGACGACCATTTTTTCAGGGATACAGACCAGGCGGACCCGGGAGGTCTCCGGGTTTTTGAGCAGGTCCTGCAGCATGACGAGCTTGCCGTAGAGCTGGCCGAATTCGTCCATGGCGGCCTCATCGGGCAGCTGCATCCGGTAGCGCAGCTTCGCGACCGGGGTCAGGACCCGGGTCATGGTCCTGCCGACCGGCGAAAACTTCTCGACATACCAGGACAAGAGCTCCGGAAGCTTGAGCAGGGACAGGGTCTCCCCGGTCGGGGCGCAGTCCACAATGATCCGGTCATATTTTCCGCTCAGATACAGGTCCCGGATCTTGAGCAGTGAAAAAAGATTCTCCATCCCCGGGATCATGTAGGTCTCTCCGACCTGGTCCATGGCAAAGCCGGCCTTGCCGGACAGGTCCGCAATGGCCTTATTGATATGGGGATATTCCTCCCGCATCAGCATATATGGATCCAGCTCCAGCAGGGAGAGGCAGGGAGCGATCTCCACGACCTTCCCTCCGGCCCTGACCTGAAAAATATCCCCCAGGTTGTGGGCCATGTCCGCGCTGACCAGGAGTGTGTTCTTTCCCTCCTGCGCGCTGCGCACTGCATGGGCGGATGCCACGCTTGTCTTCCCGACACCGCCTTTTCCCGTAATAATATAGATTCTGCTCATACTCTGCGGTCACGACCTCCTGTTCATATATTTGATGTCAAACGGTATTATTGTAGCAAACCAGGGCCCTGCTGTCCACGTGTCCCGGGAGGGCGCCCGGGACTCGAAACGCCGCCCGCGGCAATCGTAACTTGCGGTTTGACCTCTATTCATGTACAATATCTTGTGCATATATTCTAATCATCTCCCTGATTTCTGCTCCCCTTCCGGTATGGATCCCTCTGTGCAGATTTTTCAGATGGAAATGAATGGGAAAAATATCCGGATCGGAGGAATCCATATTATGAATGTTCAAACAAAAAAGAAAGCCGGGTCCGTCAGCAGCTTTGACCGCCTGTTGATCCTGCTGCTGTGCTGCCTGATGCTGATCCCCTGCCTGCGGTTCGCCGCTGTCTCCACCGAGGCGTCCACCGCCTGGCCCTCTTTTCAGTCCGGCCGTCCCGTCCGGTCCTACACGATCAATTCCGAAAAGAAATATCAGGTCTACGACAAAAACCACAAAAAGATACAAGGACGGTCAGTCAAGGCCGACGACATCCTCTACCTGGTCGCGGTCAAGGGAAAGTGGGCGACTGTCCAGTATCCCTACAAGGGAAAACGCAAGACCGGCTATATCCCGCTCTCCGTCTTCACATCCGCGACAGCTCCCCAGAGCAAAAAGATCTCCCGGGCGGAGGCGACGACCTACCGCAGAAGCTCCGGCAGCAAGACTCTGGGCCGGGTCGGAAAGGGCAGCACCATCTACACCATGACCTCCTCCGGCAGCAGGGTCCAGATCATTTACAGTGTTAAAAACAAGTCCGGCGGGATCCGCTACTGGCAGATGGCCTGGGTCAGCAGGGCCGATTACACAAAGATGACGACGGTCACGACCCCCAGCAAGCTGAGGATCACCGGCGTTTCCAGGCCCACCACTCTCCCGGAGGGATCTCCCTTCAGCTGTGTGGGAACGATCCTGTCCAACTACAGGATCAAGGAGGTGCGTGTTGCGGTCCGCAATGCCGCCTACGAGACCGTTTCCCGGCACACGGCCTACCCCAATTCCTATTCCTTCAGCCTGGGCCAGATCGATGACTATATCCGCTTCGACCACGCAAGGGCCGGGAAAAACCTCTATATCATCTGGGCCAAAGACGAAAAGAAGTCGGTCATGATGACCATCCCCTTCACGGTCAAATCCTCTCCCTCCGCCAATACGCCCTCCTCGGGCTCGGGCGGCGGCTCCTCCTATGTGCTGGGCTACGCCAGCTACAAGGGCGTAAACTACAAGTCCCAAACCAGTGACCGCAGGCGGATCAAGGCCCTGGACAAGGCCCGTAAGATGGTGACCGTCAAGTGGAAATGCCCCCTTACCTTCCCCACCTGGTACAATTCCGAGGGCTATTACAGCACGACAAAATCCACGGACGGCACGGTCTCCAACAAGTTCCTCAAGGGCAAGACCTATGTGGGCATCCCCTTTTCCATGGTCGACCACAGCTATGACGATGACGACTGGAACAGATTCATCCGAAACGGCTATACCTGGAACGATATCGCAAAGCCCTATTATTCCTACACCAACAAGACCACGGCCAAGGGGTCTGACTGCTCCTATTTCGTCTATCAGTGCATGAAGGCGGCCGGAGCCAACGTGACCTACCAGACCACCTACATGATGTACAACGGGCAGTACTACACCAGGATCGACAAGTCCCGCCTGAAGCCCGGCGATATCCTCCTGATCTCCCACCACGTGCGGATGTTCGCCGGCAGGGTCGGCAGCAAATACGCCGTATTCGAAGAGACCGGCGAAGGCTCCAGGACCCGGTACAAGCTGTTCTCTTCCTCCGAGCTTTTCGGATCCGGCTATCAGGCCTACCGGTATAAACACTGGTGATACAATACCGGAAAAACAGACAGCAGGCCCGCGAACGAGCCTGCTGTCTGTTTTTGTCTTTATAGATCGCGGATCCGGCGGTAAGCATCCTGCAGAAATGATTATTCCGTGTGTCTTCCGCACACCGGCGGGCGGGGTCAACTGCCGCTCCTTACATCGCGGTCAGCTGCCGGTGCCTGACCGGCTCTGCCGGAAGCCGGGGCCGGATCCCGGATTCACACTGATCAGCCCTGACGGAACTGAACGCCTGCGCCGCCCATGGGGTGGTCCCAGCTCTTGACGACCTTGTCGATCGAGAGCACGCGGCAGGTGCCGCACTCGAGGCAGCCCTCATGGCTGAAGGTGATCTTGCCGTTCTCATAGTGGTAGAGGCCGGCAGGGCAGGCGAGGAGGACCTTGCGGATCTCCGCCATATTGTCATAATCCTCGTTGATCGTGATGTGCGGATTATGTTCGTCTGTGTGGAACTGGTCCAGTCCCAGCTTATCATCTACACTCATTTTTGCCATTTTTCTTTATCCTCCATATGGATGCGTAGACAGCGGTATTGTCACAGGACGCATCAGAGCGCGTCTACGATATCTCCGACAAAGCTGCTGAGACGGTCTACGCTCGTATGCGATGTCACAGAATTGATCACATACATGAGGAAGTCCACGCTGGGCTTGCCATCTACGGTAAAGAGCTTCTTGCAGATGTCGTCGGCCATCTCGGGCAGGTCCTTGAAGATCTCCCTGCGGGACATGATGGTCGGGAAGCCCTTGAGGGCCTTCATATCCTTCATGATGAAGCTCTCTTCCAGAGCCTTGACATAGGAGGAAAGTCCTTCCTTGCTGAAGTCGCCGGCCTCCTTGGCGCGGATAACAGCCTCTGCAGCAAGGCGTCCGGACTCGACCGCGAAATCCATGCCGCGGACGGTGAAGCCCAGGTTGACAACAAATCCTGCGGCATCGCCGGTCACGAGGACACCGTCACGAACCAGCTCGGGGATCATGTGGATGCCTGCCTCGGGAACGAGGTGGGCGCTGTACTCGATGGTCTCGCCGCCTTCGATGAAAGGCTTGATCGAAGGATGCTCTTTGTAGCGGTCCAGCAGGTCGGGGATGGAGATATCGGTGTAGCCGATGTCAGCCAGGGTCGCGACGACACCGATGGAGATGGTATCCTTGTTGGTGTACAGAAGGCCGCCGCCGAAGGCTCCGGCAGTCGCGTCGCCGGCGCTCAGCCATGCGACACCCTCGTCGCCGCGGACGCCGAAGCGCTGGTTGATGGTCTCCTCATCCAGCTTGATGACTTCCTTGACACCAACCGCGACATCGTGGGTGCCCAGTTCCTTCTTCATGCCCAGGCGCTGGGCCATCAGGGAGTTGACGCCATCCGCGATGATGACGACGTCGGAGTACATGATCTCGCCGCCCGCATCGATACCGACGACCTTGCCATCCTCAACGACACAGCTGTCGACACGGATGCCGGGAACCAGCATGACACCGGCCTCCTCGCACTTGTCAGCGAGCCATTTGTCGAATTTGGAGTGCAGGATCGTGTAGGAAGCGCTCTCAGGCTCGGCGCTCAGGTCGGTGGAGCCATACTGAATATCCAGAGAGCTCTTCTCTGTCATCAGGGAGATTTTTTCTTTGGTCACACGGCGCTCGATGGGTGCTTCCTGGGCAAAGCCGGGAATGACCTTTTCCATGCTGTGTGCATAGAGACGACCGCCGGTCACGTTCTTGGAACCGCAGAAATCGCCGCGGTCCGCGAGCAGGACTTCCAGTCCGGCATTTGCAAGGACGTATGCCGCTGTAGCACCTGCAAGTCCTCCGCCTACGATTATGGCGTCAAATTTTTCTTCGCTCATAGTTGTCTCCTATTTTGCTAATCTGCTTGTTCAGTTTAATTCATTTTTATGGCTTTGTGCCTTCGATTAGAACACAGGCGCCGAACATCCTGCTTCGGCTCTGGACGCCGGCCAGGCCTGTCCGGGCGAACTGCCCCATCAGCTTTCTGCGTCTGGGAAACTGTTCTGTCGACTGTGAGAGCCAGTCATACTGGTCTCTGTACTTCCGTCCTCCCCCTAAAAGAGGCATCAGATGCCGGAAATAGAGGCGGTAGGCCGGCAGGACGACCGGATTGTCCGGGACGAAGGAGTCCAGGCAGTATACCTTTCCCCCCGGCCGGACGACTCGTTTCATCTCCCCGAGGACCCGGCCGTAATCCGGTGTGTTCCGAAGCCCGAAGGAGATGCATGCCGCCTCGAAGGTCCCGTCCGCGAAAGGGAGCTTCATGGCGTCTCCCTCCACCCAGCGGAGATTGGTGAGGTCCCTGCCCTTGTCCTTCGCGACCGCCAGCATGGCGGGCGAAAAATCGAGCCCGGTGACCTCCAGGTCCGGTCTGCGGCCGGCAATGGCGAGAGCGATATCTCCCGTGCCGCAGCACACATCCAGAACCTGACCCTGCGCGGCTATGTCCGCTGTCAGCCTCTTCACGAGCAGCTTTTTCCAGCCCTTTTCGAGTCCGAGGCTGATGCGGGCATTCGCCCTGTCGTAGCGCGGCGCAAGTGTCTGAAAGATCTCATATACTTTTGCGCGCTTTTGTTCTTTATCCATGATGTTTTTAATGTTTCTCTGATATATTTTTTTGCCGTATCCTTTTAAGCGCCTTTTATGCCAGCAGCTTCAAAAGCCAGGCGGCCGCGTAGGCCAGGGCCAGCAGACCGTTTCCGATCATATTGGCCGCCGTGATGCTCTTCATCTGCCGGATCCTGTCCTCCGGACGAAGCTTTGCCCGGATGAGGAAGCCGAAGGGACCGCGTCCCAGGACCAGCGTGAGCAGGATGCTCAGGATGCCGATCCCTCCAAGGTGGACGAGCGGCTGGATGCAGAGAAGGGCGATCCAGGCTCCCAGCATTCCCCGGTAGAGGGTCAGGGCGGCGGGCCGTCCCAGATATACCGGCAGGGTCATGCGGCCCGCAGGTATGTCCTTTTCGATATCGCTGCCGTTGTTGCTGAGCATGATCAGGGCGATGCCCAGGATCAGGGGCAGGCACTCCGCGAGGATCTCCCAGTGGAAGGTCCCGTCGGCCGCCGCCGCGGTGCCCAGAGGGATCAGGGCGCCCATGACGAAGCCGGAGACCGCCTCTCCCAGAGGGAGGGAGGCGACCGGAAGCGGGCCGATACTGTAGGCGATCACAGTCAGTCCGCCGATCAGGCCCACGATGTAGGGGGCCGGTCCGGCATGCCAGGCGGCGATGACGCCGCAGGCCGCGGCTGAGGCCAGATAGACCAGGCCGAGGACCAGGGCATGTTTTGGATTCACGTGGCTGTAGACCAGCACGGAATCATTGACCTCCACGTTGTCGGCCTCGCTGTCGGTCCCGCTCACATAGTCCACGTAGTCGTTGAGGGTATTGACCGCAGACTGGGACAGTATGCAGGCGGCCAGCAGCAGGACGGCCTGGACCGGCGACAGGGGGAGTCCCCTCTGCAGGCACCAGAAGATGCCGAACAGGGCCGGGCAGACCGAGGCCGGCCAGGTGTGCATGGCGGCCAGCCGGAAAGCGGCGGTCGCCGTCAGCCTTTCATAAGAGGCCGCGCCGGCCTCTGCCGGGGACTTCCGGTCATTATGATAAGTAGTTGTCATATTTTTTTACGGGATCAGATGAGCCCTCTCTTCTCGGCGAGGATGACAGCGGTGTGCTTGACCTCGATCGGGATCTCATGAGCATCCATACCGCCGCGGATCTGCATCAGGCAGCCGGGGCAGTCGACAGCGACGACGGAAGCGCCGGTGTCCTTGATGTGCTCGAGCTTCTTGGCCAGGATCGGTGCAGCAACCTCAGGCAGCTTGATGCTGTAGGTACCGCCGAAACCGCAGCAGACGTCGGAGTCGACCATCTCGACCAGGTTGATGCCATTGGTCTTGGTCAGCAGCTCTCTCTGCTCCTTCCAGACGCCCAGCTCTCTCTTGAGGTGGCAGGAATCATGGTAGGTGATGGTCATGGGAGTGCTGTCTCCGGACTCCTCAAGGCCGCCCAGGTCATAGAAGAGCTTGCAGAAGTCGAAGGACTTCTCGCCCAGCTCGACAGCCTTCTTGTACATGTCGGAGCCTTCCTCGAAGAACTGCTTGTACTCACGCAGCTGGTGTGTGCAGGTCGGGCATGCGGAGACGATGTAGTCGTACTGGTCCGCGTGCATGGCCTCGATATTGAGCTCGGCGGTCTTCTTTGCGTTGGCCCTGTCGCCCATGTAGGTAGCGGGAGCGCCGCAGCAGGACTGGCCCATAGGCATATCTACGACATAGCCGATGGAGTTGAGGTCAGCGATGACGGCCTTGGCGATGTCGACATACGCGAAGTCGAGCAGGCAGCCGGTGAAGATCGCGATCTTGCCCTTGGGATTCTCGACCTTCTGCTGGATGGTCGGGAAAATGTCGCGGAAGGGAACGGGAGCGATGCTCATCAGGCTTCTGCCCTCGGTCATGCCGGACAGGAACATAGGCAGGTGACGGATGAAGTTGGTTCCCTTGGTGAAAGGAGCCTGGGCCACGGAAGCGATCCGGAGCATGGAGTGGAAGAGCTTCCTGTCGCTGACCGCATCCAGAGCGAACTTGTAGGTAGGATTCGGATTAGTCTCGTAGCTGCGCTCGCGGAGCTTCATGATCATCTCGGGGATGTGGAGGCCGCCGCCGCAGACTTCCTTACAGCGTCCGCACTGCAGGCAGATGTTCTGGATCTCATCCGCCCTCTCCTTAGAGACGAGGAAGTGGGTCAGCAGAGTGCCGATACCGCCGGTGTAGACGTTGGAGCCGTAGACATGGCCGCCCAGCAGAGCGAATGCGGGACATACGTCCAGACATGCGCCGCAGCGGATGCAGTTGTAGATCTCGCGGAAATCAGGGTCTGCCAGGATGGCGCGGCGGCCCGGATCATCGAGAATGACTGCGTAGAATTCCTTCTTCTCCTTGGTGTCGGCATCCTTGTCGGAAACGACCTCGGTCGCGCCGGTGTACATGGAGATGTAGGAAGTGATCCTCTGGCCGGTGCCGTTGCGGGGCAGAGCCTTGAAGATATAGCGGGCGTCGGAGAGGCTCTTGACGAACTTCTCGATACCGAATACATACAGATGGATCTTGGGAAGGGTACCGACCATACGGCCGTTGCCTTCGTTGGTCATGGTAAAGACGGTACCTGTCTCGGCGACAGCGACGTTGGCGCCGGAAACACCCATCTCAGCGGTGGTGAACTTGTCACGCATGACACGCCTTGCGGTCTTGACCTCTTCGGCGATGATGGGCTCATTCTTTTCATGTGTATATTCTGTAAAGAAGTCAGCGACCTGCTCCTTGTTCAGATGCAGGGCGGGCATGACCATGTGGACGGGGGTGTTGCCCTCGAGGGCGATGATGAACTCACCGAGGTCGGTCTCCTGGACCAGGACACCGTCGTCACCCAGGACATGGTTCATGTGAATTTCTTCGGAAGCCATGGATTTGGACTTGACGATGGTCTTGACGCCCTTTTCCTTGACGAGGTTGCGGATCCACTCCATCGCCTCATCCGTGCTCTTTGCGCGGAAAACATGTCCGCCGCGGGCAGTGCAGTTCTTTGTGAACTCATCTACGAGCTCATCGATGTGGTCTGCCGCATAGCTCTTGACTTCCTTGATGCTGTTACGGGTCGACTCAAAGTCAACGCCGGCATAAGATTTTTCTCTCTTTGCAGGATAGGTAGCGCAGAAATTACCCAGCGTTCTGCTCAGGGTGGAATTCTTTAAGGCTTCCTGTATTTCCTGCTTCAGTTCCAGACTAGCCATGTGTTATTCTCTCCTTTCCTAATGCCGCTGCGCGGGGCACCGGCATCCGTGGCGTATCCAGTCTTCTGGAATCTCCTCCCGGTCAGCTTTCCGGTCAGACAACATCCATCAGCCCCCTGTTGTTCCTGAGTTTCACAGGAATCCTGCTTTTTTTAAAGCCCTGCATGGTCTGTGTCTGATCCTGTCTGAAAACAGGTCAGCGGTCCGGGATCAATCGGATCAATCCGCAGGATCAGGCGTCCTGCACCACCACGACATTGAGTCTCAGGGGACCGTGCACGCCGACTGTGCTGACACACTCGATATCAGCCGTTCTGCTGGGTCCGGTCACGAAGCCCACGAAACTGGGAAGCTCCGGAAGACCGCAGAGCAGATCGAACATGGCGTCATAGTCGTCGACGATCGTGGACTCTTTGACGATGCCGATGTAGTCCTCGGACATGGTCGCCACGATCCTGGCGTCGACCTCATCACCGATCTGCATAATGCTGCCAAGATCAGCGATGCCGTACTGTGCCTCGGAGATGCCCCCCTGTGCAGTTTCCGCATGCAGACGGATGTGATCTGTAAAGACCTCGACACCTGCCTCCTTCAGAGCGGGCACGATCCCGAGTTCACGCAGGAAATCGGTCTCTGCCACGCAGGTGGTCTTCAGGCCCTTCTCCTTGAAGAGATCAGCCACGACCTTGGCCGCGTCCGCCTTGGCTGCCAATGAACATTCTCCGTTGACCGCTTCCAGGTTCGCCTTGAAACGTTCATACAGCGCATCTGTTGTACTCATGCAACTCACTCCTTTCTGTTTATAACAGATTTTACAGCACCTCTCCCGAACCGCTGGTTTCCGGTCCCCCAGGCCGGACTCCGGACAACTGCTTTTGTCCATCTGCCTGTTGCCTTCTGCCTTCGGGCCCTGAAGCAGGGCTGATGTTCCATCTTGTGTAAATGCATTTAAACCGGCATATTCCTTTTTGCTTAAAGGCATATGCCTTCACATTTTTACAGATAAGTTCAGTATATTACTTTTGTCCAATATCTTCAATCCTTAGCATGCTAATTATGTATAGTTTTACTGTATTAATATCCATACCGTCAGAAACATGCTGTAAAAGTGCTCGTTTCGGGCGAGTTTGTTTCGCATAACTTGTATATTTTCACTTAACGTCCCGCACGATTTGCTGTATGATAGATTATCATGATGTAAGGGTCAAAAGGTGGTCAAGTAAACCCCGACTCGTCAAGTTGCACAAACGCCTTGGGCACGCTCTCGCTCTACCCTCGCTGGCATGCGGT
>ODAI011218193.1_pt1 | contig 16892 bp, 13 predicted proteins | sample 1539321 | NCBI WGS metagenome assembly ODAI01 (sample SAMN02144231, study PRJEB22623) | gut metagenome | biome: sheep rumen | host: Ovis aries | place: New Zealand | reverse complement strand
TCTCCTTGATGACGCGGAACGCGTAGTCGTGGTTCGTCTCCTTGTATTTTTTTTCTAGAATCCTCATATTCCTAGCATACCCCCGAATTTTTCACTTGTCAACTAGTATACAAGTATGGAAAATTTTCCTTGACAAATCGGGAAAATGCGATACAATAAAAGTGTACAGAGTGGGATACTAGTATGTAAGTTTCCTGCGTCATCAAAAAAAGCGGAGTTCCTATGATTAAGAAACAGAATTTCACGGAGTACATGAAGAAGAACTGGCAGTATTATGCTATGATGCTGGTTCCCATCCTTTACTACCTTGTGTTCAGGTATGTCCCGATGGTGGGTAACATAATCGCGTTCCGCCGCTATCGTGCGGGGCATAGCATTTTTGGCGATGAGTGGAGCGGTCTCAAGTATTTCCGCCAGTTCATCGGCGACCTGACTTTCTGGCGGGCTTTCAGGAACACGCTTTCGCTGAACCTCATCTACCTGCTGTTCCGCTTTCCGCTGACGCTTTTGTTCGCGCTCCTGCTGAACGAAATCCGGAGCCACTACGCAAAGAAATTCGTGCAGACTGTTTCCTACCTCCCGCATTTTATCTCCATGATTATCGTTACCGGTATGATTCGCGAGCTTGTCTCAACGAACGGCCCGGTGAACGCGCTGCTCAAGGTTTTTGGGGCAGGTCCGATTTCCTTTATATCCAGCCCGGAATGGTTTACGCCTATCTTTGTCATCTCCGGCGTCTGGCAGAACCTCGGATGGGGAACCATCCTGTACCTTGCGGCCATATCGGGCATCGATCCCTCGCTGTACGAGGCTGCCGAGGTTGACGGCGCGAACCACTTCCAGCGCGTCTGGCATGTGACCATCCCGTGCATCATGCCGACGATTGCCACGCTGCTTATCCTTGATATCGGAAGCCTTATCGGCTCTGGCGCAGCCTTTGAGAAAGTTTTCCTTCTATATAATCCGATGACCTATGAGACTGCGGACATCATCTCTACGTTCGTGTTCCGCCTGGGTCTTGGTTCCGGGAACTACAGCTACGCGACGGCCGTTGGTCTTTTTGAGGGAATTTTGAATCTGATTCTGCTGACCGCGGCAAACAAGGTTTCGCGGAAAGTCACAGGCGCGGGCTTGTGGTAAGGCGCCGCCGGAGAGCGATACGTTAGTACCAAAAAGGAGAAAACTATGAAAACGCAAACTGTGTCGGTTATGCATGTGCGGGAATCCGCAGGGTATTCGCTGTTCAGGGTTGTGAACACAATCATTATGATTTTTATCTGCGCGGCGACGCTTTATCCGTTCCTGTATCTGGTTGCCCAGTCTCTCTCTTCCGAAGAGGCGATTATGCAGGGAAAGGTGACCATCTTCCCTGTGAACCTTAGCGTGGCAACCTATGTCTCGGTGCTGAAGAAGGGCGACTTCCTGCTCAGCTACAAGAATACCATTATCTATACGCTTATCGGGACTTCCGCGGCAATGCTCTTCAGCTGCCTGCTGGCATACCCGCTGTCAAAAGAGAATCTGTGGGGCAACAAGACGCTCATGAAGCTGATAATCTTTACCATGTATTTCGGCGGCGGCCTGATTCCGAACTACATATTGATGCAGCGGCTCCATCTTATCAATAAGATTACGGGCTTTGTCATCCCGTCCATGCTGAGTACATACTATATCATCCTCATGAAGTCGTTCTTTAAGAATGTTCCGCGTGACCTGGAGGAGGCGGGGCAGATAGACGGGCTGAGCCCCATCGGAAACCTTGTGCATATTGTCCTGCCGCTCTCCATGCCGATTATCGCGACGATGATTCTGTTCAATGCGGTCAACTACTGGAACAACTGGTACAACGCGTTCCTGTATCTTGACAAAAAGGATATGTGGCCGGTCGCGTACTACCTGCGCACTATCATCAACGGTGCGTCCACCAGCGCGGATCCCGGTGACGTGAGCGCGGAGAAGATGCAGATTGCCGCGAACATCAAGTCGTGCTCCATGGTGCTGATGACGCTGCCGATTATCTGCATTTATCCGACAATCCAGAAGTATTACGTGCAGGGCATGATGCTCGGCGGCGTAAAGGAGTAGGCGGAAAGCCGTGCGGGATGAGCGGGCGCTTTCTTTTGCGCTGCTTTTGTGTGCGGCTGGCATTATTAAGGAAGGAAAGAGTTTCAGAAGTCGTCAGCTTTCTGAGGCTTCTTTATCGGGGCTGTTCTAAAAGCCGGGTGGCTTCTGGGACGGCTTCAAAATATACCTCAAAAACGCAATGCAATGAGGTTTTTGTAAGCAGTGTTTCAGGAGTGACGGACTTTTGGAACTTGCTCTCTATATTTTAGGAGGATATGTATGAAAAGACTTGTAGGGATTTCTGCACTGCTGGCAGGCGCTGTACTGCTTGCCGGATGCGGAGGAAACAAAACTTCAAAGGGCAATGCGGGCGCTGCGTCCGACTACCAGTATGGTGCTGATGTGCCGTTCCATTCCGATACGCCGGTGACCTATTCGATCTCATTCAGCGATGCGTCATGGTATCCGATGGTGGACACATGGAAGACAGAGGGTGTCTTCAAGAAGATTGAGGAGATTACGAATGTCCACCTTGACATCACGTCGTATGATTCCGGCGACTACAACCAGAAGGTGAACCTTGCCATCAATTCCGGCGCGCCTACCTACATCATCCCGAAAATCTATTCGGAAGACCAGTACGTGGCGGGCGGCGGCATTGTCGCCGTGTCCGACTACACCCAGTATATGCCTAATTTCACTGCATTCGTCGAGAAGTATTCTATGCAGCCCGACCTTGACACCATCCGCCAGAGCGACGGCAAATTCTACCGCCTGCCCGGTATGCATCAGGCAGCTCTGCAGGACTACACGATTATGGTGCGCGACGACATCTTCTCTGCCGCCGGATACGACATCCGCGAGCTTGAGAAGGACTGGACGTGGGAAAAGCTGCACGATGTGCTTGTCGGCGTAAAGAAGTACATGGTGGCACAGGGGATGTGCAAGGAAAGCGACTATATCTGGTCTGACCTGTGGTGCGGCGAGTCCGGCAAAGGTCAGGGCGGCAACCTGCTCAAGCTGATGGGCTCTTCCTACAATGTCCTTTCCGGCTGGGCAATCGAAGGTTCCAACGGCGGTATCAAGTACGACTGGAACAAGGGCGAATTCTATTCATCATCAATCAGCGATGACTTCAAGAAGTTTATCACCGTGGCGAACAGCTTTGTGAAGGACGGCCTGCTTGACCCCGAGACCTTTACCCAGACGGACGAGGTTGCGCACAACAAGTTCTACAACGGTAAGACGGTCATCATGTCAACGAACCGTGCGCAGATGTCAACCGACCTTGCCGGCCTTGAGAAAATCCTCGGCAAGGGCAACTGCTCCGCATACGTGACCGCGTATCCGAGCGGAACGACGAAAGACCTCGCAGAGACTTCCCGTCTTGAGTGCGGCGTCATGATTTCAAACAAGGCGCGCGAGGAGCTCGGCGAGGACGGCTTTATCAAGATGATGCGCTTTGTGGACTGGCTCTTCTACGCAAAGGATGCGTACTCTCTGATAAAGTGGGGTCCGGAAGGCACCACCTGGCACTGGGTTGATGTTGGCGGCAAGCAGGTAAAGCAGCTGCTCCCCGGCTTTAAGTGCGGTGGTCTTGGTATCAGCGGCGCTGATGACGATGTCGATATCCGCCTCCAGTGGGGCTACGCGGGCGGCAACTATTTCTACGGCCACTCAACGGCAGAGTCAACGGACAACTTTACTCCTGAGGTGCAGGATCTGTATGCCCGCTACGGAAAGTACAAGACGGTCGCGAAGGTTGACCCCAAGGCAAAGCCGACGGAAGACCAGCGCGAGCAGCTGACGCTCTGGGCGGTTCCGCTCATCGACAATATCAATGCGTGGACGCTCAATTTTGTCACGGGCAGAAAGGATATCAATAAGGATTGGAACGAGTATGTCTCTTCCTGCAAGAACCTTAACATTGATAAGATTGTGGAAATGACCAATAAGATTTATAAAGAGCAGAAATAAAAATCCGGGAGCTGTCTGGGACGGGGCAGTCTCAGAACTGACGGGTTTCTGAGACATGCCCGGATTTTTCCGGATGGCTTTCTGAGATATCCGCGGGAGCCGCCGGCCGATGCCTCTTGGTGTGGCCGGCGCTTTCGTAACGACGAATGCAGCATTGAGGTTTCGATTATGGAAATGACTTTACGTTGGTACGGGTCAGGCTTTGATTCCGTCACATTGCAGCAGATTAGGCAGGTGCCGGGTGTTCGCGGTGTTATCACCACTTTGTATGACTCTGTTCCGGGGGACGCATGGGAGCTCGCCGCAATTCAGAAAATCAAGAAGGAAGTTGCGGATGCCGGTCTGAAGATTGCCGGTATCGAGAGCGTCAATATTCACGATGACATCAAAATAGGCGGCGGAGACCGCGACAAATATATAGAGAACTACATCAAGACGCTGGAGCGCCTGGGGCAGGAAGACATCCACATGGTCTGCTACAACTTCATGCCGGTCTTTGACTGGACAAGAAGCGAGCTTGCCCGCGTCTGCGAGGACGGTTCCACCGTGCTTGCGTACAACTCAAAGGCTGTGGACGCAATCAAGCCGGAGGAGATGTTCAGCTCAATCGACAAGGATTCAAACGGCTTTATCCTGCCCGGCTGGGAGCCGGAGCGCATGGCCCGCGTGAAGGAGCTTTTTGAGATGTACAAGGACATCACAAACGAGAAGCTCTTTGACAACCTTGTGTACTTCCTCAAGGCAATCATGCCTGTCTGCGACAAATACGATATCGACATGGCAATCCACCCGGATGACCCCGCATGGCCTGTCTTCGGGCTGCCGCGCATCATCACCTGCCAGAAGAACGTGGTGCGCATGCTGAAGGCCGTTGACAATCCCCACAACGGCCTTACGTTCTGCACCGGCTCTTACGGGACGAACCGCAAGAACGACCTCTGCGCGATGATTAAGGCTGCGACCGGGCGCATCCACTTTGCGCACATCAGGAATCTCAAATTCAATACCGCAATCGACGACCCGGTGCAGGATTTCCAGGAATCGGCGCATCTTTCAAGCGCGGGCACATTCGATATGTTCAAGATTGTGCGCACGCTGTATGAGACCGGCTTTGACGGCGTTATCCGCCCGGATCATGGCCGCATGATATGGGGCGAAAAGGCGATGCCTGGCTACGGCCTCTACGACCGCGCGCTCGGTGCGACATACTTGCAGGGCTTGTGGGAAGCCTGCGAGAAGACGATTGACCGCAGCGGCGTAACTTTGTATAAGTAGCGGCGCCGTGTCCGCCGGGTTTTCAGAAAGGTGAACCTGCCGCGGACAACGTGGCTTGTCCGGAACGTTCGGCTTCCGGGCAAGCCTTGCAAGCCCTTCCCGGGCAGAACCGGGAATCGGCTTTTGAAACTGGCTCATCTGAGCAGGAGCATGACATGAAACTGACAAAAGACGGCATTAAGGATGCAGCGGGATGGGAGGCGAAGGGCTACTCGCTCCCTCGCTTTGACCGTGAGAAAGTCGGCGCGGCCACCAGGGCCAATCCGTTCTGGATTCACTTTGGGGCGGGAAATATTTTCCGCGCCTTTCAGGCGAACGTGGTGCAGGAGCTTCTGAACAAGGGTGTCCTTGATCGCGGGCTTGTCGTTGCGGAAGGCTATGATTACGAGATTATCGAGAAAATGTACCGGCCGCACGACAATATCGGTGCGCTGGTGACGCTCAAGGCGGACGGCAGTGTCGGAAAGACCGTCGTCGGCTCCATCATGGAGGCGCTTGCCGCTGATTCGGGCAACGAGTCCGACTGGGCTCGCCTGCGTGAGATTTTCCGCGCTCCGTCGCTCCAGATGGTCACCTTTACGATTACCGAGAAGGGCTACCTGCTCCGCAATGCCGCCGGTGTGATGATGCCCGGCGTCGAGGATGATTTTGCTGCGGGGCCTGTCCTGCCCAAAAGCTATATCGGCAAGGTCGTGACGCTGCTGCACGAGCGCTACAACAACGGCGAGCTGCCTGTCGCGATGGTGAGCATGGACAACTGCTCCCACAACGGCGACAAGCTCTATGCCGCCGTGAACGAGTTTGCGGAGGAATGGGAGCGGCGCGGCGTATGTAAGCCCGGCTTCCTTGCCTACGTGAACAATGTGAGCAAGGTCAGCTTTCCGTGGACGATGATAGACAAGATAACCCCGCGCCCCGACGCAAAGATTGAGAAGATTCTTGCGGATGACGGGGTGGAGCAGCTGGAGCCTGTCATCACCAGCAAGAAAACCTATGTCGCGCCCTTTGTGAACGCCGAGGAATGCCAGTACCTTGTCATCGAGGACAAATTCCCGAACGGCCGCCCGGAGCTGGAGAAGGCCGGGCTCTACTTTACCGACCGCGAGACGGTTGACAAGGTTGAGAAGATGAAGGTATGCACCTGCCTGAACCCGCTGCATACCTTCCTTGCGCTGAGCGGCTGCCTGCTCGGCTATACGCTGATTGCCGACGAGATGAAGGACGAGGATTTGCTGCGGCTGGTCAAGCGCCTCGGTTACGAGGAAGGGCTGCCGGTCGTCGTCGATCCCGGAATCATCAGGCCGAAGGACTTTATCGACGAGGTTGTGAACGTGCGGATTCCCAACCCGTTCATGCCGGATACCCCGCAGAGAATTGCGTGCGACACGAGCCAGAAGCTTTCGATTCGCTTTGGCGAGACGGTAAAAGGCTACCTTGCGCGCGCTGATTTGGACGTGGCCGGGCTGCGGGTGCTGCCGCTCGTCTTTGCGCTGTGGCTGCGCTATCTGATGGCGGTGGGCGACGATGGGAAGCCGTTTGAGCTGAGCCCCGATCCGCTGCTTGATGAATGCAGGAAGTATGTCGCCGGGGTGAGCTTGGGCGGGGACGCCGCCTCTGCCTGCAAGGCGGTGGAGCCGCTTTTGCGCCGCAAAGAGATTTTTGGCGTGGATTTGTCGGAGGCAGGGCTGGCTGCCCAGGTCTGCGATTATTTTGCTCAGCTTATCGGCGGTACCGGCGCTGTGCGCGCGGTGCTGAAAAAGCTTTAGGAAGAGTGTTGCCCGGCACGGATGCATCCGCTTGCCGGGGATGCAGCGCTGGTGAGAACGCGGGGTGTTTTATGAGAGCATTTTTGGACGAGGATTTTTTGCTGCAGGGCGAGGCTGCCCGGACTTTATACCATCGCTATGCGGAGAACGAGCCGGTGTTTGACTTTCACAATCATCTGCCGCCGCAGGAGATTTTTGAGAACAAGCCGATGGGCAACCTTGCGAACGCATGGCTTGACCACGACCACTATAAATGGCGCGCGATGCGTGCTGCCGGGGTCGATGAGGCGCTCATAAGCGGGCATATCCGCAAGGACGGCTCCGTAAAATCCGACGCTGAGCGCGGCGGCGCGGAGGCTGCCGCAAAGGCCGACTACGAGCGCTACCTTGCGTTTGTGCGCACGCTGCAGGAATGCGTGGGGAACCCGCTCTACCACTGGAGCCATCTGGAGCTTCGGCGCTATTTCGGTATTACGGAGCCTGTCACCGAGGCGAATGCCCGCGCGGTCTGGGATACATGCAACGCGCTGCTCGCGCAGCCCGGCTATGCGCCGCGCGGACTCTTGGAGAAGATGAACGTTCGAGAGCTCTGCACGACGGACGATCCGCTTGATAGCCTTGAGTGGCACAAAAAAATCGCGGCGGAGCAGGGCTTTTGCGTCAAGGTGCGCCCCTCGTTCCGGCCGGATCTTATCCTGAACGCGGAAAGCCCCGCATTCCCGGATTATATCCTGCGCCTACAGGAGATGGACGGGCGCAAATTCATGACGCTTGAGGACATGATTGCCGCCGTAGGTCGCCGCATGGATTTTTTTAAGGAGAACGGCTCCGTCGTGAGTGACCATTCCCTTGAGGGTGATTTCTATATTCCTGCGGCATACGACGCCGTGAACTACATTTTCCAGAAGGCGTGGATTGGCAAGCCGCTCTCCCACGAGGATCTTGCGAAGTACAAGGGCTGGGTGCTCGTGGAGCTGGGCAAGCTCTACGCGCGGAAAGGCTTTGTGATGCAGCTCCATATCGGCGCGCTGCGGGACAACAATGCCGCGATGGCCGCCGTGGCAGGGAAGAATATCGGCGAGGACAGCCTGCAGGACTTCAGCTATGCGGCGCAAATCGGCGCCGTCCTGAACGCCATCTATTCCACCGAGCCTTCCGCCCGGACGATTCTCTACAACCTGAACCCCGCGGACAACGAGGCGCTTGCCACGATGGCCGCGAATTTCCGCAACTGCCAGTTCGGGCCGGCGTGGTGGTTCAACGACCACAAGGACGGCATCGAGGAGCAGATCCGCGTCTATGCCCGCACATCGGTGCTCGGCCGCTACGTGGGGATGCTCACCGACAGCCGCAGCTTCCTCTCGTACCCGCGCCACGAATATTTCCGTCGGATTCTCTGCAACTTCATCGCCTCGCAGGTGGAGCGTGGCGAATTCCCCTGGGACGAGCAGGTCCTTGGCGCTCTGGTGCGCAGAATCTGCTACCAGAACGCCGTTGACTTTTTCGGCGTGTGAGCCCGGCTTGCCCTCGCGGCAGCTGCCCTGTGAGCGGCAGCTGCCGAATGCAGGCGGGTGCTTCCCGCTTTTCCGGGCGCCTGCTTGCATTGATACTGCAAATCCTGCATTGTTGCTGAACCCTCTTCATTGACTTTCGTTGATTTCTCGGTTAAAATATGCTAATCGAGGTATATTGTAATGGCTAAGAAAAGTGACAATGCTGTAAAGGGCGCCGCACGCGCCCCCCACCGTTCCTTGTTCTATGCAATGGGCTACACTGACGAGGAACTTGAGCGTCCGATTGTTGGCGTCTGCTGCGCTAAGAACGAGATTATTCCGGGGCATGCAGAACTTGACCGCATCTCGGAGGCCGTAAAGGCCGGTGTGCGTATGGCGGGCGGAACTCCTGTGGAATTCCCTGCCATCGGTGTCTGCGACGGCATTGCCATGGGGCACGAGGGCATGAAGTATTCCCTTGTTACCCGCGAGCTTATCGCCGACTCCGTGGAGTGTATGGCAAAGGCGCACCAGTTCGACGCGCTCGTTATGATTCCCAACTGCGACAAGATTGTTCCGGGCATGCTTATGGCTGCCGCCCGCCTTGATTTGCCGACGGTGTTCTGCTCCGGCGGCCCGATGATGCCCGGCCACCTGCCCGGCCATGAGGAGGGGAACCCGTATGCGGACAAGAACCTGTCGCTGACCGATATGTTTGAGGCGGTGGGAGGCCTTGCCGTCGGAAAAATCACGGAGGCGCAGCTCAAGGAGCTGGAGCACGCCGCCTGCCCCGGTTGCGGGGCCTGCTCCGGTATGTTCACGGCGAATTCCATGAACTGCCTGACGGAAGTCCTTGGCCTCGGCCTGCCGGGCAACGGGACTATCCCGGCCGTGCCCGGCGCGCGCATCGCCCTCGCAAAGCATGCCGGTATGCAGGTGATGGAGCTGTACCGCCGCGGTATCACCGCCCGGCAGATGATGACCGCCGACTCGTTCCGCAATGCCCTTGCTGCCGATATGGCGCTCGGCTGCTCCAGCAACACGATGCTGCATGTTCCCGCTATCGCGCATGAGGCGGGTATCTCCATAGATTTGCACGAGGTGAACACGATTTCCGAGCATACGCCCAACCTCTGCCACCTTGCGCCCGCCGGACACACCTTTATGTGCGAGCTGAACGACGCTGGCGGCGTGCAGGCCGTGCTCGCGGAGCTTGCCAAGAAAAAGCTCATCCGCACCGACCTCATCACTGCGACAGGAAAGACCATCGCCGAGAATATCGCGGGCGCGGTGAACCGCAATCCGGAAGTCCTGCGCCCGATAGAAAATCCGTATTCCGACAACGGCGGCATCGCGGTGCTTTTTGGCAACCTTGCCCCCGACGGCACGGTGGTCAAGCGCTCTGCCTGCGCAAAGGAGCTGATGAAGCATACCGGCCCCGCGCGTGTCTTTGACGACGAGAGCGAGGCTATGGAGGCGGTACAGAACCGGAAGATTCAGCCGGGCGACGTGGTGGTCATCCGCTACGAAGGCCCCAAGGGCGGCCCCGGCATGCGGGAGATGCTTGCCGTCACTGCCGCGCTCGCGGGGCAGGGACTGGACAAAGAGGTCGCGCTTATCACGGACGGGCGCTTCTCCGGCGCGACGCGCGGCGCCTCGCTGGGGCACTGCTCCCCGGAAGCCGCTGTCGGCGGGCCGATAGCCCTTGTGCAGGAAGGTGACAAGATTACGCTTGACATCAACAACTATAAAATCAGCCTTGATGTGAGCGACGAGGAGCTTGCCCGGCGCCGTGCCGCATGGAAAGCCCCTGCCCCCAAGGTGACGTCCGGTTACCTTGCGCGCTACGCGAAGCTCGTCTCTTCCGCGGACAAGGGGGCGATACTCCAGTAAGGCAAAGGCGGGGTGCCGGATACGCGCCCCGTCCTTCGGGAGAAAAATCAGGCCGCCTGAAGGCGGCTATATATGAGGATGTTTGGCGCCATGCTTCCCCGCGGCCGGGGAAACGGTGACGCAAGAGGAGTCTACATTGAAAATTTCTGGTTCACGTGTTGTCATCGAATGCCTTGTGGAGCAGGGCGTCGATACGGTCTTCGGTTACCCCGGCGGTGCCATTCTCAACATATATGACGAGCTGTACAAGCATTCCGACCGTCTCCGGCACATTCTGACCGCGCACGAGCAGGGGGCTTCCCATGCCGCCGACGGTTATGCCCGTGCGACCGGCAAGGTCGGCGTCGTGTTCGCCACGTCCGGGCCGGGCGCGACGAACCTTGTCACGGGCATCGCGACCGCCTACATGGATTCATCCCCTGTCGTCGCGATTACGTGCAATGTGCCCACGCCGCTGCTCGGCAAGGATTCCTTTCAGGAAATCGACATCACCGGTGTCACCATGCCCATCACGAAGCACAATTTTATGGTGCACGACGTAAAGGAGCTGGCGGCGACTATCCGCGAGGCATTTGTCATCGCAAAGAGCGGGCGCCCCGGCCCCGTGCTCATCGATATTCCCAAGGAAGTCACCTCCGCGCAGGTTGAATTTGAGCCGCTGCCGTCCCCCGACGCCGGAAAGGCGCTGCTGGAGGCTGGCCGCACAAACATGCGCCGCGTGCTGAACGCGGCAGTTCCTTCCGATGAGGCGCTGAAGGCTGCCGCGGACATCATCAATGCGGCCGAGCGCCCCGTCATATATGCGGGCGGCGGCGTCGTCATCAGCGGTGCCTGCGCCGAGCTCAAGGAGCTGGCGGAGAAGGCCGATATCCCCGTGGCGGAAAGCCTGATGGCGAGGGACGCATTCCCGTCGCAGCATCCGCTGTGCACGTGGATGGTCGGCATGCATGGCACGCGGGCGAGCAACCAGGCGATTACCAACAGCGACCTTGTGATTGCCCTTGGCGCGCGTTTCTCCGACCGCGTGATTTCCGATGTGTCCAAATTCGCGCAGAACGGAAAAATCCTGCACATCGACATTGACCCCGCGGAAATCAACAAGAATGTCCCTGCGGAGGTTTCGCTCGTGGGCGACGTGAAGGGCGTTTTGTCCCGCCTGCTGCCGCTTGTCCAGCAGAAGAAGCGCGCCGACTGGATTGCCCGCATCCAGCAGTGGAAGAGCGAGGTGCCGTCCTGCTACGCAAAGGAGCCTGCCGGCTCGATAAACCCCAAATTCATCTGCGAGTACATCCATAAGGTCGCCGGCGACGACGCCTTCATCACGACGGAGGTCGGCCAGCACCAGATGTGGACGGCCCAGTTCTATCCCTTTGCCAAGCCGCGCACGTTCGTGACTTCCGGCGGGCTCGGTACGATGGGCTTCGGCACGGGCGCCGCCATCGGCATCCAGTGCGCCTTGCCTGACGCGCGCGTCATCCATATCGCGGGCGACGGCTCCTTCCGCATGAACTGCAACGAGCTCGCAACCATCCAGCATTACGGCCTGCCGCTCATCATCGTGGTCGTGAACAACGGCACGCTCGGCAACGTGCGCATGTGGCAGAAGCTCTTTTACGGCAAACGCTACAGCCAGACGACGCTGGATTTCGGCCCCGACTGGCTCAAGCTTGCCGAGGCATACGGCATTCAGGGCTGGCGCGCGTCAAACGCAAAGGAATTTGCCGCGGCATTTGACGCCGCGTACAAGAGCGGCAAAGCGGCGCTGATAGACGCCAAGGTTGACCTGGACGAGATGGTGTTCCCGATGGTTCCGGGCGGCAAGGCTATCTATGACCAGCTGATGGAGCTGCCGGAAGGCGAGTGATGCTGTCTGCATAAGGAGCAAGTTTCATTCAAGGAGGAGAAGATGGCTGATATACATGAATCCGGGGAAGATTACCTTGAGGCGATTCTCCGTCTTCAGAAGAAGAACGGTGCGGCCCGCGCGGTGGATGTTGCCCGCCTGCTCAATGTCTCCAAACCGAGCGTGAGCCGGGCCATGAGCATTCTCATCGAGAACGGCTATGTGACGGTGGGGGAGACGAGCTTCCTCCTCCTGACGGACAAAGGCAAGGAGATGGCCGAGGAAATCTATGGCCGCCACGTGCTGCTTACGGCCTTCCTTCAGAAAATCACCGGGGTGAGCGAGGAGCAGGCGGAGGAGAATGCCTGCCGCATAGAGCACGATATCGATGCCGACGTAAAAAGGGGCATCGAGCGCTGGATGAAGAAGAATCCGTAAGGAGCTGAGTCCGTAAGGATTCGAATCCTTTGGCAGGAGCATGTGCTTTTCCGGGGCTGGACAGAGGCTTTTGTTTTCCGGACGGTCTTGTGCTTCTTCGCGGCTCCGGCTGAATAGACCTGCTCTGAAAGCTGAGGCTTCCTCGCAGGTCTTGCATTTTTTTTGCAGGCTGCTGATCCTGAGACTGAAGGTTCCGGGCAGCTCTGATATGTACGCAAAGCCAGCGGGAATGCTTTGCTTCCCGCTGCTTACTATCACCGCGCGCCTGTGCGGGCGGTTCCAGAGGTATAAGAAATGGCTGATACAGACGAGAGAAGGGAGCACGGTGCGCTGACCGGCGACAACCACCGGGCGCTTTGGAGCGGGCGTTTTGCGGAAGGCCCCGATGCCGCCGCCGTTGAATTTGAGACTTCGATCCGTGTGGACGAGCGGATGGCGCTTGATGATATCCATGGTTCTGTCGCCCACGCCCAGATGCTCGGCGAGCAGGGCATCATCAGCAGGGAGGAGTCCGACGCGATTGTGGCCGGGCTGCGTGGCATTGAGGCCGACCTTCAGGCCGGGACGCTTGCCATCGATTATAGCGCGGAGGATATCCATTCCTTTGTGGAGGCTGTGCTGACTGACCGCATCGGGGAGGCTGGCAAAAAGCTGCACACGGGGCGCAGCCGCAACGACCAGATTGCGCTTGACGAGCGCCTGTACCTGCGCCGCGTCATTCCCCTGCTGCAGGATGAGCTTATCACCGCGATAGAAAGCCTTGCGGCTATTGCGGCGAAGCACCGCCACACGCTGCTGACCGGCTACACCCACATGCAGCACGCGCAGCCCGGTACGCTGGCGCAGCATCTGCTTGCATGGGCGTCGATGTTCGTGCGCGACTGGCAGCGGCTGGACGACGCGCTTGCCCGCATTGCTGCTTCCCCGCTGGGCAGCGGCGCATTGCAGGGGAGCACGTTGCCGCTTGACCGCGCCTTTGTGGCGGAGCGGCTGGGCTTTGACGGCGTTACCCTCAATTCCCTCGACTCCGTCTCCGACCGCGATTACTGCATCGAATTTGTCTCTGCCTTCGCGCTGCTGCAGTCCCATCTGAGCCGCATGTGCGAGGAAATCGTGCTCTGGTCGACGACCGAATTCCAGTTCATCGAGCTGAGCGAGAAATGGTCTACCGGTTCGTCCATCATGCCGCAGAAGAAGAATCCGGATTTTGCGGAGCTTATCCGCGGAAGGACGGGAAAAGTCTACGGCGACCTGATGAACCTGCTCACCATGGTGAAGGGGCTGCCGCTCGCCTACGACCGGGACATGCAGGAAGACAAGGAGCCGCTTTTTGACGCGCTTGATACGGTGGAGGCCAACCTGAAGGTCTTTACGGCGATGGTGGTCTCCGCGCACTGGAACACAGCCCGGCTGGAGCAGAGCGTGGAGGGTGGTTTTGCCAACGCGACCGACGTCGCCGAGTACCTTGTGCAGAAAGGGATGCCGTTCCGCACGGCGCACGGAGTTGCCGCGCAGGCGGTGCGCATGGCTATCGACGCGGGGCTTTCCCGCATAGAGGAGCTGCCGCTGGAGAAGCTGCAGGCCTGCTCGCCGCTTATCGGGCAGGACATCTACGGGAGGATTTCCCCGCGCGCGTGCATGGAGAACCGCCGTACTGCGGGAGGTCCCGCGCCCGAATGCACTGAGGCGCAGCTGCGCGAGCTGGAGGATTTCTGCCGGGCGCACCGCTCCTCGCGCGGCCTGTGCTGAGGATTAGTAATATGGAGAAGAATATGAGAAAATCGACTGTTTTTATCTGCCTTGCTGCCATCCTTTTGTCCCTGCTGCTTCCGGCGTGCTCAAAAAAAGCGGATGCGCGCGGGGATCGTTCCCTTGAGGCCCTGCGGGAGCGCGGCCAGCTGGTGCTCGGTCTGGACGACTCCTTTCCGCCGCTGGGCTTCCGCGACGAGAACAACGAGATTGTCGGCTACGATATAGACCTTGCGCGGGAACTTGCCCGCCGTCTGGGGGTGGAGCTTGTGTGCCAGCCCATCGACTGGTCGGCCAAGGAGCAGGAGCTGAACACCTTCCATATCGATTGCATCTGGAACGGCTTTACGATGACCGCCGAGCGCCGGGAGGCCATGGCCTTTACCAAGCCCTACCTTGCGAACGCGCAGGTTGTTGTCGTCCGTTCCGGCAGCGGTATCACCGACCTTGCGGGGCTTGCCGGCAAGGTTGTCGGCGTGCAGGCCGGCTCTTCCGCGGAGGAGGCCATCGAGCAGAATGCGGCGTTCAAGGCTTCGCTCAGAAAAATCGTGGAATTCAAGGAGAATGTCACCGCGCTCAATGACCTTGAGATACAGAACCTTGACGCTGTGGTCATGGATCAGGTTGTCGCCAACTACAGCATCGTGCAGACGAGCCGTCCCTATGTGATCCTGCCGGAGAGCCTCGCGTCCGAGGAGTACGGCGTCGCCTTCCGCAAGACGGATATCGCCCTCCGGGACAAGGTCCAGACCATCCTTGAGGAGATGCAGGCTGACGGTACGGTGCCGGCGATATCCACAAAGTGGTTCGGCGCCGACCTCTCCGTCATCGGAAAGTAGGCGGCGGACTGCTCATGGATGCCTTAGCCGCATATTTTGCCCGGATACGGATGGGAAAACTCCTTGCCGCTATGCTGAAGAGCACCGGCGTGTCCCTTGAGGTCTTTTTCCTTACGCTGCTCTTTTCTATTCCGCTGGCGCTCCTTATCTGCGCCGGCAGGATGTCCCGCCTGCGCCCCGTGTCCTGGCTGACGGGGGTGTTCCTGCTGGTTATCCGGGGAACGCCGCTCATGCTGCAGCTCATATTCGTGTATTTTGCGCCGCCGGTGCTCTTTAACCGCGGCATGCCCCGTTTTGTGGCCGCTATTGTGGCGATGGTCATCAATTATGCGGCGTATTTCGCGGAGATTTACCGGGGCGGTGTGCAGGCTGTTCCGCTGGGGCAGTACGAGGCGGCCAAAATGCTCGGTTTTACCCGGAGCCAGACCTTCCTGCGCATTGTGCTGCCGCAGCTTGTAAAGCGCATCCTTCCGGCGATGGGCAACGAGGTCATCACGCTCGTAAAGGATACCGCGCTGGTGCAGGTGCTGGGCGTGGCGGAGCTCTTCCATGTGGCGCAGACGCAGAGCGGGCGCCTTGTGAGCGTCCTGCCGCTGTTCATTGCGGGCGTCTTCTATTTTATCATGAACTGGGGCGTGTCCGTCTTCTTTTCCACGATGGAGAAAAAACTTGACTACTACAGATGAAATCATCGGCGTCAGCGGGCTGCGGAAAGACTTCGGGCAGCTTTCTGTGCTGAACGGCATATCGTTTTCCGTGCACCGGGGGGAAGTGCTCGGCATCATCGGGCCGAGCGGCGGCGGCAAGTCCACGCTGCTGCGCTGCGTCTGCCAGCTGGAGACCGTGAGCGGCGGCAGCATCGCTGTCTGCGGGCGGACGATGGTAAAAGACGGCGTCTACGCGCCTAAGCCGGTGCTCCGCAGCATCGGGCTGAACGTGGGGCTGGTCTTCCAGAATTTCAATCTTTTCCCCCATTTTTCGGTGCTGCGAAACATAACCGAGGCTCAGCGCGCCGTCCTTGGCAAGAGCCGCGGGGAGGCCGAGGCCATCGCGATGGAGCTGCTGGGCAAGATGGGGCTTGAGGACAAGGCGCTTGCCTATCCCTGCCAGCTTTCCGGCGGGCAGCAGCAACGCGTGAGCATCGCCCGCGCGCTCGCGCTCAGACCGGAGGTGCTTTTCTTTGACGAGCCCACCTCGGCGCTGGATCCGGAGCTGACCGGCGAGATTCTTGCCGTCATCCGGGGGCTTGCCGAAGAAAAGATGACTATGGTGGTGGTGACGCACGAGATGGCCTTCGCGCGCGACATCAGCGACACGGTAATCTTCCTTGACGGCGGCGTCATCGTGGAGCAGGGCGCCCCTCACGACGTGATTGACAATCCCGGGGAGGAGCGCACCCGCGCCTTTTTGCGCCGCTTCAACGACGCGCAGCCCTGACGTAGGGAAGAGTGCCGAATCGCCCAGGGATTCAGCATGAAAACAAAAATGCGCTCCCAGCGGAAAAACACCCGGACTGCCTGTTGCACGCTTCGCTTTGCAAATGGCAGCCCGGGCG
>ODAI014278587.1_pt1 | contig 16893 bp, 14 predicted proteins | sample 1539321 | NCBI WGS metagenome assembly ODAI01 (sample SAMN02144231, study PRJEB22623) | gut metagenome | biome: sheep rumen | host: Ovis aries | place: New Zealand | reverse complement strand
GCCATCCAGAACCTTTTGCCATTAGATAAAGATAATAAGGTGATGGCCTACCTCAACGTGAAGAGCATGACCGACGAGGACTATCTCGAAAACAACTTTATCATCCTCTGCACCAAGAAAGGCATCATCAAGAAGACCACGCTGGCTGCTTACAAGAACGTGCGCCAGAATGGCATCATCGCCGTCAACATCCGGGAAGACGACCAACTGCTTGAGGCTTGCCTCACCAGCGGCAACGACGAGGTGTTGATGGCCGTCCGTTCAGGTAAGGCCGTGCGCTTCAACGAGCAGACCGTCCGACCGATGGGACGCACCGCTACGGGCGTGAAAGCCATCACGTTAGGCTCTGAAAACGATGAAGTTATAGGCATGGTGTGCATCAACGACCCGAACCAAACCGTGCTCGTGGTCTCCGAGAAAGGCTTCGGCAAGCGCTCCGACATCGACGACTACCGCATCACCAACCGTGGCGCGAAGGGCGTGAAGACCCTGAACATTACCGACAAGACGGGCGACCTCATTGCCATCAAGGCTGTGACCGACGACGACGACCTGATGATCATCAACAAGTCGGGTATTGTCATCCGAATGGCTGTCAGCAAGTTGCGCGTGATGGGACGTGCCACACAAGGCGTGAAGCTCATCGACCTGCGCGGTTCTGACGAAATCGCTGCCGTCACCAAGACAGAGCATGAGGAAGAGGAAGAAATGACAGAAAGCGAGGTCATTGAAGGAGCCGAAAGTACGACTGAAGAAGTCGTTTCGACAGGCTCAACAACCTCTGTACCCGAAGCGGAAAATCTTTCCGAAAACACTTTGGAACAATAATTGTAGGGAAGTGTAACAACAAACGAAATTGTCAAACTTTTAAATAATAGAAAAATGAAAAAAGTAATGATTTTGCTGGCCGTCGTTTTCACCGCCAACGTGATGATGGCCCAGAAGAAAGACAGAACCGACGCCTTCATGTACAACAAAAATGGCCAATACGAAAAGGCCATGGCTTCCATCGAGAAGTGCGTCAATCACGAACAATTCTTGGGCATGAAGCCCAACGACCAGTCGCAAGCGTGGTTGTATCGCGCCGCCATTTACCAAAACATTCTTCAATCTTCCGATGAAGCTGTAAGAAACCTTGCACCTGATGCCCAGGAGATTGTTTACCAATCGCTGATGAAGTGCATGGAGAACCAATCCTATGTCAATGACAACAAGCAGGAAATCATCACCCGTGTCAATGCCGTGATGAACTCTTACTACACCACAGGTGCCGACAACTACAACACTGGCAAGTTTGCCGAAGCCGCTCCTGCTTTCAAGAAGGCTTACGACATCGCCAAGTCGCTGGGCAACCCTGATGCCAACGAGATGTTGAACCTCGCAGCCACTTCGGCACTGCGTGGCGAAGACTACACAACCGCTTTGGAATACTTCACCACGTTGAAGGAAAACGGTGTCGATGACGTGAACATCTATAAACACCTCGCCGCTGCCTATCACGGCATGGGCAACGAGGAGAAGGCTTTCGAGATAATCAATGCCGGTCTCGAGAAATTCCCTGGCGACGCCGCCATGATTATCGAGAAGGTGAACGTCTATCTGAAGCAAGGCAAGGGCGAGGAAGCCATCAACGACCTCAATGAGCTTAACAAGCTCGACCCCAACAACGCCTCGATTCTGTTCATCCTTGGAACCATATATGGTGATGAGAACAACGACGTCTATGACAGCAACAAGGCCATTGAGTATTATCAGGAAGCCATCAAGATCAACCCGAACTACTATGATGCCATCTATAATCTTGGTGCCATGTACATCACCTTGTCGAACAAGGTTAAGACCGAAGCCAACGACCTGCCGCTCAACCAAGTGAAGGAATACGAGGCCAAGGTGGCCGAAGCTGAGGAGTTGATGCGCACGGGCCTGCCATACGTCAAGCAAGCCTACGAAGCCCAGCCTTCTCCGGAAGTCAAGCAAGTCTTGAAGACCATGTACATCCAACTCAAGATGAACGACGAAGCCAAGGCTTTGGATGCAGAATAAGCTTTCCGGTCTGGAATAACAATGTTGGAAAAGCCTCGCAGAAGCGGGGCTTTTTTCATATAATGCCGTGCTCGAGGGCGAAACGCACCATCTCCACCGACGAGGAAAGCCCGAGTTTGTTGAAGATGTTGGTTTTGTGCGAATTGACTGCCCGAAGGCTGATGTGGAACTTGTCGGCGACTTGCTGTCCGGTCAGGCCGTTGCAGCAGGCTTCCACAATCTCTAATTCGCGCTTGGTGAGCAGGGCCGACGACTTCTTGTCGAGATGGGCGTCGACGATGTCGCGAACCAACACGGCGAGGTCGCGGCCATAGTAGGGCACACCTTCCTCCACCGACTTGATGGCAGCCAGCACTTCTTCCATCGGGCCGTTCTTGCTGACGAAGCCGTCGATGCCGATGTGCATGAGCTGGATGAGGGTGTATTCCTTTGTTTCCATCGAAACGACGATAATCTTGATGTCGGGATACTCGGCGCGAAGCCGTTGCGCCACCTCTATGCCATTCGTGCCAGACAGCAGGATGTCCAAAAGGATTAGGTCACAAGGCGTGCCGTTTTGCAATTGCTCGAAAAGCGCGTCGGCGTTGGCCGCGTCTATGCTCACCGTGTGTGGCGTTTCGGCAAGGATACTGCGCAAGCCCAAACGGATAAGGTCGTGGTCGTCTAATATCGCAAGGGTCATTTTAGTTGGGAGTTTGGAGTTAGGAGTTAGGAGTTGTAGGGCTGTCACATTGTGGCAGCCGCACAGTTATTGTCGTGCCATTGCCAACGCTGCTTTGGATTTCCAAACTGCCGTTGTTTAATTTCACCAGTTCGAGGCAGAGTGGCAGGCCGATTCCCGTGCCGTTTTCGCCCGAAGTGCCCATTTCGGAAAGAAGGGAACCCGACGTGGAGAGCAATGCCTTGATGCGCTCGTCGCTCATGCCGATGCCGTGGTCGCGGACGAAGAAGCTGTTGGAGCATGTGCCGACTTCGATGGTACTGCCTTCGCGCGAGAATTTGATGGCGTTGCTGATCAGGTTTCGCAAGACGGTGCGAATGGTTTCGCGGTCAGCGCTGACGAGTGTCCGTTGGACTTGCGTCGTGATGGCAATGTCCTTCAAATCGCTGATGTTGCGCTGGGCGGCCACCGTGTCGCCGACCAAGCCGCCCAAGTCAAGGCGTGTGGGTTGCAGTATGCGCTTGCCCAATTGGAGCATTGCCAACTCCTGGAGGTTGCCTAACAGTTCAAGTTGGGCGCCGTTGCTGGCGATGAGTTTCCCGATGGAGACCTTTGTTTGTCCTTCCGTGGTTTTGTGGAGCATCTGAAGCACCTGCTGCTGCGCCATCATGGGGTTGCGGAGGTCGTGGCTGAGGATGGTGTAGTAGCGATCCTTGGCATGTGCGGTCTCTTCCACCTCGCGCTTGCGGAGGGCTTGCAAACGGGCATAGAGTACCAACGTTACGATTGCAGTCAATGCCATGACAATCAAGGCAATGAGCCAATGCGAGCGCATCTTTTGGGATTGTATGGTTTGCTCTTGCAGTTGAAGTTGTTGCTCCTTTTGTTGGGTGTCGTAACGCACTTGCCAGAGGGTGAGTTGCCGCTCGGTTTCCTCGGTTCGGATGGCTTCGTCCAACTCGGCGGCGCGTTCCAGCAGGGTAGTGGCCTCCTCGAAATTCCGGGCTTCTTTTTCCGTTGCGGCAAGGTTGCGGCAGGCTTCCAATTCCTGCCGTTTCATGCCCAAGTCGTTGGCGAGGTCGGCGGCTTCGCGGTAACGTCCGAGTTGCAGCAGAGTGATGGTTTCCGTGGCGCGGTTACCGGTTTCGCGGGCGATGGCCAAGGCTCGCTCGTTGCACTCGCGGGCTTGCGCAGTGTCGCCGATTTGCTTGTAGATGCTGCCGAGTTGCGAGAGCCGCATTCCCACTTGGGCTTGCCGACCCGCTTCCGTGTCAATGCGATAGGCGTCTTTGGTGAGTTGCAAGGCTTTGGCGAGCAGGGGAGTGCGTTCCTTTTCGGGCAGCGACATTGATTTTGCGACGAGCACCTCGCCGAGCATGGCTTGGCGCACTGCCAACGACTTTTCTGTGTGTTCGGGGTCGGTTTCTAACAGTTCCTCCTCGATGCGGATGGCGCGGTTGAGGTAGTCCATAGCCACGTCGTGCTTGCCGGCAGAAGAGTAGATGCCCGCAAGGTTGCCCAACGAGGCCGACAAGTTGCTCTTGTCGCCTTGTGCCTCATCGTAGGTGAGGCAAAGCTCGCCGTAGTGCAAGGCTTGCTCGTAGTCGCCGAGACGATGGTAGCAGTAGAGCAGACAAGAGTAGAACTCGCACAGCAGGCCCAACGAGTCGGGAGGCACGAGGGCGAGGCCTTCCTCGTTGATGCGGATGGCTTCGGGCAGGCTACCCGACATGGCCTCGGCGTAGGCACTATCGACGAGTTGCAGCAGGGCTTCACTGCTTTGCGCTTGTGCGGCGGTGAGAGATAGCGACAGGACTATGGACAGGATGATGGATACTATCGTGTGCTGCCGTAGGTCGCGACCATGCCGTTGGTCATGACCTACGGTTAAGTTGGTGTCGCCCCTCCGGGGCGTGGCGCAAAGCGATGTTCGTGTCATAGTGCTTGTCCGGTTATGCTGTATTTCTTGCCGTCTTTGATGATAACGATCTTTCCGTCTTCGAAGCGTTTTTGGACTTTTTCGTTCTGCATTACCTCATCGTTTTCCTCGATGCCGTAGCCTATGGTAGTGATGCGAACCTGTTTGGCAGCGATGCCGTCGCCGAAGCAGATGCCGCCCTCCACGGGGTTGATGCCACCGCCTCTTGGCTTTTGCAGCCAGCAACCGTCGAGGGTCATGGTTTCGGCGGCCACAGCCAATCGTGCCGTGGTGACCTCGGCAGTCAGGATGGCGTTGCTTACCGTGAGAGCGGTGCAGTCTAAGGCGTGAAAGTCGGACGAGGAGTTGCGTGAGAGCAGGTCGAGGGTGACGTTGTCGTTTACGGTGAGGTTGCGACATTTCAGCGCGGAGCCGGAGATGTTGGCCGTGATTTTCAGCGTGTCAGGTCCGTTGCTCTCGATGGTGAGGTCGTCGCTGCAATCGATGCAGGCATAAATCTCGGCGTTTCCTTCAAGGTGGATGCAGAAGTCGCGGCCCGTGGCGATGGTGATGAAGTATTTGCTGAGGTGATAGTCAAAGCCCTCTTGCAGGGTCAGCAGGTTCTGTTCCGGACTGTAGGATGCCTTGCCGTCGCCAAAGATGTCGGCGGCGTTTTCTCCGTTCACTTCCATCTCGCCAAAGGCGATGCCATAATTCTGTGCAAAAGTGGTGGCAGTCAAGGCGATGACTGCCACCAATGTTAAGACCAGTTTTTTCATCGTCACCTTATTTCATGCGTTCTTCAAGGCATTCGATGATTCTGTTGCGCGTTTTGCGGAACACGTTGGTGAAGCGGACTTCCTTGCCGTCGGCCAGCGTGAACATGTAGCCGCCGAGGCCGTACTTGCGGTGAGAGGCAATCTCGCTGATGTCGATGCTCCACGACTTGGGCGCTGCGCCGAAGTCGAAAGGCGACTTGGCCCTCGGGTCGGGCGGCGCGACGAGGAAATACACCTTGTCGCGGGTGAAGATGAGTTCGCCGGCGTAGGACGACACGCGCGTCTTGTTGTACTCGATGCCTTCGATGATGTCTTTCGGTTCGTTGGCAAGGTCTTGCAGACCAAAGGATTCGTTCAGTTCAATCATGATTGTAAGATTTAAGGGGTTAAGATTCAAGATTCAAAATTCAAAATTCAAGATTCAAAGATTCTAAGATTCCGTTCAACCTGTAAACTACCACCGTCCGGAATAGCCTCCGCCTCCGCTACTGCCTCCTCCAAACGAGCCGGAGGACCTTGAACTGCTGCCATAGCTTCGGCTGCTGGAACTGCTGTCGCTGCTTGTGCTGTGTACCCGTTTAGGTATGGTCTTGGTTTTCACGGTCTGCACGTTGCAGTGTTGGCAGGTGTAGGTGATTTCCTTCAGCCCAGTATGTTCATAGTCGGCCTCCTCCAGTGTTTTCTCGCCGGTTTTCTTGGCCGCGTGTGCGCCACATTTCTGGCAGTTGACGAAGCTCTTGTAATGCCGGCCTTCCTCTCGTTCCACAAACCGATGTCCCGACAGGCAAAGGTAAGGCGAAAAACGGTAAACGCCTAATTTTTCCTCAAGATTCTGGATTTCGGGAAGCGCGAAACCTTCGTCAGGCTTCATGGCTTCGCCGCAAGTGGGGCAGAGGCAGGGAGCGCTGGCCTTCACGCGCTTGTTGAGCTTCCTGCCATAAATGATGCCCAACCACGGTGCCATGATGCGGCTCAGCAGGGAGTGTGGGTCGTGTTTGGCGAGGCGGTAGACGGCCTTGGGCGTTTTGGATTCCCTGGCTTTGGCGTCGGCGCGTTTCAGCAACATGCGGTTTTGCACGATGCAGGCCAACGAGAGATAGACGAACAGAGTGAGCGCTACGGCCCAATTGTCCTGCGTGGTGGCTTTGGCATCGGGAAACAGGGTCGGCACGGTTCGGACAGCCAGTACGTAGAGCGCCACGATGCCGATGCCGTAAAGCAGGAAACGCATGAATCCCTTTTTCTCCCAGACCGATGCGTCCCATGTCGTTTGCAGATGGTGGATATAGGTGATGCCGTTCTTCTCGGTGGTCTCGAAGCCTTCTTCAAACGGTTTTTCCTTCTTTTTCTTGTTCACGAGGTCGGCAAGCCAGCGGAAGAACGAGATGAAGGGGATGGGCAGCAGGAAAAGCAGGAAGAACATAGCCCCGAAGCCCGACATCATGTCTTCGTCGGAGGTGCTGTCGCCGTTGCCATCGTTGTCGTAGCTGGTGCGTCCGGCGAGGTTCGACATGAGCGCGTCGGGCACCGTGCCGCCATACACCGCCACGATGCCGCCCACGCCCGAACAAAGGCCGCCTTCATAGTCGCCGTCGCGGAAATAGGGGAGGATGGAGGTCCGGAAAATGCGCTCGCACTGGGCGTCGGTGAGGGTGGCTTCCGCGCCGTAGCCGGTCTCGAACTCCAAAGCCCGCTGGTCTTCCACGAAAAGCAGCAAAACGCCGTTGTCGGTTTCGGCGTCGCCGATGCCCCAGTGGTTGAAGAGCTGCGTGGCAAAGCGTTTGGGTTCGGCCTCGCCGATGCTTTGTAAGGTCACAACGAAAACGTCGGCCTGGTCGCGGATGGCACACAGCGCCGCGTTGATGACGCTTTCGGTGCTGTCAGAGAGGTAGCCGTCGGGGTCGCTGACGTGGATTTCGTTGCCGTGCAGTCGCGTGTTGGGCACGGTTTCCACCGTCCAGGTCTGGGCGAAGAGGCAGTGCGTTATTAATATTAACAACAATAGGAAGGTTCCCCTTCGGGGAATGGCTTGGATTATTGTTGAACAAAACGCAGACTCCGCCATTCCCCGCAGGGGAATCTTGCTTTCTTTAATATGTATTCCAAACTTAATCATACTCGTTTACCATAGATTTCACTGATACCCAGTTCGCGAAGGGACGCGCGTGGGTTGTTGCCGCAGTAGGAAAGGACTTGGCCGCTGTCGTTCACTTCGGCCAGCGCGGTTTCGCCCGCCATGATGCGCCATTGGGCATCGCCTCCAATGAAAGGAATGGCCGCATATCCGCTGTCCTCGTGGTACTTGATGAGGTAGTTAATCAAGTATTCCAATGTGGCGCTGTCCGACCACTTGATTTTCAGCGACTTGTTCACATAATCGTCGGCCATGCAGACACTTTCTCGGTTATATACTATACAAATCCTGTCGCTTTTTGGGGAATCTTTCTGCTTGGCATGCCTTGCCCGAAAATCCTCCAGTTCAAAGGCTTTGCGCTCAAGTTCGTCGATATAATACTCCATTTCGCTATCCTGCCCGTGGTCGTGAGCGACGGCGGCGCAGAGGAGCTGGCAGGTTTCGCAAGCTTTAGACTCAAGCGGCTCGCCTGTGACTATTTTCTTCAACTGTTCCATCTGAAAGTCGTTTTTACCTGAGCGGATGGCATACGCCATCATCTCGCAGAACAGCTTGGTATTGCAGGGAAAACCGAATGGAGTGAAGGTCTCGCCGCTGCGCCAGTCGTCGGTGTATGCGGCAATCACGGAACCTTTTGTTCCGTTGATGCGTATCTTGGGTTTGTGTCTGTCTTTCTCGAATATTCCGAGTTGCCCGACTCTTTTCATGTTGGCATCTTCGAGCCGGTATTCCTTGCCGTCGACGATAATGTACATGATGTCGTACTCGAAATGCGTTTTCGGCTCGTCGTCAAGTTCGTCGGGGTCAATGTCGTCCTGTATTTCGTAGCCGTACATCCCGAACTCTATGCCGTCGGCGTTGTAGAATACTTCCCGCTGGGCAAATCGTTCAAGCGAGAACATCTTGAATTCGAGGTCGTTGATTTGCCAGTCATAGCCGTAGTCGATGGCCGTGGTGAGCAGCATGCAGAAGTGCTTGGCGTTATGTTTGTGTCCTGTAATGGTGGTGCATAGGTACTTCGGGTTTTTCACAAATTCCCTACATTCCTCTTCCACAAGGAAGGAGTTGTGGATGTAGGCTGCCTCGCCGTCCTTGCTTAAGATGATGGTCATAGGCTCGTAGCCGTGCCCGTCGAAGTAGTATTCCTTGCCGTTGTAGATGAGTTTCGGCGTGTTGCCGGCAAAGAACAATTTGCGCTCGGAGTCCTCCCAAACCACCTTGTTCTGTTCTTTACGTACAGAGGGTTCCGTCTTCAGGCTCTCGTCCTTAGGCTTGCTGCGGTCTTTGTAAAAATAGTAAGCAACCGCCCCGATGATGACAAGTGACAAAAGGAATGGCATGGTTTTGAGGTTTTTACGGGCAAGTTGTCATGGTGCTGCCGCACACCCCAGTAGTTTCCGAAGTTTTGGTTTCGGTGGCCTTGGCTTGCGCGACGCGATTTCCGCAACTGCCAAGAAGGACAGCGGCCACACCTATTAATAAAAGTCTTTTCATTTCGTTAGGTTTTATTCGTAATACTTGATTTCGCGCGCGACGATGTTCCTGATGTCAACGTCGTATTCGCCAAGCCAAAACTCGGCTTTGCCCACCCAGTTGCCGAGGGTGTCGTAGAAAATGTGGATTTCCGCGTTGATGTCGTCGGGATAGCGTTTAGACTGGAACTCAATAATGTCGCCGTGGTCGTTGCGCCTCACGGTATAATGCATGGTGTCGCCATATTCCTCGTAGGGCTGGGGGAAGGCCGCGATGTCTTCCTCGTCGCCTTGGATTTGGCCGTTTTCGTCGTACCAATAGTCGCGCGATTCGGTGGTTTCCCAGAAGTCCATGTCCTCATCCATGCCAATTGCAGGGTTGCCGAGCGAATGGTAGTGGGTCAGTCGGCCTTGCTTATCGAACTGATACACATCGATGTAAGGCGGCTCTTGGAAATGCGTTTCTCTCACTTCGGCCACAGGACCTTTGAGGCCGAAAACGTTGGAATAATCGTTAGTGCCAGGCTCTTGTTGCGACGAGCAGCCAATGAGCATCGCCAAAAGCGGAATCAGAAGTGACTTTTGCATAGCTTTGATAATTGTTATCGCTGCAAAAATAGTACATTCCAAAATGCAAAACAACTACCCAAAACTCGCATTTTTTTTTGACTGCGGGACACGGAACTATGTTTCATTTGCTGGATCTTTCCTTACCAACAAATGCAATTTAACATAATATGGATTATTTTGGAAAAGAAGGTTTTGGAGGAATATAGATTTTTGGACAAATTTATTTGCCAAAAAAGAAATGATGATTAACTTTGCAACCTAAAACAATGGAATGTAGAATCTTAGTTTTTAAATTATTAATTTACTGATACAATGGAAATTATCGGAAAAGTCGTCAGACTTGGAAACCTAACCGAAGGCACAAGCGCACGCGGCCCGTGGCGCAAGCAAGAATTGATTATTGAGACCGAGGAACAATATCCCCGCACGGTTTGTTTGATTTGCTGGACAAACCAAATCGACGAAATCCAGAAATTCGCGCCCGGACAAACCATCAAGGCGCAGATTGAAATCTCGTCGCGCGAATTCAACGGCAAATGGTACACCGACGTGCGCGTGTGGCGATTCGATCCTGTTGGCGCACAACCGGCTACGGCCGCTCCCGCTCCGCAACCACAGCCTGCACAGCAGCCCATGACACACCAAACGCCGCCTCAAGCCGCTCCGGCTCCGGAATACTTCGCTCCCTCCGACGATAGCACAGACGATTTGCCGTTCTAACATTATGTTAAATAGCGACACCATCTGCGCCATCGCGACACCGCATGGCATGGGCGCCATCGCAACGGTCAGAGTTTCAGGCAACAAGGCGTTTCCTGTCGTTGCTGAATTGTTTCAACGCAACGGCAAGACGCTCACTGTTGAGGAAATCGTTACGCACAAAGCCTATCACGGACACCTTATTAATATTAGTGGCGATCTGTTGGACGAGGTTGTGACTACGTTTTTTCGTGCCCCCCACTCTTTCACCGGCGAAGATTCCGTCGAAATCAGCGTGCATGGCTCGGTGTTTATCCAACAGGAACTGCTACAAGTTTTGGTTGGGCGCGGTTGTCGCTTGGCCGAAGCTGGTGAGTTCACTCGGCGGGCTTTCGTTAACCGAAAGCTCGATCTCGCCCAAGCCGAAGCCATAGCCGACCTCATCCATTCGGAAAGCGAGGCCGCCCATCGCGTGGCCATCAAACAGCTGAAAGGTGGTTTTTCCAAAGAACTTCAAGTAATGCGTTCCAAACTATTGGAAATGACCGCTTTGATGGAACTCGAATTGGACTTCAGCGAGGAAGATGTCGAGTTTGCCGACCGCAGCCAACTCATGGCTTTGTTGCAGGAAACGTTGTCGCATGTGAACCGTCTGAAAAACTCATTCCGACTCGGCAATGCCATCAAGAACGGCATCCCTGTGGCCATTGTAGGACAAACGAACACAGGGAAAAGCACGCTTTTGAACGCCCTTTTGGGCGAAGACCGTGCCATCGTGAGCGACATTGCAGGCACCACGCGCGACACTATCGAGGAAACGCTGAATATCAACGGGATACGCTATCGCTTCATCGACACAGCCGGACTGCGCCAAACCGATGAGACCATTGAAAGATTGGGTATTGAACGCTCATACAAGAAAATCCAGGAGGCCACCATCGTAATAGGAATGATGGATGCGACAATGGGTTATGAATCAATGCTTTTGTCGGCTAATGAAATCGTTTCCAAGGTAGATTGGAACCATCAGCAGTTGGTCCTTTGCTTAAACAAGGTGGACGCTTTGCCCGACCAAGGCGAAGCCCTAATGGAAAAGTTTCGCCATGAATTTGGCATTGAAAAGATTGCGTTCCTCCGTCTTTCTGCCAAGCGAGGATTTGGCATGGATGGCCTGATCGACGCTTTGAAACACATCCAGCCCCTCGCCCACCCTGACGCCACTTTGGTTACCAATGTGCGGCATTACGAGGCCTTGCTCCATGCTTCGGAAAGCCTCGTTAAAGTCCAACAAGGACTTGAAATGGGCATTCCCACCGACTTGGTTTCCCAAGACTTGCGCGAAGCGCTTCATTATTTAGGAACGATCACTGGAGAGATAACCACGGACGAAGTGCTTGGCACCATTTTTTCCCGTTTCTGCGTCGGAAAGTAATTGATCGCAAATGGTTTGCTGGTCCTTGCCTTCATTATACAGCGTTCCTCCATGGACATCGCCAAACGGGAACACATTGACAGTGATGTTTAAGCAAAAAGGCCTGGATTTCGGTTCAGGCCTTTTTTTCATACTGATTCTTCCACCGCCCTGTTTGCTTCACGAGCCTTGTTGAACAAATCCGTCATGGTGGGATTGCCTCGCGTCAGCTTTTGGATGGTCAAGGCTTCGGCTTTGTCATTAGCGAGGCGGAGGTTGTTTTCGCTGCCAATGAGTGCATCTTTGATTTTTTGCAAATGCTGGATGGACTTGTCGATTTCGTCGATTGCGGTTTGAAACTTCTCGCTGGCAAGGCGGTAGTTGCGGCCAAACTTGTCGCGGAAATCGAGTAGTTGGTTCTCGAAGTTGGTCACGTCGATGGACTGACTCTTTGCAATGCTCAACTGTCGCTTGTATTCGAGGCTCTTTTTGGAGGTCTGTACCAGCAAAGAAATGATGGGCAAGAAGAACTGCGGACGGATGACATACATTTTGTCGTAGCGGTACGACACGTCCACAATACCGCCGTTATACAGCTCACTTTCAGGCTCCAAGAGCGAAACCAACACGGCAAACTCACACTTTTTGGCCTTGCGGTCGGCGTCGAGTTTCTTGAAGAAGTCCTCGTTCTTGTGCTTGGTGGCGGTTTCGTCGGCCTCGTTTTTCATCTCGAACATAATGGAAACATATTCCGTTCCGTCAGGCGAAAAGTCGCGGAAGATGAAGTCGCCCTTCGTGCCCCCCGAAGCGTCGTTGTCCTTCTCGAAATAGGCGTGGGGAAGCAGCGGACGCATCATTTGGTTGTATTGCGTAGCGCAATGGATTTCAAGGGTCTCCCCTATCATCTTCGTGGACATCTTGGTTTTCAAGTCTTTATAGTAGTCCACCTGCTCCTGCATTATCTTTAGCTTGGTTTCGTATTGTTCCTTTTGGCTGTTCACGAAGTTGACCGCTTTCTGTCGTGAAAGATCAGCATTGGCCTTCAGTTCGGCTATTTCCTTGTCTTTGTTTTGCAAACTCTCCAAGGATTTCCGTTGTTCCTCCATCACGGCGAGTTTCAGTTTGTTTTCGCCTTCATTGACACTTGATCGCAAGTCGAGAATCACCTTGTCCTTTTCAGCCAAGGCCAAGGAAATCTCCGACTTTTTCAGTTGTTCGGCTTCGTTGAGTTTGTCGTTGAGTTGCCCTATTTTTGCTTCTTTCTCCTTGATTTCCAGTTCTTTCTTGTTCAGAATCGCTTGGAAATCCTTTTCCACTTTGGAGATGGTCAGCATTTCTTCGGCCTTGTGGCGTTCGTGAAGCTCCTGTAAGCGGCGGTTCACTTCATCGTTGAATTCCGCGTTCTTCACTTGGTTGACAATGGAGGCATAGTCCGCCTCGTCGACGGTAAACACGCTTCCGCATTGGGGGCATTTCAGTTCTTTCATGGCTTATCGCTTGTCGACGATGGTCGCGTTGGGATAATCCTTGGGATTGAAGGTGACTTGTTCTTCGGTCACGCCATAAACCAAGTCGCGCATGGTGATGGTTATGAGTGATACGCTTGCACTCAGGCTGACAGGCATATAGGTTCCCTTTGCGATGATGAGTGTCATTTTCTTGGGAGCGTCCTTGTCGGGGTTCGACTTCGAGCGCTTGCAGCGGAACTGCCACGTTTCGGATGTTTCTTTCTCAAGCTTGACGTCGTAACCGTCGGTGATGCCGTCAAACATCTTAACGTCGCCCTCCGTCTCGGTCTTTTCTTTGGCCTCGTGCTTCTTGATTACCACTTCGTTCTTCTCAGAGTCATAGTTCCAGTCGGTTTGGCCGTCGCTCCAACTAATCGATTGATTGCCATCCTTCGACATTTCGATGCGGTATTTCTCGCCTACAGCGTAGGTTCGTGACGACACGGTTCCAACAATGGGAATCTTCAAATCCATGGTCATGGCCAAGCCTTCATTTTTGTGTTTATCCATCTCGGCCTCCATGCGTGAGATGATTTCTTCAGGGGTTTGTGCCATCGCGATGCCAGCGAAAGCGATGAACGTGATAATGCTCAGTAGTTTTTTCATTTTTCAGGAACTTAAGGATTTAAGATTTAAAATTCAAGATTAGATTCTTGTTTAGGGTGCAAAAATAATGCCTTTTTTCAAAACTTCATCATTTTCTCTTCTTAATCCACTTTCCAATCCTACCCTTGCCGTTGAGTTCCATCACGGCGAGGATGCCAAAAGCGATGGCAACGGTGGCTTTCAAGGCACCGAAACCTGTCGCCAAAGCCTCTGAAAGTTGGTTGGAGACAATGGTGTAGCTCGTCCAGAAGATGCTTGCACCCGGCACCAAGGGAAAGATGCCGCAGATGAGGAAAACCGTGATGGGACACCGGCGCGTCGTGGATTGCAAAAGGGCAACCAAGGTGACCACAACCGTGGCTGTAAACATGGTCTCAACCGGCGAAAAAGCCGAATAACGGGTTAGGATGAGATAGATAAGCCAACCAATAGTGCCACAAATGCCCGCGTCGATGTAATAGCGGTGTGGCACGCCAAACAATGCGGCAAACGACATGGTTCCAAAGAACGCCGCAACGAGCTGCACAAGGAAACCCGAAGTTTGCGGGTCGGCCACGAGTTCGTCCAATTCCAAGATTTGGCCAAAGATGTTCTCGTCGAGCACGAAAGACAAAGCCACGCCGAGGGCAATGCAGAAAAAAGACAGCATGGCATCCAAAAGGCGCGTGGCTCCGGCGATGAAGTCCTCGTTGGCCATGTCGCGGATGCCGTTGGTGAAAGCGATTCCAGGAATCAGCGGGATGATGGCCCCGATGATCATGTTGCTCAGATGGCTGCCGAGGCCGAGGCGATACAAGCCAAAGCAAACCAACGGCGAAAGCAGGCCACCCGTAACCGTGCTGACGATACGCGACAAATGCCGCGAGCCTACAAAGAGCATGAAGCTCCACAGCACAAGACCCGCGATGAACGAGGCCAGACAGTCGGAAAAGCCGCCGCCGAAGAGGATGCAGAAGCCCGCACTACCCACCGCCGAAGCCAAAATCTGTTCCCAAGCCCGTTTGGGTTTCATGGCGCGGATTTGCTTTAGCCTATCCCCTACTTCTTCAAGCGTCCATTTGCCTTCAGCCACTTCGCGCGAGAGCTGGTTGACGGCCACCACCTTGTCCAAGCTTGCCCCTTTGATGGGGATGAACTTGGTGCGGGCAAAGCCTTTGCCGGTCATCATGATGCCGTTGCTGAGCACGAAGAAACTCTCGTCCTCCACACCAAAGTGGTCGGCAATGCGTTGCATGGTTTCCTCCACACGCGAAATCTCGGCGCCATTCTCGAGGAGAATGGCGCCGGCTTCGTAAGTTACGTCTAATATCTTCGGGGTGCTGGTCATGTGTTATTTCACCACGGTTTTCGTAGTAATTACGCCTTTATTCGTCACAACCTGAATGTTGTAAATCCCTGTCGGATAGGCTTCCATGGAGATTTGGCTTTCGTCGCTGTTCGCCTCTATCGTGGCCACTTTTTGCCCCATCATATTGTATATGCTGATGCTTTGCAGGCCCTCCGCCATGACGGTCAGCTGACCTTCAACAGGATTGGGATACACATGGGCTTCTACCCTATTGGTTTCTTCAAGGCCTGTTACGCCATAGCCTACCAAGGTTTCGGACTGTGCTTCGCAACCATCACTGTAAACTGCCATAACAAAATACTCCGCAGAAGCACCAACGGTGATGGTGTCCATGTAAATATAATGATATGTTGGGTCTGGGTCGATTTCTACAGTGGCAATCATGGCATTATCGCGATAGACATCAAAATGCAGCAACTCACCAGTGGAACCTTCCTCGGGTCTTTGCCAATTCAAATAAACCTCACTTAAGTCCTTGGCGACAGGCTCATCAACATAAAAATTCGTCACTGGATTGCACTCTACTGCAGGGGTGTCACCAATAACCGTGGCAATTTCGGCGAGGCAACCGATGTTCATCTGGCAGAACTGTTGCGACATTTCGAAGCTGTTGACGCTAGTGCCGATGATATCTTGTGGTGTGTGAATGTGTGGACTGTGATTCTGGTAGTCCTCGAAGGGATAGATGCCCATGTAGCCGTGGTTATTGAAAGAGGTGTGGTCGCTGTCGCCTTGCGTGAAGTTGACGTGACGAATGGGAAGTTCGGGGAAATAAACCTCACCGACGTTCATGTAATAAGTGCCAATCGGCTCAACGGCATCGGGATAGATGCAGTCGATATGTATCTGATCGCCAGGATTGAGATAGCCGTTCATGTCGTTGTTGAAATAGCCGATGATGTCCATGCCTTCCTGTTGGCAGCGCGAGGCGTAGGCTTCGCTGCCGTAGAGTCCCATTTCCTCGCAGCCGTAGGCGCAGTAGACGATGGAATACTCAAATTCGTACTGCGTCATGATGCGGGCACTTTCGAGCACCGAGGCCACACCCGTGGCGTTGTCGTCGGCACCAGGGCAAGTGCCACCACCGTACATGGCTTCGTAGGAGAACGAGTCGAAGTGGCTACCGCACACGACGTAGGTGTCGGGGTATTTCGTGCCACGTTGAATGCCAATCACGTTGGGCGCAGCCGCACCGCTACCCATCCAGGTATTGGCGTTGAAGGCCTGTTGCTCCACTTCCAATCCGAGGGCTTCCATGCGGCCGGCAATCCAGTCGGAAGCGGTAAAGGCGTTGTCGGAGTTCCAAATGCGGTTTTGGTAGTCTTGCAGGTGCTGAACCGTGGCCTCAAGCGAGTCCATGCTCACCTGGTTCATCATCTCTCGGATGATGGCGTTCACTTCCGTCACCTGCGGGAAGTCGCGGGTCAGGCGAGGCAGTTGGGCTTCCTTGTTGAAGATGGCCACAGCACCGTCGTTTTTGTAGGGAACGGCCATGCCTTTCACGACGACGTAGTTTTCCGTTTGGTTCAGTGCATTGACTTGTTTTTCAGCAAGATATTGCTGTTGGTTTTGCTCGGGGCAATAAATCAAGGTATAAACCCCAGCATGGTCGAATGCTTGTTCGTCAATCATGACCATCGTTCGGGCATCGAAGCGTTCAGCCGTGGCGAAGACCTCCGAATTGTTGTAGTAATGGATGGTCAGATTCGGGTCGGCGAAGAGTTTTTCAAGACCAGAACGGTCT
>ODAI012020452.1_pt1 | contig 16893 bp, 8 predicted proteins | sample 1539321 | NCBI WGS metagenome assembly ODAI01 (sample SAMN02144231, study PRJEB22623) | gut metagenome | biome: sheep rumen | host: Ovis aries | place: New Zealand | reverse complement strand
TGACCGAATATGAATTTATTGTAGAAGCCGAACGCAAAGACAATAGTGCCAAAGAAACCGGTTCCAGAACAAGTGCCGAAACTGCTCACAGAATTATCCCCGATGCCCCTCTTAATTTTTCAGTAGAGCAGGGCCAGAGCACTACAGATATTTCTTTGAGTTGGGAGCTTCCATCCGGTGCCTGGTATAAAGAGAATTCCGGGGAAAGTGGATTTGTATTACATCCACTTTATTTTAAAGTATTCCGAAAGCTTGCAGACTCTGATGCTGACTATGAAGAGCTCTTTGTTCTTGGTGCTCAAAGGGAAAGTCCTGATGACTGGAAGTTTGAAGCAAAAGCTGAACTTTTCTTTAATTGCAAAAATCTTACAGCAGTTACAAAAGAGGGGGATGATGCCGCCTCCTTTATTACCGTTACTGCAAGGGAAGTTTCGAATACAGAATATCTTGAGCCGGCAGCGCCTTATGAATCTTATATTCCGGGGACAAAAATCACCGTAAAAGATACAAGTGCATTACGTGGAAAAAAATATTTATATTATGTTAAATCCTATACAGATGATACTCCTAATGGAAAAGTACTCACGACCGATTCCAGTGCTACGGATCCGGAATGCGGCTGGCAGATTTCTACAGGACTTTTCTCAATAAAATCAGAGTATACGAGAAATCAGGAAAATACGAATCTTTTTGAAAAAATCACCTTTGAGTACAATTTTAATTTTGAAGATTATGAGCTTCCATATAAATACATAATTGAAGAGTCAAAGTTTACACTTGATGATACAGAAGAATTAAGTCCTGCAAAAACTTTAAAGCTTTATAATTCAATGGAAGAGCTTAATAGTCAGAATTCAACATTTACTCAGCTTGCCCAAGATACCGGCTATTACCGCTATAAGCTTTATTTATGTGCAGAGGACTTTGTAGAGGGGCAGGAAGAAAGTGCAATTGCAGCTGCTTATGCAGAGTTTATAGCCTCGGGAAAATATCTTGTAACAGATGATGCTTCTAAAGTTCCGGTAATTGAAAACTTTGTAGTCAAAGACGGATTTAAAGATCATTTTGAACTTAAGTGGACTTATAACCCTGAGTATTCATACATCATTCATTTTACAAATAAAAATGCAGATGATGCAGAAGAAGAAATATTGGAAATTGCTCAGGATGACCAATGCTTTGCAGGTCTTTCTGACGGAGACACAGTTACATATCATCATGAAGCCATGTCTGGTGACAAGAGAATCTACACACTTGAAGCTTCTATAGGACTTTCTGATTCTGTAAGACCAAATGGCGACACTCAGGATGTAATTTACCAAACTCTGGGAACTCCTGAACCGGCAATAGTTAATTATGATTATGATAAAATTATTGTAAGCTGGACTAAAGTTCAAAAAGCTGATGATGTATATACTGTTAGTGCTCGTTATAAAAATGCTGACGCATCCCAGAATCTTGTTACAGATGAAAATACACAAATTACACAAGATGGTGAGACTGTAAAGTGCGTGCTTACTGCGCCTCAAGGTTATAATGATGCAGTGCTTTCTGGTCTTCCTCTTGAATTTACTGTTACTGCAAAAAGTTCCACAACAGAAGATACGTCTTCGGGCAAAATAGAAGTTTGCACTGTTGGTCCCGCTCTTACTCAGGCAACAATTGGCACTGCCCAATATGATAGAATTAATCTTTCATGGAATAAGGTTATCGGTGCTCAAGGATATATAATCCAGCGTTTGCGTTATACAGATGGACGGGCTACGCTTCTTGCCGACACTTATAATACTTATTATTTTGACGGCGAGACTCTTTTTGTAGATAAGGAGCCTGTAAGTTCAGAAAGGGCATATGTTGTAAAGTCCGACAATCTGTTTACTCTTACCGATAAATATTGCGAACAAAAAGATTCTACAAGTGCTTATCAGAAAAATCAGAGCACAATAAGCTGGGGACTTCCTTTTGGTTATATAGTTATTCCTGTTAAGCAGGGTGGCTCCGATTCTGATTTTATCTTTGACGGAAAATCTGTTTCGCTCGATGGAGAAAATCCTGTGAGCTATCAAAACATTGCTCTCATAGAAAAACTTGGTGCAACTTTTGGATATGGTCAAAAGGTTCATGCTCAAAAATCTCAAAGCGGAAGTTTGCAGCAGGTAACATGGGAGGCTCCTTATTACAATGAAAAATCTCCTTCTGTTTATTACCGTGAATTTGAAGAACAAGGTGAGTGGCATAGAATTAAAGATGTTGATTTTGCTGCAGATATGCAAAGCGCATCCTTTATTCCGGAAAATCCTGCTGCAGCCTGTGAATATTTAATTGCATATAACAAATCAACTTCGATTATAAGCAATGATAATATTCCTTCTTCCTTTGCACTTGATAAAGAAACAGGCTTGCAAACTCCGGAAAGCGATTACGATTACGATGCCCTGAATCTTCCAAAAGAGACTGCAAATAAAGGTTATCTTCTTTGCGTAAATTATGATGCAAGAACAGGTCCGGACTACTCAGAAATTATTAACTGGGATGAATGGGATTATTCTAAACGCTCAATTGGACCTGAGCGTGCAGTTGTGTATATAAAGAATTATAATCTTTCAAATAACTGGAGTCCGATAGCAAGTCTTGATGCAAACATGCATTACAGCGCTGCCAGCCCAAATCTTGAAAATACTCAAATAGAGAAGAGCACAAATCTTGAAATTAAAGTTTCTCCAAAAGTTCTTATGGATGGAAGCAGTAATAATGCGGTAACTGCAGGCCCTCTTCAAGTTTTACGGGATGCCAGACATTACTATGCCTTGGAACTTGTGCGCGGAGATGAAGCTGCAATGATTGGCCAGGAAGATAATGTTTATGCCTACAGAAATATTTCTCAAAAGGAACTTGTAAAATGTGCCCTTCTTAATATTGCATACGGTTTTTATCTTGATGGCAATGGACTTGAAAATCTTAGTAATGTAAATAACAAATTAAAATACGAAGAAAAAAGTCTAAGCTTTAATGGAAGCGGTTCTGCAAGCTTTGGAGGACGTTCTTTAATTTCTGCATTGCTTTGGGATGCAGAAGTTGGAAAGTATAAAGCAGATGTTTCAATGTCTGATTTTGCACCTCTTATGCTTACACCTTCCGGAACAAAATCCTGTGTGGTAAGTGTGTCAATGAATAGTGTTTCTACAAGAACAAAGGGCTTAAGCGATTCTTATCTTGATAAGTTTAGGACTGAAGGTTTTACTGTAGATGTCAAAAAAATCGATAAAAAAATGCCGGATTCTTATTCTGCAAAATTAACACTTACCTGCGCTGGCTCGTCTAACCTTATTGTAAAAAACGGCTCTGAAACAATCGTAAATACTTCTGATGGGGCTGAACGAAGAAGGTATTTCCCGATTCAGTTAGATGATGAACATTTCTGGGGAAAAGATAATACCTACGGCTGGTGGATAAAGGAGGAAGAATAAAATGAAAAAGTTTACTTTTATTCTGGCGGTGCTCCTTATGTCTCTTTTCTTTACAGCCTGCTATAGCTGGTACGATGAAAAAATTCCAATGGATACAAAAACTCCAAAAATCAATCTTGGGGATTTGTTATATAAAGAAAAAGAAATAACTTCACTTGCAAGTCCAAAGCAGCTTATTGTTTCGCAGGGAATGTATGCAAAATCAATAAAACTTCGCTGGGATCAGGTTCCTTATGCCTCTTCCTACAGACTTGAGCGTGCAGTAATAGAGCCAGAAGCAGACGGTCTTACTTATAAAATTCCTGAAGATGGAGATTTTGAAGTTATAAATAAATATGTGTGGTCAAATTCTTACACAGACTTTTTTAATATACCTGATTATAAAAAGCATTATTATTACAGAATCTCTGCAGAAAATGTTCAAAAGGGTTTAGATTCAAGTGAATATACAGAAGTTACAGATTCTTGCTCTGGATGGCTTTTGAGTCCTCCTCAATCAATTGATTCTGGAAAAGGAGAAAGTCCGGATTATATAAAAGTAGAATGGTCTCCTGTAGCAAACGCTGTAAGCTATTCGATTTATCGTGGAGAAAAACCTGATGGAATTGGAATGGAATTTCTTGATTCGGTAAAAAGCAACCGTACTTCTTATAAAAATACTCTGATGGATTACGAAAAGGGAGTAGAGTTTTATTACAAGGTTTGTGCTGTTCTTCCAAATGGAGAAGAATCTGCCTTTACAGGACTTTCCCTGGGATTTTCTTCAAAAGAAGGAGAGCCCGAAATTCCAAAAAATATCAAGGTTGTAAACGGAAAAGGTGAGTCTGTAAAATCTCTTAAGATTGCCTGGGATTCGGTTTCAAAAGATGGTTATAATATTAAATATGCCCTTTACAGAACAAGCTCGACAGATTCTATTTTTACCCTTGTAAATAATGGCATTACTTCAAGTGCAAGCCGCATTGAGTTTGAAGATAAATCTTCATTAAAACCTGGTATTAAATATTATTATTATGTTCAGACAATTGCAGAAAAATCTGATGATCCTGCAAATATAGTAAAATCTCAATTCAGTAAGGCAGATAATGAGGATTGTGCCGGCTGGCTTTTAAGTCCACCTGCAAGCTGCGATGTTACCGATTCCGATGAAGAAGGAAAAAATCTTTTAATGTGGACGCCTTCTATTGGAAATGATGAGGTTTCTTATAAATATAAAATCTATTCCTGTGATACAATGGATGGAGATTTTAATGAACTTCTTCTTATACAAGACGAACTCTCTCTAAACAGCGATGGATTCTATACTTATAAAGTCGATCGCCGCCCATACTATACAATCAGTGCTGTAAATGGCAGCGAAGAAAGTATTCAAAGCAGTGTAGTAGCACCTTGTCCAAAAGCTCCGGTAAATGTTACTGCGAGTAAAACAAGTGCTCTTGATGGTCTTGAAAAATATGAAGCAAATACAAACGGGGTTTATCCTGTAAAGGTTACCTGGGATGCCCCTGCGGGAGATAATCCTTACGGCTATTATGTTTACCGTTCAGCAAAACCAGATTCTTCCTTCCGTAAAATTACTGATGAACCGATTACAGATGCTCTTGAATTTATAGACAATAACGAAACTGCACGTGCGGGTTCCTATTATTATTATAAAGTCGTTTCTGTAAATATGCTGCGACAGGGAAAAAACAGTAATGAACAGACAGAGGCTTCTAAAGGCTATGGGGCTCTTACAAGAGAACAGTGGTTCCGCGAATATAACAAGACTGTCAAAAAATCTCAAAGCAGACTTACACTTATGCACAAGGGTGGAACAAGTGCTCTTGGTTCAGAATCGGCAAAAGGTGGCATAAGCGGAAGTCTTGCATATAAAGCAGAAATGGCAGGTCTTGGAGCCAGAATTACTATGCATTATACAAATTATGCAGAGTTCTATATTGGCGGTGAAGAAGCAGAAGGAGTTTACTTCCTCTTAAATGGAGATACGAATACATCTGCAAATATGAGTGCAAATGGTTCTATGGATGGAACAAACCGTGCCCATAAAGACGGAATGTATCCTGGTTATGCAAAATATGACAAGCTTGAAATAAAAGGTGGTGGAGCAGGCGGTGGATATTATATTGTCTGCACTATGGATAAAAATGAAAATACGGTCCTTGCCGAAGGTAATGTTGACTGGGTAATTGGAGAAGAGTAATGTGTAAGGCCTCTGCGAAGGGGCTTTTGTTCTGGAGGTTATTATATGAAGTCTAAGTTTAATATATTTTTTATTGCAGGATTATTTACAGTATTGCTCTCTGCCTGTTATACTCCAAATCCTCTTTATGGAACCTGGAGCGACAATGATGGAAATAAAATTCAATTTATAGATGACGGAAGTTTTACAGCTACAATAAAAGATTCTGATAATCAGCTTGTGTCTTATTCCGGTGAATGGTCTACCGTTGACAACGTTCTGATTTTTAAAATCAAAGGCGATTCTTCTTACACAAGAAATACAGAATGGGATATGCGCGGTGCAATGCTCTACCTGACCTGGACTGCTAACAATAATACAAAAATGCTCACGTTGTATCATACAGCGCGTTAGGTGGTGCTAACAATGAAAAGATCTTTGTTGATACTGACAATTTTGATGATATTTGGTGGACATGTTTTTGCTCAAGAAGAGGTAGCAGAGACCGAAGAACCTGCCCAGACTCCTGAAACTAATCTCATCCGCTTTACCTTTGACGAAGGTGTGAGCTTTGTACAGGTAACACGTGTTGAAAAACTTACTGACCGTTCAAATTTTGTTCGCGAAAACATGATGATAGGTCCATACTTCACTGTAAAAGCTCTGGGGCTGCCTGTTGCCGATTTACAATTAGATATCAGTACCTATTATCCTCTTTACCAGGCCTTTAATGGCATGAAGCAGCAGCCTAGAAATGTCTTAAATTATGCCATAGATACATACCTGGCAATGAATGGCACAATGAAAAGATTTAAATATTTTCTTTTAACAGGAAGTATCGGCATGCATTATATGTACCAGCTCACCGACGAATGGCACATGAATTATTTAGGCCTGGGCATTAGTACAGGAATTGAGTTTCCCCTTTCGGCAGGATGGACAATTGTAAACAGAAATTATTTTTCTTACGATAACGCAAATTTGGGTTCAAATAAAATAATTCAACCTTTCTACGCTTCATACCAGTACCACATCAATTTAGGGGTACGGTATTCGCGTAGAGTAAGGAATGAATATAGTTACATTGGTGGTTAAAAGATTCTTTTCTTTATTTCTTCAATATATTCCCAGGAATTCAAAACCTTCTTGGCAGCAGGTTGGGCAATGCGGGCAATGTCACCTGTCATGTAGCCTTCTTCAATTGTCTGAAGGGTAGCTTTTTCAAGGCGTTTTGCAAAATCTACAAGTTCAGGTGTTCCGTCAAGTTCACCGCGTTTTGCGAGTGCACCTGTCCAGGCAAAAATTGTTGCAACCGGGTTTGTAGAAGTTTTTTCACCCTTGAGGTAGCGGTAGTAGTGCTTTTGAACAGTACCATGGCTTGCTTCATATTCAAAGTTTCCGTCAGGGCTTACAAGAACACTGGTCATCATTGCAAGAGATCCACAGGCGCTGGCAATCATATCACTCATAACGTCGCCATCGTAGTTTTTAGTAGCCCACATAAAGCCGCCTTCGCTTCTCATAACACGGGCAACAGCATCATCAATTAAAGTATAAAAATATTCAATGCCGGCTGCTTCAAATTTTTCTTTGTATTCTTCATCATAAATACGCTGGAAAATTGCTTTGAAGTTTCCGTCGTAGATTTTAGAAATTGTATCTTTTGCTCCAAACCAGACGCTGATTTTACGGTCTAAAGCGTAAGTAAAGCAGCAGCGGGCAAAGCTTTCAATTGAATTATCAAGGTTATGGATTCCCTGAATAATTCCAGGGCCTTTCATGTCCATAATAGTCTTGCGGATTTCTTTGCCGTCTACACCGGTAAATACAAGCTCTGCTTTTCCTGCAGTCGGACATTTAATTTCGCAGTTTTTATAAACATCACCGTAAGCATGGCGGCCAAGAACAATCGGCTTTTTCCAGCAGCTTACAGTTCCATGAATGTTATTAACAAAAATCGGCTCGCGGAAAACTGTACCATCAAGTTCTGCACGAATAATTCCGTTAGGACTTGGAGTGAGCTGCTTAAGATGATACTCTTCAACTCGTGCCTGGTTGCTTGTGATTGTTGCGCATTTTACACCAACGTGAAGACGTTTAATTGCAGCAGCTGCTTCGTAAGTAATCTTGTCATCAGAGTCATCACGGCTCTTAAGTCCAAGGTCAAAATATTCTGTCTTTAAATCAATATAAGGTAAAAGAAGTTCATCCTTAATTACCTTCCACAAAACTCTAGTCATTTCATCGCCATCAAGTTCGGCGATCGCATTTTTCATCTGAATCTTTGCCATAATGAGAATATTATATAGAAATAAAGACTGTACTACAATGGAATTTTTATTAAAAAAATTATCAATATTTTTTCAAATAAACGTTTCCATTATCAACATAAACAAGTTGATTTTCGATTACAGAACCGGGATACATTTTGCCCTTGTAATAAACCTTCTGCTCCCAGCTGTCTTCATAAGTGATGGTGAAAAATGCATAATCATTTCCGATTATAACACCTTCAAGCTGATCATCCATAACATAGGCTTGAGTTTTATAAATTTCATTTCCATTCAGATAAAAAGAAAGGCTTTGGTCCATATTTTTAGTTGCGTAAAGCAGGTCTTTTTTGTTAAAGAGATAGGCATTATAAAGCATACCTTTTAACAAATATTCTTTGTCCTTATAAACTAAACAGTCGGCATGAAAGATGTTTTCATCGTCTTCATCAATAGAACCAAAATATCCGTAATCAGAATCATCTAAATAATCTTTGCTGCCCTGAATGTAAAAGGGATCATCTTCGTAAGCAGTAGGATTTTTTCTTTGGACAGGCTTTGTCGTTAGATAAGCATAATCATACAGGTCAGTTAAAGAGGGATAAACTTCTATAATATTATCAAGAAGCTTTTTATCATTTATGTATGCGTTTTTTGTACGATAGGAATTGCCTTCCCTGTAATACATAATTGAATCTTTCTTTGCCTTCAGGTTTTCGTAATAATAGAAAGGAAGTCCTGCATCTACATCTTTATAGACCGAAGCGCCATAGTATAAATTAAAGCCTTCTTTAGTATTGAATTCAATTACACAAAGTTCACCGTTTTCTTCATTGAACTTAAAAAAATCAAGTCCGTCGTAAGTTCCAAGAATCTTCCCATCTTTTACAAGTACATCCAGATTATTTTCTTTGTAGCTGTAGGCATAGTGCTTTTTGTCTTTTGTAAAGGTAATATTGGAACATTCTTCATAAGGACCATTTTCTTTTCCATTGATAACAATGTAATATTTTTGATTTTTTTCGGCTTTATAAACAAGCGTTTCTCCGTCTGCAAGAAAATCTATGCTGATTATTTCGTTATCATAGGGGCCGTATTTATTGTTTTTATATTCAACATAAAACTCTTTTTTTGAAGTAACTTTAGAAGTAACTCTTGCTTGATTTTTATCAGAAACTATAATGTCTCTTACATCCGGCAATTCTTTTCCATTGCAGTACATCTTTACAGAAAAAGAAGTTTCATCATCATCCACATATTCTTCATTTGCAGGATAGAAATATTCTTTTTCATTAAGAAATTTCCAGGTGTAAGCAATTGCATAAGGTCCATAAATATTTCCGTCATGAAAAATCCCAAAATGTCCGTCTGGCAATATTACAAGGTTTGCCATGTGGTCAGCTTCAAAATCGGCATGGGTAAAAAAGACATACAAGTAAGGTCCATAATCTTTGTTGTTGAAGTTTATGTAAAAAAGCCGTTCCTCAGCGCTTTTATCTTCATAATAAATATATGCCGGCTTGTTGTTTATAGCTCTGGCAAATAAAACATTCTTCTTAGATATAGTTCCGATTTTTTTCTGGGCAAAGGCAGGTAAGCATAAAAATCCAATTAAAATAATTATTGTGAATTTTGTTTTCATATTATTATATTATGACAAAGTCTGGCTGTCGTCAATTAAATAATGTTGACATATGAAGTCACTCAAGGTATGCTTAATTTAAACTTGCAGGGGAAAAAGGGTTTATATGAAAAGTTCTATTTTTATATTTAAAAAACTTGTATTTTTAATTCCTGTTTCTTTTTTATTCTTAGCCTGTTCTTCAAGTGTTGATCCTCATGAAAAAGAAAATAATTCGTCTCAGGAAAATCCAGAAGCTGGGGATATGAATACTGTAAAATCAGATTCATTCTTTTGGGGAACCTGGGTAAGAATGGATAACGGAAAAGAATATGAGTTTCTGGATGACTCTATAATCTACGATAAACAGACTTATTCTGTTACTTATTCAACAAATACTACTCTAACAGTAAATACTCTGGGTATATTCAATAAAGAATCTGATAGTGTTATTGTTTGTAATAATATTCCTTACTTTAGAAAAGGCGGAGTTAATCTGGAATATTCTCTTAAGGTTGTAGGATTTACCTCTGATACGGGAAGAGCAGCCGCTTCTATTATACGCGGAATAAGGGCTAAAGGAAAATCAAAAAAGTATACCGGCTTTGAAAGTAATGCCGAAAGCGATTCAGAAGGAAAACTTACTTTTAAAGCTCCAACAGTAAATGATGAACAGACTGTTACAATAACCAATGGCGAAGAAGAAGTAGTTGTTTCTAATTTAAAAATTTCCAATTCTGGTGACTACATGGGAACCGTAGCCCTTGTTGGTAAAGATGATTACAATCTCAAAATTACAGGCGAAATAAGTAATGACCAGAAAAATAACGGCTATCTTTTTGGGAATAATGCCAGAGCTTATGATATGGTTTTGACTATAACGAATGTCAGTGATAATAAATGTACAGCGTCTGGTTGTGTAATAGAAGCTGCTGATCCTAACCTTATACTTTATTCATCAGAAACAAATCTTTCGGGCTTTGCAATTTCTACACTTGCGGGTGGAGCGGCAAAAACAATAAATCTTTCCCTGGAATATGGAAGCTTATCAGAGCCGTATATAGATACTGGTATAAAGGTGACAATAAAAAATCCTTTTACAAAAGAAGAATGGACTGATTATATACCGCTTAGATTTTATAAGGGTACAATTCCAATTACAATAGCAGCCAGAAATCCGGAAAATAATCAGAATGCTGCCCTCAATGGTTTTGTAATTTACCCCGATGGAAATAATCAATTCTTTGCAATTAAGAATGATTCCAGTAAGTCTATTTTTGTTCCGAGTTTTGGAAAGGAAAAAACATATAAACTTGTGTTTAGTGGGGCAACAGTAACTTCTGAATTAGCAAAAAGTACAGAGATGTATTATACAGTTGTTCCCGGATTAACCAGCCCAGAACCCGTTGTTATGGGGGGAAGTAATCTTGCTTCAATTATGACCTTTGGTGGAGATAATCATTCTGAAAATACTGCATACAAAAGCTCAGAAAGTTTTGAAGCATATCTTAGAGAAAGCGAAATTGATTATTTTGATATAATGCTGGATTCTGAAGAATATTATGGCCCAGATGGAGCTGATTTTTATACAATCACTTATAGTTCCGATAAGGGAGAGCTTCCTTCTCCTATAACAGTTTCGGGTGGATCAAGTCTTTCTGCAAGGCAATTACCTGAATTAGAATGTGAAGGCTATAGATTCATGGGATGGTATGCTGGTGAAAAACAAATCAAAGCTCGTGATTATATTATCCAATCTAACCAGACTCTGACTGCAAAGTGGGAGGAAGAATATAAAATTACTTATGTATCTGCCCACGGAACTGTTCCGGAACCAATATATCTTTTAAAAGATGAAACTCTTTCATATAAAGAACTTCCAGCTTTAACCGAGGCTGGTTGGAAATTTGACGGATGGTTTTATAATGACGAAAAACTTGATACCAGATTTTATGCTACTTATCCTGTAACAGAAAACATGACTGTTACGGCAAAATGGCTTGAGTTATTCAAAATTACATTTAATTCAAATTACGGCAAAAAAGTTGAGCCTAAAGAAATTGGGGAAGGCGAGACTTTATATTCATCATCATTACCGGTCCTTTTTGCTAAAGATCAAATTTTTAAAGGCTGGTATACAGATAAAGAATGCTCTTCAGATAAGAAACTTTCTTCTATGGTAGTCAGTTCTAGTCTTACCTTGTATGCAAAATGGGACGATGCAGGAATGATTAAAATAAATGGAGGAAGCTTTACTATTGGAAATCCCGATGATACTTATAATATTGCTCATAAAGTTACAGTAAGTGATTTTATAATATGTGATCATGAAGTTACAGAAAAAGAATATACCGACTTTATTATTTCAGGGGCTGGAAACAGAGAGAATTATCCTGCGGGTTCTGTCAGATGGTATGATGCTATTATATATTGCAATCTTCGAAGTATGGCAGAAGGATTAACTCCATGTTATTCATATCCAAAATTTAAGGAAACAGATCCTTCAGATATAAGTACCTGGTCCTTTTTTTATAGGCCAAGCGAAACAAATCCAAAAGATTGGGATGGTGTTCAGGTAAGTGGTGATAAATACAGTTGGAACAAAGCCCCTGTCGAAAAGAACATAAGCTGCGATTGGTCTGCAAACGGTTATCGTCTTCCAACAGAGGCAGAATGGGAATTTGCAGCAAGAGGTGGGCTTAGCAGTAAAGGCTACAAATATAGTGGAAGCAATACTCTGGATGATGTTGCATGGTATAGAGTTGATCTGGATTTACAAAAGCATGAAATTAAAAGTTTAAGTCCAAATGAACTTAAACTATATGATATGAGTGGAAATGTTTGTGAATGGTGCTGGGATTCTTACGAGAAGTATGAAAACAGAGTAGAAACTAATCCTCATGGTGGAACGGCTAGCGGCGTTCGTGTTATGCGTGGTGGTGCTTATAATAGTTATGAAGATGATTGTACTGTTTATGACAGGTCTTATGATAACTCTGTTACTTCTTATCCATTTGCCGGCTTCCGGCTTGTTCGTAATTCCGAAGACTAATTAAGCATTCAGGAGTATTGATATGAACTTCAGGTATAAAAATTTTACAAGCCTTACTTTAATATTTTTTGTGTTTCTCTTTTCTTCTTGTGGACCAGATCCAGAATCAGAAATCGATTTTCATGATGCGACATCTGAAGAGCAGGAAAAATCTTCTGAGGCGGAAATAAGAGCAAATCAGTTTTTCTGGGGCACCTGGGTACGCATGGATAATGGAAAGTCTTATGAAATTCTTGAAACAAAAATTTATGGCAATGGATTGTCATACACCATAACCGCTTCTGACAGTACTAATCTTACAGCCGCTAATCTTGGTACTTTTGTCAAAGAATCAGACAGTGTGATTGTCTGTGATAATATTCCTTATTTTCGCGATGGTGGTGTAAATCTTGAATATTCACTTAAATTAGTTGGAATGGCTTCTACTATAGAAAGGGCTGCAAGTTCAAGCCTTGCCGGAATAAAAGGTTTTGGAAGATCTAAAAAGTATTCAGGATTCATAAGTGAAGCCCAAAGTGATTCAGAAGGAAAACTTACTTTTACAGCTCCTACCGCAGATGATATTCAAACAGTTACTATAAATAATGATGATAGTAACATAATTGTCTCTGATTTACATGTATCAAATTCCGGTGATTATCTGGGTACCGTAGCCCTTGTTGGTAAGGATGATTACAATCTCAAAATTACAGGCGAAATAAGCGCTGACCAGAAGCAGGACGGTTATCTTTTTGGTAATAATGCTAAAAGTTATAATATGGAATTAACCATAAAAAATATCAGTGAAAATAAATGCAGTGCTTCTGTTTGTACAATAGAAGCAGATAATCAAAATCTTAGTGTTCGTTCAACAGATGGAACAAATCTTTCCGGCTTTGGCATTTCGACACTTGAAAAAGGTTCAGTAAAGACTCTTTATTTAGAAATAGCGTTTGGTAATCTTTTGGAACCTTTTATTGATACCGGAATAAAAGTAACAATTTACAATCCTTTTACAAATCAAAAATGGACCGATTATGTGCCTCTTAGATTTTATAAAGGAAATATACCGATTACCATTGCGGCTAAAAATCCTGAAAACAATAAAGATGCAGCCTTGAATGGATTTATTATATATCCTGACGGTAATAATCAGTTTTTTGCAATCCCACACAATAAAAGCAAAACACTTTTTGTACCAACTTTTGGTTCAGATAAACAGTACAAGCTTGTGTTCAGCGGAGCAACTGTAACTTCTCAACTTTCGGCTAGTACCGAAATGTTTTATACAGTAGAAATTGAAAAGACAATTCCAAGACCTGTTATAACAGATGCCAAAAATATTGAATTGGAAACTCTTTTGGACTATATGATTTTTGGAGGAAACAATCATTCCGAAAGTACTGCCTATGATGTAACAGAAAGTTTCGAGTCTTTCTTGCAAGATGGCGAAATAGATTACTATACGATTACGGCAGATTGTGACAGTTATTATAATCTGGCCGAAAGGGCAATTTATTCTGTGGAATATGAAAGCGAAAGAGGAAATTGTCCAACTGCTTTTTTTGTAGAAGAGAATACTCTTCTTTCTGCTCAACAATTACCTGACTTATCAGTAATCGACAATCACTTGTTTTTGGGCTGGTATGACGGCGAAACAAAAGTCGAAGCAGATAATTATAGTGTAAATAAAAATGTGAAGCTCGTTGCAAAGTGGGCAGATGAAATTGTATATGTAAGTTTTATAAAATCCTCTGGCGAGCTTGCTGAATCTTTATGCCTGCCTAAAGGTGCTGTGCTTGAAGTTTTGCAACTATCAAAAACAGATGATACTCGTCCTAATGGAAAATCTTTTGCTGGATGGTATGTAAAAAATGCTTCCAAAAAAGAAGAAATAGTTCTTCCGGGGTATGTAGTTAATGAAGATATAGAACTTAATGCAAAGTGGGTAGAGAATATAGAAAATTATACACTTATATCGGCAACAACAATAAATGCTTATTATATTTGCAAAAATGAAGTAACTCAGGCAGAATATTATTCTATAACAGAAACTAATCCAAGTGCTTTTAATTCTGATCCCGATGAAGAAGAAACTCAGGAGAATAGACCTGTAGAAAGTGTAAGCTGGTATGATGCAATTTATTTTTGTAATAAGTATAGTCTGTCCCAGGGATTTACTCCGTGTTATAAAGTTAATGGAAGTACAGATATTGCAGAATGGAATTATCTTCCTCATGCTTCAAACAGTATTGAAGGAACAATTGAATGTGATTTTGATGCCAATGGTTATAGATTAGCTACAGAAGAAGAATGGTATTATGTTGGTCTTAGTACTTACCTTATTGCAAAAATTCCAGAAGATAAAAGTCCTCGGATTTCTGGATGGTTTTTGGAAAATAGTAACAATAAAACTCATGAAGTAAAGACTGAAACTTCTAATTTGTTAGGAGTTTTTGATATGGCCGGAAATGTAAGTGAATGGTGTTGGGATAAAAATGATGGTTTAACCAATACAGAAGATGCCGGTAAAAGGGCTCTTCGTGGTGGAGCCTGGAATAACACAAAAGTTGATTGTGTAAGCTCTAAACAATATTATGCAGACCCTTCAACTGTAAGCAATACGATAGGCTTTCGTCTGGTTAGAAGTTTCGTAATTGATTAAGGAAGAAAAATTGGAAAAAACAGTCCCGCTATTAACACAAAATATTTATTCATTTTTTACTCAAAGTCTGCAGGAAAAAAATATTCAATATGCAAATCCTTCATGGGACTTTGGAAATTCAAGAACTATTCATTTTGATTTTAAACCTTTTGGCGAAATTGGTTTTGGCGGAAATATACGATATCGTTTTTGGGCCGAAGGTTCTTCGTTGCAGGAGGAAATCGACGAAGTTAATGATTTTAATGATGAGGAATATTTTAACAATCAGAATATTGATTTTAATAAATCTATCTTTATTCGCGCAAATTCCGAACTGATAATTAATCCTAAAAAAGAAAATGAATTGACAGACTTTATAAACAAGTGGAATAAAGAAAACAAAAATCTACGGGCTGTAAAACGTCCTGGAACAGCACTTCTTGTTGACTATATAAATCTGGAAACTCTTTTTACCGATTCACAAGAGCCTCAAAAAATCTTTACAGAATTGTATGTAAAAATAATGGAAGAAATCAAAGAGTTTTTTTGCGCTCTTTATACAAAGCAATTGCTTTTTAAATCTTCAGATTTTATTGATAATTTCGAAAGCCTTGGCATAATAAAATACTTTAGAGAACTCAAAGATAATCATATAATTTTTCGTACTTTTATGAGCAAAGATAATGATGAAGATTATATTGAAGGAAAATTTCTATATAGATTTGCAACAAAAGAGAGAGGAGTTTTCTTTACTCTCTGGCATAAAGAAATAAAAATCAGAATCAATCTGGAAAACTTTGAGGAAGAAACTTTTCCAGTTGATGAAGGTACCGTAAATAAACTTAAAGATTTCTTTTTTCGCTATAAGGATTTATAAGACTAGAGAAACAATAAGCGCACAAATCCACGCAATTGCACACTGCCACAAAGCTAGTCCAATGGCCCAGCGGGCACCTAGCTCTCTTTTTACAGATGCAATTGCGGCAATACATGGAGAGTAGAGCAGGCTGAATACAAGCATACTTGCAGCAGCTTTTTGAGTAAGGGCACTTGTGATTCCTCCGGCAAACAAAATCTCCATTGTTGAGACAACGCTTTCTTTTGCCAGTACTCCGCTGATGAGTGAGGTACAGATTCTCCAGTCTCCAAGACCAAGTGGTCGGAAGATTGGTTCAAGTAAGCCTGCAATAAGGGCAAGCAGACTTTTTGAAGAATCCTCTATGTAATTAAGATGAAGGTCAAAGCTTTGTAAGAACCAGATTACAATTGTTGCAATGAAAATTACTGTAAAGGCCCGTTCTAAAAAATCCTTGGCTTTTTCCCACAAAAGCTGGGCTGTGTTTTTTACACTTGGAAGGCGGTAATTTGGAAGTTCCATTACAAAAGGAACTGGTTCACCTTTGAATAAAGTTTTGCGGTATAAAAGAGAAGCAAGAATTCCTATTATTATTCCAAGAAAGTAAAGACCTGTCATAATAAGTCCGCCGCGTCCCGGGAAGAAGGCTGCTGTAAAGAAGGCATAAATAGGGAGCTTTGCAGTACAGCTCATAAAGGGTGTAAGAAGGATTGTCATCTTGCGGTCGCGTTCAGAAGGAAGAATGCGGGTAGACATAACTGCAGGAACAGTGCAGCCAAAACCAATTAAAAGAGGAACAATGCTGCGGCCACTTAATCCTAT
>ODAI013363614.1_pt1 | contig 16895 bp, 18 predicted proteins | sample 1539321 | NCBI WGS metagenome assembly ODAI01 (sample SAMN02144231, study PRJEB22623) | gut metagenome | biome: sheep rumen | host: Ovis aries | place: New Zealand | reverse complement strand
CTCTCGGAGACTTCCACATCCCAAGAGTTGACCGAACATAAGCACGAGCAGATGATTCCAGTGGCTGAAGTTCCATCCTTCTGTCTTGTCGGGATACTTTTTGACGATTCTCCTGAACTGACGTTGTGGCAAATACACGGTGATTTGCGTGAAGATGTAGTGTCCTGTATGCATATTGATTCCTTATTTGTGAAGAGAACCAATATACACATTTCAAATGTCGGACACAAGTTTTATCGAACAAATCTATGTGCATGAATAATTTATAAAATAGCTTAACGATAATTAAGAGACACTAGTGATATTTTTAACACGAATTGCCATGAATTAGCCATAAATTAATGGGCAATTATATTGAAAATATGATTGAGCAATAACTAAATATGATTAATGTTTGTCCGCAATTGGCACATAGGCCAGGTCGCGTCTCACCGAGACGCACGCGAGGTGTTGATTCTCAGTCACCGCACTGCGCTTCGCTTGTACGGTGTTATTAAAATTAAGCCTCTCCGAGGCTTTTTATGGCAAATACGGATAATCATATATGGTTTATTAATCTTGTGTTTTTTATGCCGTATAAGACGTGTTTGTGTTAATTTGTCTTTCCATAGGCAATATTTACGTTTTTCATTATCGGAAAGTGTAGTGGCGGTAGCTGAGTATGTCGTAGAAGTTAGCGGTGGCTTTGTGGGAGGCTGCAGATCTAGGTCCCGTCTGTCTTGTCAAAATGTTTCCGGGACTATTTATTAAGTTTCCTTAGTTGTAATATCTCATTTTTCGTTTATGTTGGCAAAGCATCCTTTTCTCGATGGGGTAGGCGAGGGTGGTAATTGCAATAGTGTCTGATTTGGATACTTGGGAGTGAGGACCGGGGGGGCGAAAATTCATGAAACCATAACGATTCTGAAACAGGATTGAAACATGGTTGTTGTACTTTTGCAATGCGAATAAAAAGTACATGAATTATGAAGAAAGTATTCAAGAGATTGATTTTTACTAGTATGGGCTCCAGTGGCGGTCTTGTTGATGCTAGGCTTTCTGGCGTTTTTGGTATGTAACGGTGTGGATATGGGAAAGGGTGAACAGACGCTGGGGATTGTGGGAGAAGGACGGAGGGTCTGTCTGCCATATAGTGGAAGGTAGGTCTGCCTACTTCCGAAGAGGAACAAAAAGAGGTTTGGAAGACGAAAAGAATGAAATGATTAAAACGAAAAAATGAACACTTTATTTATTGTGATTGTGGTGCTGTTGATAGCACTAGCGTTATTTGATTTGGTTGTGGGGGTGAGCAACGATGCGGTGAATTTCCTTAATTCTGCCGTCGGGGCCAAGGTGGCATCTTATAAGACCATAGTGTTGATAGCGGCAACGGGCATCTTTGTAGGGGCGGCGATGAGCAACGGTATGATGGATGTGGCGCGTCATGGCATTATGACTCCTGCCTACTTCTCTTTCTATGAGGTGATGTGTGTTTTTTTGGCTGTGATGGTGACTGATATCATCCTGCTGGATATTTTCAACACCATGGGTATGCCTACTTCTACCACGGTGAGTATGGTGTTTGAGTTGTTGGGCGGGGCTTTTGCCATTGCGTTGATAAAGATTTTAAATAGTGCTAATGGCGTGGATGGTGCAGCCCTGTCGTTGGGTGATTTGTTGAATACGGAGAAGGCTCTCAGTGTGATTTTTGGTATCTTCCTGAGTGTGGCCATTGCTTTTGTGCTGGGTTCTCTGGTGCAATGGATTGCCCGTATGGTGTTTACATTCACATACCGTGTGAATGGCAGAACGACTGACGTGAAGGGAAATATGGGCAGTCTGTTGAGCTCGTCGCTGAAGATTGGTGTTTTTGGCGGCATAGCGGTGACAAGTATCATATGGTTCTTGTTGATTAATGGGTTGAAAGGGTCGAGCATCATGACCCCGGAGCTGAAAGCGACAATCGACCAAAACACCTGGCTGATATTGGGTGGCGGTTTTGTGGCTTTCTCGGTGTTGATGACACTTCTGAGTGCCTTGAAGGTGCCGGTGCTGAAGTGTGTGGTGCTCTTGGGTACTTTTGCTTTGGCCATGGCCTTTGCGGGCAACGACATGGTGAACTTTGTGGGGGTGCCGCTGACGGCGTTGGATAGTTATAACGACTTTGCGGCCAATGGTGCGGGGGATGCTAGGGGGTACATGATGACCTCGCTGATGGAGACAGCGCATACGCCTACCTTCTTCTTGGTAATTGCAGGTGTGTTGATGGTGTTGTCGTTGGTTTTCTCCAAAAAAGCCCAGAATGTTGTGAAAACTTCGGTTGACCTATCGCGGCAGGACGAGGGTGACGAGATGTTTGGCTCCAGTGCTGTGGCCCGTGTGGTGGTACGTTCTACCCAGAAGACTGCTGCAACGATAGCGGGGCTGATTCCCAAAAGGGTGGGCCGGTGGATAGACTCGCGTTTCAACGCCACTTCGGCTGTGCTGCCAGAAGGGGCCGCCTTCGACCACATCAGGGCTGCGGTGAACCTAGTGGTGGCGGGGTTGCTGGTTGCCATAGGCACCAGCATGAAACTGCCGCTGTCGACCACCTACGTCACCTTCATGGTGGCTATGGGGTCGAGTTTGGCCGACCGCGCCTGGAGCCGTGAGAGCGCTGTGTACCGCATCACGGGCGTGCTGAGCGTTATAGGCGGCTGGTTTATCACGGCGGGAGCGGCCTTCATCCTGTGCTATCTGGTTGCCACAGGTATCTTTTTCGGCTCCTTCGTGGGCATGGTGATAGCCACCGTGTTGGCTGTAGTAGTACTTATACGCAGCCATTTGAAATATAAAGAAAACCAGGTGGTGGATGAGGCAGACCGACTGTTCAAGCAGATGAGCCGAGAGCAAGACCCCACTGCACGTTGGAAACTTCTGAAGAAGCATGTGAACTATTGCAGCTTGAAGCAACTGCGTTTTGCCAGCAGCTGCTACGAGAAAGTGACAGAGGCTTTCCTGAAGGAAGACTACGGTCCGCTGCGCCAGTCGGTGCATGAAATAAAAACTGCCCATAAGCAGTTGAAGCGACAACGGCGGCGTGAGATCATAGGGTTGCGGAAGATAGAGCCTGTGGTGGCCATGGAGAAAAACACTTGGTACTTCCTTGCCAACAGCTCGTTGGAGCAGTTGCTCTACTGCCTAAAGCGCATCAACGACCCTTGCTGCGAGCATGTGGGGAACAATTTCTCACCTGTGGGAGCCGGATATGCCGCTGCCTTTGAAGGCATACGAAAGAAGATGCAGGACCTATTCCTCCAGACGGAGGCCGTGCTGTCAGCCCCAGAGATGAACGAAGGAGATGCCAAGATGGTGCGCGAACAGACTAAACACATACAGCAGGAGCTGTCGGCATACCGCAAGGAGGTGATAGACTCAATGCAGAAGAAGTCGGTAAACATAGAGTCAACCATTGTCTACCTGAATATGGTGCAGGAGTCGGAGCAGATACTGAGTTGCCTGCGTCATATTGTGCGAGGAGGCACGAAGTTTTTTGACTGATTGTGTTTTTTTACGTAACTTTGCAGTATGAATTAGTAAGAGTGTTGGCATTATGGCCATGAAATACAACAAAATAGGTATATGGACCCTAAGAAGATACTGGTTGTGGACGACGAGGAAACGCTTTGCGAGGTGCTGAAACTGAACCTCCAAAACGAAGGCTACGAGGTGGATATTGCCACCAGTGCCGAACAGGCGCTGACATACGATGTAAGGAGTTATGCGCTGATATTGCTGGACATCATGATGGGTGAGATTAGCGGCATACAGATGGCCAAGATATTGAAGTCGGAGCCGGCAACGGCGTCCATACCGATTATTTTCTGTACGGCACGGGACTCGGAGGACGATATGGTTCGCGGCCTTGATTTGGGTGCAGACGACTACATTATGAAACCATATACGGTGCGGAATGTGATGGCCCGGGTGCGCAGCGTGCTGCGGCGCACGGCTCGTCAACAGGATGTTGTGATGCCGGCTAGCGATCACCTCTTGCAGGTAGAGGGGCTCCATTTGGATATGGATTTGAAGGAGTGCACTGTTGACGGCAAACAGGTCAAGCTGACGAAAACGGAATATGAGCTCTTGGCTTTTCTGATGGCTCACCGCGGTAAGATTTATTCGCGTGACGAGATTGTCCATCGCGTGTGGGGCAACGTGATTGTGCTGGAACGTACCATAGATGTGAATATCACTCGGTTGCGGTTCAAGATAGGCCCTTATGGTGCCTATATCGTCACCCGTCTGGGGTTTGGCTATGGTTTCAGTGGGTGAAAGAGAGGTCTCCATGGAGAAGAGTCGGGTAAGAGTAGCCCGTTGGTAGGGTGGTACTCAGCTTTTAAAAGAAAGAAAAGAGTTATGGCTGCAAAACATAGATTATCGTATCACAAGCGGCTGTTTTTGCTGCTGATGGTGTATTCATGGACGATTATAGCCTGTTTTGTCCTCTTTCAGTATTATCGCGAAAAACAATGTAAGTCAGATGTGCTCAATGCACAGCTACAGGTTTACAATCAGCATTTGCTGAAGGTATTGGAAAACAGACCTGACTATCTGTCCTATTTGGCCAGTCACGAGCTGCCTTTTGAGGAGCAACGCATCACGCTGATAGACTTTGAGGGTGAGGTATTTTTTGACAATACATTGTCGCCCGAGATGTTGGACAACCATATCAACCGTTCCGAGATTGCGGCCGCCATGAAAAAGGGGTCAGGGTATAGCATCAGCCGCCATTCGGCTAGCGACGGCAGGTCCTACTTCTATTCAGCCACCAAAGGCAAGCAGATGATATTGCGGTCGGCGGTGCCCTATACTGCTTCGCTGCAGGAGCTGCTGAAGGCCGACTGGGCCTTCCTTTGGGCCATCATTTTCTTCAGTGTCCTGATGAGTGTGTTTGCCTATTTTGCCACTCGGCGGTTGGGTAGGACGATTGAGCGGCTGAACCAATTTGCTGCCAAGGCAGAGCGGGGCGAGGCGTTTGACGAGAACGAGCCTTTCCCAAATGACGAGTTGGGCTCCATCTCAGACCATATCATCAAGCTTTATGCCCATAAACGTCAGCTGACCAATAACATTAACCATGAGCTAAAGACCCCGGTGGCATCAATCCAGGTATGTCTTGAGACCCTTCTGTCGGGTATCGAACTGAGTGAGGAAAAACGACAGGAACTGTTGGGGAGGTGCTATGCCAATGCCGACCGCCTGCGGCGGTTGTTGGCAGATGTGTCGTTGATAACCCGTATGGAGGATGGCAGCCAGTTGATAGACCGTGAAGAGGTTGTGGTGAACGACATACTGGACGAGATTGCCGACGAGTTGGAGACATTGTCGGATGAGCACCCAATGGTGCTGCGGCTAGATATTGGGGAGAGGATAGTTGTTTATGGTAACCAGTCGTTGCTGAGTTCAATCTTCAGAAATCTGACCGAGAATGCATTGGCTTATTCGGGAGGAAAGAATATATATGTGACGCTGGTGTCGCACGAGAAAGGACTCTATCATCTGCGCTTTGAGGATGACGGTTGTGGTGTGGAGGAAGAGAAGTTGTCTCGGTTGTTCGAGCGGTTCTATCGTGTGGACAAAGGGCGCTCGCGGAGTAAGGGCGGCACGGGCCTAGGCCTTTCCATCGTCAAGCATGCGGTGCTCTTCCATGGGGGCACCATCAGCGTTTGCAACCGTCAGGGCGGCGGTCTGCGGTTTGATTTTACATTGCCTGATGGAACTGTATAGAGGGGGAAGAAGTCAACGCATAGAAATCATCAGTAATTAGGGCTGATGAGCCTATTGCTTGTGCTCCTAGGGTACTGGCGGTGTTTTTTCGTGGTGCCTATGGGGTGGATTGTTGCAGGACGACTATAAGTCTTTATTTAGATATAGCCGAATGGGCTATTGGGGAGTGCTGCTGCACAAGCCTTTGAGGTATTGGAGGGATTGGGGTCCGAGGTTGAAGAGAAGGTCGAGGATGGAGAGGTTGGGTAGGAAGCCGTAGCGGGTGTCGAAGACTTGGCTGTAGGGAGGGAATGTTACGGAGGGCTGCGCATGCTTGGCACAAAGCGTAGTGCGGAAGTCGTGGAGGGCAGATAAATTATTGTTTGTGACAGGGGTGTAGTCCTCAGTATAGGCTATTTCGCAATTGATTTTTAGCTTCTTGAGCAAGTGCGCCAGCATGGTGTTGTTGAGATCGACAAGGCGTTCGTAGGGCTGCAAGAGGATTTTCTCAATGCCATCGCGGTAATAGAGGAAATAGGGGGCGGCACTGTAGGCGGAGACGATGGCTCGCCAATGACGGATGTGCCAGGGCTCTTGATAGCTGATGCCTATCTCCTCGGTGCGGGTGTGGTTGCCCTGTGGGCGGACGACCGGCACGCTGAGCACCTGCAGGCCGTTGCCTGTGGCTATGACTGCCCGGTTGCGATGGGTTTGCTTGGGAAATGTCTCCTTTGTCTCAATGGCGATGCTTTCGTATTGCGACAGGCAGGCCATGTAGTAGACCGAGGGGAGGTAGGCAGTGGGAAAGAGGGCTGTCACGGGCGTGCTATTTGCCAATACTGATGGACATCAGTTCGTCGTCTTCGAGATAGAAATCAATGTTTCCCTCGCTGAACGAAACGCGCCTTTCTCCCCATTCTTCGTTGTCTACATCCTGTTCGAAGAAGTGGTTCTCGACCATGAGGGCAACAATCTCTTTTTCGCCCAGGTCGAAGATCTCCTTGCCGAAGAGTAGGGTGTCCTCGTCGGTAATGTCGATACAGGAAAGGGTGGGGTTGTCACCTTCAAAGAAGAGGGTGAATTGGTCGCCGTAGCGGAGGACCGTGGTGGTTTCGTCGGCAGCGTTCTCTATGGCCTCAACTTCGTCCGCTTGGCCCAGTAGGGCGACCACATCTTCGACGGGCATGTCGAATTGGATATCGCCGTAACCTTTTTTGATGTGTATTTCTTTGTTCATGTCATTAATTTTAGTTGCCTGGGGCTTCATCATTCACCCCAATTTTTGTATTTTTTTGAGGAAACAAAGGTACAATTTATTTCTTAATTAGGCAAATTATTTCAGAAAATATATTCTTATGACTATTTTTATTTGTTGATAATCTGGTGTTTACTTGAAATGTTAAAAATAATAAGGGAAAAACTTTTTGCTAAAAGAGAAAAAAGTTGTACTTTTGCAAACTCAAATTTGAGGATGACTAAGTAGCTCAGCAGGTAGAGCACATCCCTTTTAAGGATGGGGTCCTGGGTTCGAGCCCCAGCTTAGTCACGGCTATATTTGGGCGACTAAGTAGCTCAGCAGGTAGAGCACATCCCTTTTAAGGATGGGGTCCTGGGTTCGAGCCCCAGCTTAGTCACAAAATTGAACCGGGAGCACTTTTCTTCCGGTTTTTTTGTATCATGAGAATGCCACGAATAGCACGGATGGGACTTTTGCTGTTCCTGTTGTTTTGGGCGGCCACCGGTCAGGCCCAGCAGTCACAGGAGCAGTTGGCTTCGCACTACTACTCCAACGGCGATTTTGCCCAGGCAGCCGAGCTCTATGAGCAGATGTACAAGCGTGCGCCCAATAAGTTCTACTATCAGATGCTTTTCCGCTCCTATCTGGAGCTGGAGCAGTGGAAGGATGCCGAACGGCTGGCCGAACGCCGCCTGCGGCAGTTTCCCAAGGAGTTGGATCTATATGTCGACTTGGGCCAGGTGCAGGAGCGCCGTGGCGAGCGCAAGAAGGCCCTGAAAAGCTATGATGCGGCCGTGGACAAGATAGGCTATGACACCAAGCAGATTGCCGACCTCTGCCAGGCTTTTGAGACCGCCAACCACACCGAGTATGCCATCCAGGTCTACCTGGCCGCCCGCAAGAAGATGAAGAATGAATATGCCTTCGTCAGCGAGTTGGCCACCCTCTATGAGCGGTCGGGCAACTATGAGGCCATGATGCAGGAGTATTTCGACCTCCTCGACAAGCAGCCCCGCATGATGAACCAGATACAGATTGCCCTGCAACGGGTGCTTAGCGAGACCTCCAACCCCAAAGTGTCCGAGGGGTTGCGCAGTGCCTTGGTACAACGGGTGCAGCAGCACCCCGAGAACCATCAGTATCTGGAGATGATGATTTGGTACTCCCTCCAGCAGAAAGACTTTCAGTTTGCCATGGTGCAGGCCAAGGCGGTGGATGCCCGCTTCCCCGATCAGGGAGGCGAGACCCTCATGCGCGTGGCCAACATAGCCCAAAGCAATCAGGCCTATGACGTGGCGCAGGAGTGCTATGCCACTGTGGCTAAGAAGGGCAAGGAGGGACCTTTCTATTTCGACAGCAGGGTAGGGGAGCTGGATGTGCAGTTCGCCCGCCTCAACCGCAACTTCCCCATCGAAAACAAGAAGCTCTGGGCTCTTTTGCACGACTATGAGGCTGCCCTTGCCGAATTGGGCAAGAACGAGCATACCGTCCCTCTCATGCGCAACTATGCCGACCTCATGGCCTACTATGCCGACAGTCTTCAGCGGGCGGCCGATATGCTGTATGATATTTTGGACATTCCCCGCCTTCCGCACCAACTGCGCGATGAGACTAAGTTGGCCTTGGGCGACCTGCTTCTCTTTGCCGGCGAGGTGTGGGATGCCTCATTGCTGTATATGCAGGTGGAGAAAGCCAACAAGAACGAGGTGATTGGCTCTATGGCCAAGTTCAAGAATGCCAAGCTCTCCTATTATAACCACGACTTCCTCTGGGCCAAGACCCAGCTAGACGTGCTTCGGGCCTCCACCAGCAAGCTCATTGCCAACGATGCCATGGAACTCTCGCTGCTCATCAGCGACAACATGGAAGAGGACAGCACTTTCGCCATGCTGGAACGCTATGCAGAGGCCGATCTGCTGCTCTACCGCAACCAGCTTGACTCGGCATGGGATGCCTTTGAGTCCATTGCCACCAGTGCCCTCTCGCATCCCCTTTTCGACGAGGTGCTGCTCCAGAAGGCCAAAATACGCATTCGGCAGGAACGTTATCAGGAGGCCGACTCTCTCTTGGGGCAGCTCGTAACGCTTTATTATTACGATATTCTAGCTGACGATGCCCTCTTGCTTCAGGCCCAGCTCAACGAGGAGCGGCTGAACAATCCTGCCAAGGCCCGCGAGTGCTACGAGAAAATCCTTTTGGACTATCCCACCAGCCTCTATGTTGACCAAGCCCGTAAGAAATACAACGAATTGAAAGCCGCCACGCCCACCAATCTCTAACAACCCTATGGAAGTACGCGCAAAGAAATACCTAGGACAGCATTTCCTCAAGGACGAACAGATCGCCCAGCAGATCGCCGAAAGTCTCACCGGCCTCACCCCACACGTGTTGGAAATCGGTCCCGGCATGGGGGTGCTCACCAAATATCTCCACGCCAACCCTGCCCTCGACTTCCACGCCATCGAGATTGACACCGAGTCGGTTGCCTACCTCCATGACCATTATCCCGCCCTCCATGTCATCGAGGGCGACTTCCTCAAGCTCGACCTTCAGGAGCTCTTCTCCGAGCCTTTCGCCGTCATAGGCAATTTCCCCTACAATATCTCCTCGCAGATTCTCTTCAAGGTCTACGAGAACCGCAACCATATTCCCGAGGTGGTGGGCATGTTCCAGAAGGAGGTGGCCGAGCGCGTGGCCGCCAAGCCCGGCAGCAAGACCTATGGCATCCTCAGCGTGTTGTTGTCGGCCTTCTACGACATCGAATACCTCTTCACCGTCCACGAGCATGTCTTCAACCCGCCCCCCAAGGTCAAATCGGCCGTCATCCGCCTGCGGCGCAACCAGGTGTCTGCTCTCGCCTGCGATGAAGCCCTTTTCACCAAGGTGGTCAAGATAGGGTTCAACCAGCGGCGCAAAACCCTCCGCAATGCCCTTAAACAGCTTGCCATGGACCTCTCTGCCGTCCCCGACGGCCTCCTGTCCCAGCGGGCCGAGCAACTCACCGTAGCCGACTTTGTCACAATCACCAATTCCGTCAGCCCAATCCCAACCAATCAGTAATCCCCCCATCCCCATGTCAGTCATCGAATACATCCTTCTGGCCTTTGCTTTGGCAGTCCCCACCATGGTCACCGTGCGTGGCTGTGCCGTCAAGAACCCCATCCGCCTCACCCGTGGGCTGGGGGTCTCCTTCCTCCTTGCGTTGGAGCATACGCTGCTCCTCCTGTTGGGTATTTTGGTGGGCAACCTGCTGCGGTTCGACATCCCCGATTATGACAACCTCATCTATCTAGGCATGTTCATCATCGTGGCTGGGCGCATGTTCTTCATGGCCTTCAGCAAGAAAGAGAAGCCCTCCTACGACATCGCCAGCTGGCCCACCGTGCTGCTTTTGGGCGTGGCCACGGGCGTCAATGCCCTCTTTGTGGGCATGGGCCTCGGATTCCGAGTATTGGTCGAGAACGAACTGTGGAAAGTGGGCATTCCCCTCCTGGTGGTCATCTTCCTTTTTGCCTATCTGGGCATCATGCTGGGACGCCGCAAGAAACAGGTGCGCGCCCGCCGCTGGATGTTCTTAGGCGTGCTCTTCTTGCTCATCTTTGCTGTCAAAGGTGCCTTCTTTTAGAATTTTACCTTCAACAATACGGGTACGGGTTTCGCTATCTGTGCTCTCTCGGGAGAGCAATCCGTGTAAACTGCTGGAAATATAGTGATTGTAGCGTGTCTTCGACACGCAGGATAGGTTGACAAGAAACCCCACACTGCACTCCCTGTGGTCGCTTAGTGTGGGGTTAATAGAATGCCGTGCCTCCGGCACGGTCAGTCTGTTGTTGCTCATACGGTACAAGTATACTAATATCCGGAGCATTTTCAAAATAATCTTCTCCACTTAATTGTATCATTTGAGCTTTGGAAAGGACCTTTACAGCATTATTATTTCTTGCTTCACTCATTACAGAACGGTCAAAAATCGACTTAAATTCAGCAGGGAAGGCATATGCATCCAACTCGGTATCACCAACAATTCCTATTACTGCTAGAAATTTACCGTCCTCTCTCGGCTCCGGACAGTAACCAAAGATTTTTGCCTTTACTATATGAATTATATTCTTTGCAATGTTTCGGTAATGCACATACATTTTTTCTGCAGTTGTATCTATTCCATCGGTTGAAAATCCATGTATTCCTATATATTCATTGTCGTCAATAACCTTGCTTAAATATAAAACTTCTTTTGATGTTTTCTTCTGCGGTGTTTGCGGAGTTTGGGTTGAATGAACAACCGTATATGTGCCATTAGATACTGGGTTTATCAGTTCCCTGTCAATAGACTCTCTTGGTTGAGATGCTGCAAGCTGGCTACACTGTTGTGCTGCAACAGGAATAGGATTCACAGCACTTGTTGCCAAAAGAACAAGAACCGGAAGGGCTTTCATACTGGCTGTAGTGACTTTGGTCGAAATCTCCTCCGCTGAGGTGGTGTTGAAGCCGTGTCTAAATATTCGTTTTCTCATTGCGTGATGTGTTTTTGTCTGCTCCAAGTCCCCAACGGGCGGTTAATGCCATAAAGAAAGGCATGAGACTTATGTACTCATGTCCGTCTTGTTAGAGGTATCGCCAAACACCTGTACGGGAACGGGTTCTATGAACATCTCTCACGCCTGAGGATATGCCGTAGGCGTGAGTGCCTATTGCATACGCAACAAACGAAAGCATGAATGCTCAATCCTCCCGTATGAATTTTGGCGAATTTACTAACAAGGGACAATATTGCAATGCTTTTCTTGCATCTGCTTACCTGACTTTCGTAAGCGACTGCAATAATACAAATAAAAAGTCATTTAGCCGAAAAAAAAGATAAGTGAGTGTCGCATCGTGTTGTTTTACAATGCTCAGCACAATTCATCCTCTTCGCCAGACTGCCTTTTCCGCAGCCACTTTCAGGCTAACAGTGCCTACTGAACTCCACTTTTCTCAAGGACATATAGGACTTTTCTCGGCGTTTTTTTCTTTCTGATTCAATTATTCTTCGTACCTTTGCAACCGAGAAACAAGAACAATTATGCCTGAGATAAGTAGATTCTTTGGTATCATCATAATGATGTTTGCCGATGACCATAATCCACCACATTTTCATGTTAGATATGGTGGATTCAGAGCCCTCATAACTATAAATAAAGGCATTGTTGAAGGACAGATGCCACTGAAAGTGTTGAATCGGGTATATGAATGGTTAGACATACATCATGACGAACTGGTTGAGAATTGGAATAGATTGCAGAATGGGTTGGACCCATTTCCTATTGAACCTCTAAAATAATGAAATATGGAAAATTATGAACCTATGAGAGTTATAGATGTAGAGTATCTGCATGATTATGTGATGAGACTCGAATTCAACAATGGCGAAAGCCGATTGGTGGATTTTGAGCCCCTGCTGAAAGGAAAGTTCCGTGAAGAACTGCTTGACATGCATAAATTCATTCAGTTTGGATTGACGGACTGGACCTTGGAGTGGTACAACGGTGTCGATTTCGCACCCGAGTTTTTGTACGAGCATGGCACCGCTGCATAAATAGAATGAAGTCCCTGCCGAAAATAACACAGGTGATACCGATGGAAGGCTACTTCTTGTCAGTCGTTTTTGACGATGGGCGCAAGGTGTTATATGATATGAACGAAGATATTGAAGCCATTCCATCCTTTCGTGCGCTAAAAACCATCCATGGACTGTTCCTGCAAGTGCAGTTGGACAAGAGCCGTACCGTGGTATAGTGGAATGTCTACATCGACCTGCCCTCCGATACCATATACGAGTTCGGGAAAAGTATGTCAGAATAAGAGGGATAACCAAACTGACATTTAGTTTATCTCCCTTGAATTATTTTTCTAAAGTTTGACAAGCTTAATGTGTTGAGAATACGGCCGGAAAGGCCAAAACATAATTAGCTTAGGGCATCGCCCTAAGAGAACGGATGAGAAATGAGGCACGCCCTGTAAGGGCACAACAACCTCATGAGATTGACACATGAGTCCCCTGGGGTTCAACGGTTATGCCCTTTCAGGGAGTCATTGTACCTGACTGGTTTCTGTAGACTTTGCCTACAGCTATATCTGTTCAGGCCCTTTCAGGGCTGTAGGTTTTCGCTGCATGACTAAATGGGCTTGTCAAACTTTAGTGATTTTTTATTTCAGTGTGGCTTTGAGGGCGCGGATGCGCTGGGCGGAAGCGTGGATGTCGTCGGCGCTGAGGATGCCGTTCTGCACAAACTGATATATGGCCTCGACGGCACGGGGAACCATCTGAGGGTCGTAGCTGGAGCCGTTGTTGCTGATGCAGAGGAGGTCACAGCCTGCCAGGATGGCCATCTTCAGGGCCTCTTCAAATCCGTACTGTTTAGTGATGGCACCCATGGCCAGATCGTCCGTAACCACCACTCCCTTGAAACCAAGTTCGTTGCGGAGTTTTTCTGTGACCACTATCGGGGAGAGGGATGCGGGGAGGTTGTCGCCAAACTGTTTGTTGACCACATGGGCCACCATTACCATGTCCACCTCGTCGCTGGCAATCAGTTCGCGGTAGGGGAGGAGTTCCTCTTCTTGCCAGGTGTTGGTCACGTCGACCAGACCGGCGTGGGTGTCGCCCTTGGCACTTCCGTGGCCAGGGAAATGCTTGAGGCAGGAGATGACTCCTTGTTTGCGTTGGAGGGCAATCCATGCGCGTGCAAAGTGAACCACTTGGTCGGGGTCGCTGGAGAAGCTGCGGCCTAGCCGACCGATGGCGGGGCATTTGGGGTTGACATTCACGTCGACACAGGGGGCGAAGTTGAGGTTGATTCCGGCCTTGTTGAGTTCTGTAGCTATGGTGTTTACGTTCTCCTCAACGGCTTTGTCGCCTGCCTCGGCAGCGGCCTGGGCAGAGAGGGTGGTTGGGAAGCCGTCCTTGGCACGCAGGCGGGTCACGTTGCCGCCCTCCTGGTCCACGCCTATGAGCAGGTTGCCCCCGGCATACTTCTGCAGGTCGGAGCAGAGCTGCTGTAGCTGGCTGGGAGACTCAATGTTGCGGTGGTGGGTGCCGGTGGGAGCATCGTACTCGAAGAGGATGATGCTTCCGACGTGGTAGTCGCGTATGTCGCGCACGATGGTGCTTTTATCGTCGACGGTGGTGCCGCGGAACCCTACGAGTAGCATTTCGCCGATGTCCTCACGCAACTGCTTGGGGTCGTTTGCTTTGGCTGGGGCCTTGGGCGTTTCGTCGGGCTGGTCGGAAACATTTTGGCCACAGGCCGTGAGGCCACAGAAGACGAATAGTGCGATGAGAATGGGAATGAGTCTTTTAGAAGTCATGTTATCAATGTATTAGGAATGAATGTATTATTATTGTCCGAAGGGAATGCGGTGGAGAATGCTGCGGCCGAGAGTGATTTCGTCGGCATACTCCAGGTTGTCACCAATGGCAATGCCGCGGGCGATGGTGGTGACCTTCACCCCTAGGGGTTGGAGTTGCTTGTTGAGGTAGAAATTGGTGGTGTCGCCCTCCATGGTGGTGGGCAGGGCCAGGATGACTTCTTCCACAGGGGCAGGGTTGCCCTCCTGTACCCGCTGGATGAGCGAGGCAATGTTGAGGTCGCGGATGCCTATGCCGTCGATGGGTGAGATGACGCCGCCGAGCACATGGTAAAGGCCACGGTACTGCTGGGTGTTTTCGATGGCCATGACCTCTTGGATGTTCTCCACCACGCAGATGATGCTCTGCACCCGCTTGGGGCTTGAGCAGATGGGGCAGAGGTCGGAGTCGCTGATACTATGACAGATGCGGCAGTAGTGAACGTCGGTGGTCAGGCGGTGGATGGCATCGGCCATGTCGGCCACCTCCTGAGGAGGCTGCTTGAGCAGGTGCAGGGCAAAGCGCAGAGCCGTCCGCTTGCCCACCCCAGGGAGTGAGGAGAGGACTTCCACAGCCTTGCTGAGTGTGGTTGAGGGCAGTTCCATGTGTACTCTTTCTTGTTTTGGAATGCAAAAGTACACTTTTTTTCTTGTTTGAGGATTTTTTTCTTTTTGTGTTGATGAAAAAAGCCCCCTGCACATGTGCGGGCAAGGGGCTTCTATATTGAGTTGGATGAGAGTGTGGACCGGCTATTTATTCAGGCTTTTTGTCTACTATTTTGGTAGAGATACCTTTGCCCTGCGAGTCGAATTGCTGGATGCAGTAGTGGCCTGTGAAAAGGTCATAGACCTTGGTACGGATCCCCTGCTCATCGGTTTTGTCGATGTCCATGTATACGGCACTGACTAGGATGGTGTCGCCGGTGGGGCTCAGCTGCAAAAGTCCATAGTGGTTCTGGACGGTATGGATATCATAAATCTGGGTGCGAACGCCTTTCTCATCGGTGATATCGCTCACCAAGGTGGCTTTTCTCTCCGAATTTGTGTAACGCTCGGCGTGGATTTTTCGGTTTTTACCATCCTTTGTTGCCTTGATGTTGGACCATCCTTCATCTTGTAGTTTGTCTACGAGGGCTTGCCATTCTGTGGCGGAGACGGTTGTGTCTAGCACCTGTTTTTCTTTGGATAGTTCGTTGGGGTTACTTTCCTGCGTTAGGTTTTGTGCCATGCAGGGTGCGCTCCATAAAAGGAGTGCCAATGCGATTAATGCGATTTTAGTTTTCATTTCTTTTATACTTTTTAAAGTTTAGTTTCATCTAAATTATGCAGTCTCCGTTATTGTTCTTTTCTCCTAAATATATGCAATATGCATCGGGTTTGAAATCATATATAAATTAAGAATTATCAGCGTTAAACTACATTTGGGCATTCATTTCATATTTCCCGATGCAAAGATAGCATATTTTTTTCATCCAGCATATTTTTTTCATGAAAATATCGTAATGTATTAAAAAATATGCAATTAATTATATGTAGACATCTTGTGAAAAGAATGAATCTCTTTTGCATTCTGCACATGTTGCTCCGATTGCACGATTATTTTACAATGCGAATTGCAGGGAGACGAGTGTTGAATTCCATCTTTTAAAGTATGCATTCTGTATTTATTAGAAAAAAAGTTGTGACTTTGCACCGTGATTCGGACCGACATTGTTTAAAGTCCTCCGGCAGGTCCGGAAGATTTATGCGGAAATAGGTATAATCAGGAGTCTCATTTTATTGTCAGGTATGACTGCTTGTTGCCAACCCCTTTTCAATGTCGCGTATTATCGAGGCACTGGGCAGCAAGGCTTTCGCTGGCTCCACACCGCAAAAAGGTCATAACAGGACGGTCACAAATAATCCATACAATCATGAAAATGAAAGCAATCATCATTTTATTCATTTCGTTGTTCATCGGACTCCAGATGCCCACAGCCAAAGGTCAAAAACTTCCGACAAGAACCATTGTAGTGAACGGGGTAAGCTTCAACATGATCCACGTAGAGGGGGGCACCTCTATGATGGGCTCAACTGATGAGCAAGAATCAGGTGCCGAAGAGGACGAGTTTCCCGCCCACAGCGTCACCCTAAGGAACTACTACATAGGCGAAACCGAGGTAACCCAAGCTTTATGGGTTGCCGTAATGGAGAATAACCCCTCTTTTTTTGAAGGCGTGTATTCTCCGTGGCATATTGCGTCACCATCGAAAGTTCAAGGGACTTTCTTCATTACAAGATGCTGAGATGCAGGTCTATCGTTGATTCCACACTGCGGAATAGAGGGTTGCTCTCTTTGGTCGCGACCCCTTCCTTGTATGGGGTCATTGAGATTCTACCTCTCGTATATTTGCATCGAAAAAATATGATTATCTTTGCAAAATAAAAAAGATGAAGGCAAGGGTGTGGAGAGAAGCCAACGTGCCTCAATAGCAGCAAAGCATGCCGTCTCGAAGATGAAGCAGCCACACCCTCTTCTATAAGCATCGATCAGTATCGAAGGAAT
>ODAI012586973.1_pt1 | contig 16895 bp, 22 predicted proteins | sample 1539321 | NCBI WGS metagenome assembly ODAI01 (sample SAMN02144231, study PRJEB22623) | gut metagenome | biome: sheep rumen | host: Ovis aries | place: New Zealand | reverse complement strand
GTTCACGCAGCTCATGCCACGCATTCCAAAGTCAGCCATTGCGGTACGCGGGTTTCCATTCTCCACGGTCTTGTCGTAGAACTCCTTCGCAAGTTCCAGATACATCTTGGAAATGGTGGCATGGTTGCAGGTCTTCCAAAGTTCGGCCTGAAGGATGCATTCAACCCACTGGACGAGCCATGCGAAGTTGTCATGCGTGTTCGTAACCTCAATGCAAGGGATGCCCATGTTCACCGAAGTTCCCTCTGGGATTGCGCGAATCTGAATGGGCAAATACCCAAGACGGTGAAGGTCGATGATGTTCGTGGTGGCATATCCACCTTGCGGCAGCTGAACCTTCATGTACTTCTCGTACTCCGCAATCACATCGTTGATTTCGCGGTCAAAGAAGTTCTTCTTGAAGTAGTCAACGAGGAATTCCTGGATGAAAGCCTGGAGCCCGAAGAACACCATCTTGTCACAGGTCTTCAACATGGATTTGCGTGGAGTCCAATACGAATACAGCTTGGTAAGTCCAGGTGCGTACTGGAGGGGGTGGCAGAATTTGTAGGTGTCTGCCAATAACATTGCATTTGTGTCAATCATTTTCTTGTTCTCCTATTAGAATTCACGGATGATTTTGATTTTCTCGTTTGCCTCCCCACGGAAGATGGAGTTTGTGGCGTAGATGGTCTTGATGAGGTCGCCCTGAATCAGCTTGCCCTTCTCCTTGTCCATCACCGAGTTCTCAAGGTGCGTGACGTAGCAGTTGATTTCGTTCGCTCCCAAGTCCTTCAACTTGCAGGCAGAGTAGTAGAATGTTCCGCCATAGGCGCAGATGTCATCCACCATGAGGATGTTCTTGCCCTCCAGTTCGTCATAGCCCGCGATTTCAATGCCAAGGATTTTCCCGGTTTTCCAATCGCGCTTCTTGATGCCAAAGGCAACTGGAAGTCCCAAGGGGGCGAGAAGGTCGCTATACCGCTTGCAGGCTCCCTCGTCGGGGAAGTAGAGAACCACATCTTTATCAGTTGCGGCAAAGTGAAGAGCCATCCTCACATCTTCGTATACGCAATTGAAGTCCACATACACGCGGTCAAACAACGCCTCGCTGACCGTGCTATGTGGGTTGGAGATGCGAACCTCCTCAAACCCTAGCCAGTTGATGGTGTCCGCGAAAGCCTTGAGGGTGAACACTTCTTCGTTGTTCTTCACCCTGTCCATCCGGGCGTTGGGAACATATGGAAGGTTCAGCCAGACCTTGCATCCCTTGTTCTTGAGATGCTTCGTCAAGGCAATCAACTGAAACAACTCGTCGTCGCTGTCATAGAGCCAAGTAATGGTGTATTCGTCACGCCTCGGGTCAAACTTCAGAAGTTTCGTCCCATCAGGAAACGCCGTTGGCTTCAGAATCTCCTCTTCGGGAGCAATGTTGCTGTTAATCCTAATCATGGTTTTTGCCTTTCTTTGGTTGATGAGAGCAGTATATCAAAACTGATTTCAGTTGTCAATACCCCTTGATAAGATTGTCAAATCACCTCAATTTGACACATTTTCATGGTTAGAATGGCCGCTTCGTTGCTTTTGGGGGTAACGCCAGCCACGCAATCCTCTCGCACGGTTATCTTGCTATTGGGGAAATTGGCGCGTAGCATGAGCGCGTTGCTTACAACGCAGATGTCAGTGCAAAAACCAACAATGGTGAACTCGTAGTCTGTGGGGAAGGTCTTGATGTTGTCCCAAGTGAGAGTTGCCGCAAGGCGATTCACCATCCAAGTCGAACCAAATGTGGGTTTTTCGTAGATTTCAGCATTCTGAATTGCCTTGGTTCTCTTTACCTCTTCGGGCATGTGCCATCCCCAAGTCCCTTTTATGCAGTGTTCAACGGGAAGGTTCTTTCCCTCAAGGGTTTCAAGGTAGTCCTTTTCGTGGGTGTCCATGGTCACATGGATTTCGTCATACTTTTCTGTCTTCAGAAGGTTGACGATGTTGGGCAATGCCTTGATTGCCTCTTCGTTGCGCAACGCGCCGGTAATGAAGTCGTTTTGGACGTCAATCACAATCAGTATCTTTTTCGTAGCCATTATGGAAATTCCTCCATTGTTCTGGTTTTTCTGTTCCCACCACAATCCCGTGGCAGGTGTTCACAGATAATTATACCACAGTTTCCTGAAAAAGTAAAGAGGGCTGGACTCAAAATGATCCAACCCTCCAATATGTGGATTTTTCAATTCAAATCAGACGTTTTCCGTCTTGAAAACGAGGAACTGTTCCTGGTTCTTGTTGAAGTCGCTTTTTTTCAAAGTCACGTTGTAGTATGTTGACGTTGAGTAGTTCTCGTTGGAAACCCGATACTCCGTGTTCTTGTCAAGGTTTTCCTCCTCGTTGTTGCAGTAAGTGTTGGAGAAGATGTCGTTTTCACCAACCTGTGGCTCCTCGAAAATGTCATCCCCCATGTTGGTTGAACAGCAGCAAGGAGCTGGTGTTGGAGGTGGAAGGAACTAATCAATGAATGGAGAACATCCTGGGCAGTGTGGTGGCTTGAGGAATGGTGGCATGAATGGAACAAGGGAGCAGTGTCCCTGAACCTTGCCGGATGCAGTGAGTCCAACATAAGCCACGTTCTCACCATCTTCTCCATACTTGAAGCATGGCATGTTTATGGTGAGTTGGTGGATTGGCGTGTCATCAACATCTGGGAAGTTGAAGTCCTGAATTGTCTCTCCATTCTTGTCCAGAACCTTGAACCCAACTATTTTCTTCACTTGACTGCATCTTACCAGAAGCGTGTGTTCAACCAGACTGTCCTTTCCATCGGCCGGACAGATTTTGCTGCATTTGACTCCCTCGAACTCAACAGTCTCGTTGCTTTCAAATGGTATGAAGTTGAGAAATGTCTCATATGGGGTGAGACCAACGAAATTGTCAACTGTTTCAGGTTTGCTGTACACGTATTTCTTAACTTCAATCCCCTCTGGCTGGTAGATGTAAACGTTCTTGAAATCGTAGTCAAGGTGGAGTTCTCCATCGTCCCCAATGTACACAACTCCAGGTCTTCCATCCTTGTCAAGAAGGACAAATCTCTGGACATACGCTTCGTCCGCCTGAATTTCAGATGTCTTAATCCTCTGCGCATGAATCGGTCCAGCAACCCTCATTGACTCGGTTGCGAAGAACTTTGTCCAATTCCACAGGAAACCAAGTTTTTTGTAAACCCATGATTGAGTTGCAACAACGTTTGTGTTTTCCGTTGACGTTCCAGTTGAAGTCGCCTCTTCCAGTTCCTGTCCTTCTGTTGAACTTGGAGCAGCCTGTCTTTTCTTTATCTTGAATGCCATTGTATTTTCCTCTTGTTGAAGGATGATTGATGTTCACCTGGTATTTACCAAGAAAAGAGGATAAAGGTAAATAGCATTATCATGAAATGGATAATGATTGAAAATACTGAAAGGTTGCCAATTGACCTTGACAACCTTGTTCTGAACATCGTTGATGACGAACTCGCTGAGGAGGGCATTGGCAAATTGGTTTCGTTTGCAGTCCTTGCTGGAATGTTGGGTTCCGCGGGGATAGTTGAGGGTGCCGAACTTGACAAGAACATGGAGTCGTTCGTGAGGGGAAGTCTCAAGGCAAAGGCAACGCTCATTGTTCCCGGAAAGCCAGTCACGATAACAAAAAGCGAATTGAGGGACATCGTGGAGAAGTCAAAGAAGGAACAAGCCGAGAAGAGAGTTGGGGAATGGAAGGAAGCAGCCGCAATCAACGTGGTCGCAAAGACACTTTACATGGAGGCAAGGGGTGAAGGACCAAACGGATTGAACATGGTGATGACGGTGATTTGGAACAGAAGCAGTGGAGACAAGGAGGAATTCGCCCCAGAGTGCCTGAGATACAAGCAGTTCTCTTGCTGGAACAAGGTACCGGATTCTCAGAAAACCCCAAGTGGATATTCAATTCAGTTTCCAAAAGGGGCGTTCAATGGTGGAGAAGACCAAGCCGCGTGGGATAGATGCCAAGACCTCGCAAGGAGCATGTTTGATGGAAGATTCAAGCCCTTGAACTCGCAATGGAACGCATACTACAACCCAGCAAAGGCAAAACCAGACTGGAGAAACCAGTTGACTGGAAAACAAACAATTGGACACCATATAGTGGGAAGGTTGAAGGACGTTGCCCAACACGCAAAGAACACGCAGACGGCAAAGGCGAAGAAGAACCAGGGGACATAGACAACCCAAGTGGCAAACGTGAAGACAAAGAACTACACCGTGAAAGATGGAGAGTCGCTTTGGAGCATTGCGGGGAAGAAGATGTCAAAGGTTGAGCAAATCAAGAAACTGAATGGCTTGAAGTCAGACACAATCAAGCCTGGTCAGACATTGAAGATCCCCGCATAAAGCAAAAATGGACTGGAGAAATCCAGTCCATTTGATTGTTCATTATATGAATATTGGCATTAAAGACGGCCATTGCTTATATTCTGATAAATCGCCATGGTCAATTGAGCCAGTTTTGGTTCATTCACGGAATTTATGATTCTGTCAGCAACATCTTCGGTGCAATTGTCAGCAATGCCACGAAGAATGTCTCCCAATACCCAGATTATTGAATCTGGGTCGTTATCCCCAATTTCTCTCAACTCAGCTTCTGCCTCATCAGGATCCATTGAGGTTCTTTCATTGAACTTCTTGCCAAACTTCTTGGATTCCGTGTATGCGTTGTCCATTTCGTCTCTGTCCAACTCTGCAATATAGTCGTCAAAGTCCCTACTGAACTGATTGAGGAATACATTAAACATCTCAATTACCTTATCTTCTCCGCGAAATAGATATGGGTAGGTAATTTGTTCATCTGCTGTTATGGATATCCCCCATCCTGAAAGACCAGTGTCGACATATAATGTCAGAACTCGTCCTCCACCTATGCTAGAGAAGCTATCATCTCTCCCCGCCTTCAATGTGATTTCAATTCTATATCCACCAATCTTATATTCTTCTGAAACGCTAGGAATATCCCACTCGTCCAGCATCTTGCGCATACTCCTCATCTTTGACAAGACCTTTTTGGATAGTTTTTGTATTTCTGGATTTTTGGTGAACCCCTCTGGATCATGATGCTCCTTGAACATCAGAACTTTGCCCTTGTTGGTCTTGAACACCTTGCCGCCCTCGCCGACATATTCCAGTTCACCGTATTTGTCTGTGAAATACTTGGACTTGTTGAACTGCTCCTTCGTTATGTTTAGTTTCTTCATTTCAGTTTTCCTCATTGTAGATGTATTTACATTACAGTACTCCATTTTCATTCTTGGGTGGATGCTTTGGTGGTTCTGGCATCACGCTTGGTATTTTTGGGGGTTCTGGTTTTGCATTATTGGGCTTGTTGTCCCCATTTTCCAGTTCCGAACCACTTGGATCCACTTCTGGCTTTGGTGGTTTTGGTGGAAGTGGAGGAGGTGGTGGCTTCACAGGAACCGGTGGTGGTTCTGGTGGCACAACGATTGGAGGTGGTGGTTTCGGACCCAATGGCATTCTCTGTGGGTATAGGTGGTTCGGCTTCACGTCCAATGGAATCTGCCCCTTTGGTGGCTTTTCGCTGTCATCCACGTTTTCCAGTGAATCCAGTGATTTGTTCAACTCGTCAATCTCGTACTCCAGAAAGTCCTTCTTGTCCTTCTTGAACCTGTTCTTGACAATCTGCCCGATAGCCCCATTCGGCTTCTTCTGAACCTTGATTCCCAGATAGGCGCATATCTTGAGAACCTTGCCTATTCCAAGGTTTATGATGTCAACTGTCCTTCCAAGCGATTCCTTCAACTTGGGATCGTCAACCTTCACCACAACAAGGGGCAGAACCCTTGTGAGCGAGGTCATCATGTCCAACATGCCCTGGACAAGTCCAGTGACCTTTGGCATCTTGGCGAAAAACGCAATAATCTTGTTCATTTCCTTTTCATCCTCCTCGAAGTCCAGTGTTGAATCCAGCATTCCAATGTCAGTGCTGTCAAAGTCAAAATCGTCATCGCCGTCAAGGTCTGAGTCCGAGGATATTATCTCAGTGTCCTCATCGTCCTCGGTCTCCTTTGGCTCGAATATCTTGAAGTAGAATTCTCTCGCAGTCTTTGCGTACAGTTCCTTCTTGTCCTCTGGATACTTTGACACATCCACAATCTCTGGATAGAACACGCACTCGTCCATAAGGTAGTATTTCTTGCAAAGGAACTCCAAATCGTCCTGGAACCACAACGTCCTGCGGCAAAGGTCAATCCCTCCCTCTGCTGGAATTCCTGGATTCAGGTCGTCTTCATCCCATGACGTGTCGGAAAACTGCTGTTTGCCACCATCCGGTGCCGGAATTCTTGGAAACTGCGCCCCAGAAGGTGGAAGTATCACCTTTGGTGGGACATGTATCCTCTCCCCATCCTTCAACACGGAAAGGTCAACGTCCCAGAGCATGTTGTAGAGCTGCTGCGTCCCACCATCAACCGGATCTTCAACGTGGAACCTCTTTTCCACAAGAAGCATTATCTTCTCCCCTTTCTTCAGGCACATGTCAAGGCACTTGAAGAAGTATCTGTGTATGGTGTCCATGTAGTTTCGGAGATGCAGTCTGTCTCTGTAGAACATGCAGGTTGGTGAAACTGGTATTGCAAAATATGGAAGTTTGTGCTGCCTTGTGAATCTGTAGCAGTTTATCATGAATGGAAGGAAGTAGAACTTCGCCCTGTCCTCCATGACGTCCCTTCTTGTGAGGTTGTTCACCGTTGGATGCTCCGCGAAAATCCGTTTCTTCCTCTTTTCCTCTTCAAGCCAAACCTTCAAATCGTTTCCCTTGAGGTTTGGATGCCCCTCAAAGAACTCGTTGAAGTAAATCTCTTTGTTGTTTTCAGCCATACAGATGCTATTTACCATTGTTTGTGATGAAAAGTAAATATTAGAGATTCATTGCTCATGAATGTGTTCTTTTGATTTGTTGGGTTTATTTGTAAATACATATACATCATCCATCATATTGGAACGAGGAAATAAACTATGGCTTCAATAACAAAGAAATACGTTTCAGTGAATTCTGTGAACAATGTTGTTCAAGATGAAATGCAGTTCAATTCTGGCGATTTGAAGATTTAGACTTCTGAAAGTGAGTTCACTGACATCAACAAAGTGTTCATAAAGGGCGTTAAGGTCAATGGAACTTTGGTTCAGATGGACGAAAATGGAATTGTAAACATAACAATGGATGGTGGCGTGACTCCAGAACCAGAACCTACCGTGGAGAAGACATATTTGGTGTATTATGGATCGTCTGAAATCAAGTCCCCAGATCAGATAAACGATATCACTGGAACTCAGATTGCTGAGTTTTCCTACTTGGATGAACTTCCTGGAGATTTCAGTGTTGTGGATGCAAGATAGATTCTTGCATTTGCCATAGACAATCCAGGCAAAACCCTTTCGGCAAAGACCCAGTATGGTCTTCCATATGGAATAAACAAGGTAAGTATTGGTGGAAGTCCAATAACCAAGAACATTGGGGGGAAGATTTACTCTGTGTGGCAGATAAAAGAGGACAGAAGGTTCACTGACAAAGTAAATTTCTTTTGGTCATAATAAACTATGAGGTAAAGCGTCATGGCTGAAGACAACAACACGATAATTCCATCAGATCCAATTGTTGAGGATCTCAAGGACAAGATAAGTTCAAAACCATCATGGACAACACCCTGTACATTTGACAGAATAAACAGGATGCCCATAGATTCAAAGCAGTGCTTTGACACGTATGACGATCTCATAGAGTATGTCACTGATCCAGAAACAACGGCTTTCCCCGGAATGTTTGTTGCTGTGTTAAACAGAAACGATCCGAGGAGAGGGGCGTATGTTTTGATGAGTTCTCCAAATCCAGAGGAAGAGGATATTCCAATTCCGGTGAAACTGGGTGGAATAACATCCATTGTGATCCGTGGCGGCAAACCAGATGGGGAAGACGAAACTCCACAGATTGAGGCAACGGTTGATCCCCAGACTGGAAAGGCAACCATTGACATAGACGAGGTTCAGTTTGGCGATCTTGAAGTTGATTAGTTAACCATTGATGGTGCTGACATATACGACTTAATCCCAAAGATGACCATGTTCAGAAATCTTCAGGAAATTCCAGTGGATGGGAACACACTTGACGACACCACCAGAAAACTGAACCAGATAATTGCTGGATTGAAATGGATTGCGGAAAATCAACAATTTGTTTCTGTTGATGAACTCCACCAAGTGGACGAAGGAACAGAAGGTTGACAACAGTTGACATAATCTTACAGAAGAGGTTAAACATGGAAAATACCATAAGAACAACAGTTGGTTTTTTTGCCAGTTTATTTGTTGCGTTTTCACTGTCCATTTGCCTTGGCGCAAACCCACCACCTGGAAAGCAGTTGCTGGGAAAAGTGAAGAACAACGAGTATGTTGTGACGCAGGAGGTGGACGCGGCGTTCACTGAATGGCTGTCTGGACATAACAACATTGAGATTGGTGGAGACACTACGTCATCAAGGCAAAAAGGAGTTGCCATTGGAATTCCAGCAATATTGAACAGAGGGAAGGATGGGGTCACGCCTTTGTTCTCGTCAGCATTGGTGTTCTCCTATTGGAGGAACGACTACATTGGGGATGTTTTCGCCGACAGAGAGTCAGTTGCGTTGGGCGATTCTGCCTTTGCTGGAAATCCAGTGTCGGTGGCAATTGGCGACCAGGCAAGGGTTGGAAAACTCCATACGGATTCAGACAAGATGTTTGGTGTTCCATTTGACAGAATGGAAGTGACGACAACAATATCAAATGACGTTACAACAGTCACAACCAACGTGATTAGGAAAGCCTACACCAATTATTACGATATTGCCAAATATGAAAGACTTCCCAACGGTGGGGATTGGAAGAAAACTGTTTCTGGAACTCCAAGAGTGGAAGGTGGGACAACAAATATCACCGATGTCTACGAGCAAAAGGAAACTGGAACATTGAATGACATCTCATATGTAACCCCAGAGGATTGGGAAATGTACAACAGAATAATAAGTGGTGGACAGGGAGACGTTCCACTGTTTGACGCATATTATGGCGTTGCAGTTGGTTCACGCGCCTACGTGTTCGGCTACCATTCTGTCGCTTACGGGCACTACGCCCATGCATCAAGACCATTCTCAGTCGCGATTGGTTCCGAATCCCATGTGTATTCGGAGGGTTCGCAGGCATTTGGCTACGACACGGACATTCCAAACACCTCCCCATACTCACTTGCCATTGGTGCAAACGCCAGTATTAGTGCAGGAATGACGAACGCCATCGTGATTGGCGTTCCACAAGTTGTGGACTTCACCAATCTGACATATCGTTCAAATGAGGGCATGGTCAAGGACAGACCAAGGGCTGTCAAGTCCAACTCCATCAACTTCGCGTATCATGGAAACGGAATCCAGGACTTCTTCCTTGACGGAGTTTCCCTACAGGACAGACTTGCCTTTGAGACAAAGGTTATTGGTAATTCAAGGGATGGAACAACAGAAGATGGTGTGAAGGACGCGCTTGGAATAACCGGCGACAACATCGTGTTCGCGTCAGGCGATGGAAAGATTATGTTATTCACTAAATCCTACATCGAGGAACAGGACGATACCAACCTTCATCTGGACGAGATTGTGATTAACAACAAGCCGCTTTCCCAGATTCTCGCTGAGCAGACTCCTTCCGGTGGGGCAGACACCGAGTTCAGAGCGAAGGTTCAGAACGCTGCAGAAGTTGCGCAGAACGAACTGGCAACCAATGCAACCAACATGGTTCAGGTAAAGGCAATCCTGACGAACTTCTTCAACACCATCAAGCAATAACGAGGATAAACAATGAAATCAATCAAGACGACAATAACAGCAATCGCCACATTGGCAAGCACCATCGCGTTTGGTGGTCTGTACATAGTTTCTGGTGGGGATTTCAGAACCCCAGCCTTGGAATACACGGTTGAAACAACGGCAAACAACCAGACAACGAACATATCCCCAGCAAAGGCAACACCTGCAACCGCATAGTGGAGCGTCAAGGTTGATGGAGTTGAATACGATGGTGTCAACAGTTCAGACTCGTACATGACGCACACTTTCGCCGCAGCTGGCGTACACAAGGTAAAGGTGTACAACAAAAGTGGAGTTGACATGAGTTTCAACTTCGGAGTCAATGGAGTTTCTACAACCGACAACAAGAAGATACAGCACATAAGGAATATCACAGTCAGGAACAACACCACAATGCTGATGTCTGGAAACAAGGCTTTGACAAACATTGTGTTCAAGAATGTCAACACCATTGCATCATCCGCAATTTTCTCCGGAACTTAGAGTGTGAAAAGTATGTTGACGATAGAGGGAACGAAATCAATGACAATTGGAGATACGGCATTTGGGTTCTTCTATGGATTGCGTGAAGTTGTCCTTCCCGAATGCGTAACTTATCTCAACTTCAAGGCGTTCGTCGGATGCGATAAACTTTCTTCCATCACTATTCTGAACAAGGACATGACAATAAACACGAATCTCGTCACTACAGCAACGAACCTTGGTGGAACATTCAGAGGTTGTCCAATTGAAAAAGTGTATTTCCCTGGAACAATCGCCGAATGGAATGGCAATTCCAACTTGACATATGTGTTTGGAACAGTCGCAGAAAACGCAACTCCAGACGCAGATGGTGGATATACCCTTTCGTTGAGCCAATACGCACAAGCCATCAGAGACATATTGGACGCATCCTCGTTCAGTGGTGGAACAAGGAATGATGCGTTTTACAACAAGTCAAGCGAAGGACTCATGAAACTCTACTTGATTCAGCAATGAAAACAGCAATGACATACATTGGGGTTGCCATGTTCGTCATTTCGGCCACGGCAACCACATTTGAGAACATAAGGCTGGACACCAGCCTTGACATTGGGACAATGACCAACATCATGTCCCACATGGAGGTTGATGGCTCTGGCAACATGGTTTTCAAGCGTCCTGGACTTCCATCGGAGGTAGTTGAACAGGGAAGCATGAATCTAAATGACAACATGGTGTTCCACCAGTTGACAGGGCAGATTGAGTTCAGAACCGACACGAACATTGAATGGCAGACCTATTCTCCCTTGATTGACAGAATCGTGTATGGAAACCCAGACCTTCTTACGAAGTTCAAGGTGAATGGAAAGACGATTCAAGAGGTTGCTGGCAATCCCATCTACGGAAAGAAGATTGCGGTTGTTGGGGACAGCGAGATAAACGGTGCCTATGAGTGCGACAGAACCACGACATACCCCAATTACATCGTTCAGAGGAACAACATGACTATGTTTCAGACATGCACCTCAAAACTCGCCATGCCACGCTACACCAACCAAAACCCTTCTGACGGCATAACCTATGTGTCCCTTATAGGGAACTACGCAAGTTTGATTCCAGGGGACATCGACATCATTTGGATTCACTGCAGTCACAACGATGCGTTTGATTCTGAGACTGCTGACGATGCCACTTTGAGCGCAGCAGAATTCGCCATGACAGACGAACAATGCCGCCAGCAGAACATATCTGACGCAAGTTGGAGAAGGAGCTACAAAAAATCGTTCAACACCCTCATGGAGCATTTGACGAACGAATACCCCAACGCGAAGATTGCGATTGCCCTTCCATACAACTTTGGAGGGGCGAAGACCAGCGTCAACAACTTCATCAAGAAGAGGTGCGCGGTGTATGGCATTGAGTACATTGACGCTGCAGTAGAGTCTGGATTCACATTGGACGACACCCAGTACTTCACCGTAAAGGCAGATGGGACATTGAAAGACCAGGTTCACTTGAGCAGATTTGGCTCCGAGAGGATTTCATGGATGTTTGAGAACTTCATGAAAACCAGGATGCAAATCTCCCCCAGAAAGGTTCCGCAGAGGGTATATGACGCGGACGACACAAACAACATCACAAATCCATAATCTCAAAGAGGCAAAATACAATGAACATGAAAAAACTAATGGCAATCGTTGTTGCCACAATTAGCATGGCAACATTCGCAAAGGGCATATACTTCGTGTCCGGAGGGGACTTCAGACAGTGCAACTTCAAATACGTCTTGAGAACCACCGAGCCAAACCAGACAATCACAATCACGCCAAAGAGAGTGTTTCCATTGTCGAACTACGGAAATGCAGCATATGCTGGGCCGTGGAGCGTGAAGACCCATGGGGAGGAGTTCAACTTCGGCAAATACGACACAATCATGTCTAGTGGAGTCCAGTTGGGACCGTATGGAGTTGAAGTCCAGCCACTTCAATACACCTTCCCTGAGCCAGGAGACCACCTTGTGAAGATATATGACGAATTGGGAAACATCTACCAGATGTATTTTCTTTACGACCCAAATTTGGTGTCCGCATACATTGACTGGTCAAAACAGCCATCGGCGTCGAAATTCTCGGCTGACATCATGTTCAATATAGAGTGTCCAAACCTGAAAAAGGCATATGTGAAATTCCCGTATGTTGGCACGGAGAAGAGGAAAATGGGCTACATGTTCAACAATCTGACGAACATTGACGAACTCGTTGTACTTGGAACGGAAAGGTTTACCACGCTTGACAGCAGTTTCAGACAAAACAACATGACAAATGGACTTGAGTTCCTGAACGCCACGACTTTGACGAATGGCTGTTTTCAATATTCCCCAAGGCTCTCCTATCTCAGTTTGCCAAATGTGCAGAGGATATATGGGCAATGCGCAAACCTGGCGAGGGATACGCAGTAGAATGGTCTGCCAGGGAATACCATAATCAGCAACAACTGGGGTCTGAAGACCTTGAGGATTGGGGACACGGTGCAATTCATTGGGCAAAACAGCTTCTGGAGACAGTTGAACCTCAAGACAATTGAATTCGTTACGGACGAAGAGGATTGGATAGGGACATGGAACGCAAACACTTTGTTGCAGCAGTTCTTTGGAAAGGCCACAGCCATTGAAGGGAAAAACGACGAGGCTTCTCTTGCGAGGTTGCCATATAGCCAGATTCCAAATTCTGTGTTCTCAGTAAGTACAGAACTTCCTGCACCAACAACGCTTAAACTCATCAGAAGAACAAATCCATGAAAAGAAAATTGACATACATCATGATTGTCGTTTGCCTGATGGCAATGGCAGTCAACTTCGAGAACATCAAGTTCTCGCAAAACATTGACATGCACGCAATTGACACGGTGAACAATGCAGTCACTGGAACCAATGGCGTTGTGTCCGTGAAGACACCCGACACTGACTTCAATGGAATACCACCCGAGAAAATACGCGCGTCAAACGGAATAACGTTTGACATCTACGAAGATGGGGAGTTGAAGTTCTTCTTCGACACAACAGACGATGACAGAGACCCAATGGACAGGATATTCGTGAATGGCAAAAAGATGTCAGACGAAATACATGAACGCATCCGGGCTGGAATTGAGCAGAACAACAGGGATTTGGATCTTCTTTCTCCACCGGGCGTGTCAAACATCGTGTCTGGAATTACATACAATCCACTTTGGGGCAAGAAACTCGCAGTGATTGGGGATTCCCTTACGGTTTCCCCTTCAAAGGAACTTTCCTATGGCGCGTTCATTGCTAAAAGGAACAACATGGTTCTTGTCAACAAAGGAAGAGGTGGCGAGAAACTGTGCAATGACAGGACAAACGCGCTTGGTCAGGCGACGAACATTTCCACGATTAAGTCGTATACGAACGACATTCCAGTTGATGCAGACTTCATCCTTGTCCAGATTGGCACGAACGATGCGGGAGATTGGTGGACAAGGGACAAGCCACTTTCAATTCCAGACACTGACATGACGACAAACACGTTCAAGGGTTGCTTCAACAACCTTCTGATTGGATTAAAGACCTATTATCCAAACGCGAAAATTGGCATAATCCTCCCACATTGCTGGGGAAACAACGTTGGAACTAACAGCGAAGATGTCATATCAAGTGACGCAACAAGGGAAGTTGCTGACTGGGAGAAGAAGCAGTGCCATAGGTTGAGCATTCCTGTATTTGACCCTGTTGTGGATTCAAGGATGGTTTTGTGGAACGCAAAGACTGTGTACACAAATGGAACAAACGTGACATCAACAGAAATCCAGGACTCGGCAATTGACTGGTTTGAGCAAACGAAGAGAAGGATTGGAACATCCCAGAACAAATACACGGAAAACAAAGGATATTGGCAGTTCCAGTCACCATATTTCCTTGATGGAATCCATATGTCGGAGAAGGGCAGTCTTCTCATGTCCTTCTACTACGAGAACTGGATGAAGACGGTTTTGATGGCAAATTGACAAAGAGGAGACAACATGAAACTTAAAACATTGACAATTGGAACTATGTTCGCCATGGCGTTGTTTACATCGCATGGTTCTGGACTTTACTTTGTGTCTGGAGGAGATTTCAGGGAATGCAAGGTCAAGTACGTCATTGAGACAACCGAACCAAACCAGACCGTTGACATAACTCCCGGGATGGTTTGCGTGTTGAACAACTATCCAAAGGGAAATGAGCCATTTTTTGGAGAGTGGTCGTTGAAAACAATGGGAGAGGAATTCACGTTTTCTCCATTTGACAACATAAGGTTCAGTTCGCCGGCAGGAGGATGCTCAAACGCAGCACCGGTGAAGTACACGTATCCAACAACTGGGAGGCATCTTGTCAAGTTGTACAACGAGAAGGGAAACGTGTATCAACTGTGGATTACCAACAACCAAAACATAGTTGAGGCGTACATTGACTGGACATCAGCCCCATTCGCCCAAAAACATTCAGCAAATTCCACCATAAGTGTGCAATATTGCCACAATCTGAAGAAACTTGTCATTGGACATCCAGTTGGGACAAATCTTGGCAAGTTCTCTGGATTGAGGGATTTGCCCGCGTTGGATGACGTGAAGATATTGAATCCTCAGATGTACAACACGATTGTTGCCGATTCTGTAAGGGAATGCCTATGCACGAACGACATGGTGTTCGTGAACGTCACGAACATTGGAAATAGAGCATTCGTACATTCGTACAAAATCAACTATGCAAGCTTCCCAAAACTCGTGCAAATGGGGGTTCAGGTGTTCAACCAAAGCAAGAAAAACCCAACTGAACTTGAACAAAACAACTGGGGGCTTAGAAAGTTGAGAATTGGAGATTCCCTTGCCACATGGGGACAAAACTCGTTTTGGGGACAGACAATGCTTGACACGATAGAGTTCTACACACAGGAGGAAAATTGGATTCAGGCATGGAACAACCATTCTATACTGCCCGTGGCATTTGGAATTGCAACTGCAATTGAAGGAGAGACTGGAATTGCAACACTCACTCCACAAGACGATTCTGACGTTCCATCTGCAATATTCAGTGAACACACAAGACGGCCAAAACCAACCAAACTTGTTCTCGTAAGAGACTTGAACTAATCAATCATCACAAACCCAAAGAGAGGTAAACAGACAATGAACATGAAAAAACTAATTACACTTACTGCTATGGCAACAACAATGCTTGCCATTGGAGCTGGCACGTTTGAGAGCATTCCTTTCAACCAGCCAACATTCTCAGAAGCAGACCCACTCGGCGTGACCGCAATCACGACGGCACAGAGCACGGCAACTGAGGCTAAGACCACTGCGACAGAGGCAAAGCAAAAGGCGACTGCACTTGAAACCACAATCGCTGAGACAGTCCAAAAGGGACAGCTCACGAACGATGTTGTCATAGTTGGAAACGCCAAGGGCGCGAATGGAGCTGGGATGGAGAGCACCACAACTTCAATCGTGTTCGCGGTGAATAGAGATATTGACGAACTTGCCGCTGCAAATGGCGAAATCCTCTTCTCTGCAAACAAGGTGAGATTTGACGTTGGATTGAACTCAATTCTGTTTGGCAATCAGACGCTCAATGACTTGATTGGAGAAGCTGGAAGTGGTGGGGAAATCAACGTGATTGAGGGAATCACGGTAAATGGGACACCAGTGGCTCCAGAGAACAAGATTGTGGCACTCACAATCCCTGAAGGAGGTCAGAACAACGTGATTGAGAAGATTACAACAAATGGCGTTGAGACCACGATTGGCGCAAACAAGACGGTTGACATCGTGATTCCCGCACCAGGTGACGATAATGTAATAGAGAAAATTACGACGAATGGCGTTGAACTTGCCATCAACAACAAGACAGTTGAAATTCCCCTATAGGACTATGCGAAGCTGGCTGATGTTCAGGATGGGTTTGGCGAGAAACTGAACGCAAAGAACGGCAACGCATTTGGAACTCTCGTGATTGGACCTGACCCAGAAGACCCAAGCTTTGTCATTGGGCTTGGCAAGGTTTACATTGACCACGAGAGCGTCAAGATAACGAACACTTCCCAGGCTCCCGACACCATCTATAGGGGAGATGGCATTGTCCTTGGAAACGAATCGTATCTGTTCGACAACACGTCCTCCAATGGCATTGCACGTATCAAGGACATCAGTTCGTACAAGAACCCAACGATAAGTGCAGCTGCGGCTCAGGCAATTACAGACATCAACAATGCCAATGACATCGCAACAATCAAGTCAACCCTCACGAACTTCCTCCAGAACTTCGTGATTCAGAATCCCTAATCTGACAATTGAATCGGGGAATGAAAAAAGCCACATCCGAAAGGGTGTGGCTTTTTGCGTGTCTGGACAAGGTGAATCAGTAGTTGTTCTTTGAGAGGATGTTGATGTTCTTGTTCACTACCCGTATTCTTTTCTTCAACTCCTCTTCGGTGTTGGTGTAGAGTACTGGATACATGAATGGCTCAAGTCCTATGTTCCCAGTTTTCACTTGAAT
>ODAI013386494.1_pt1 | contig 16900 bp, 9 predicted proteins | sample 1539321 | NCBI WGS metagenome assembly ODAI01 (sample SAMN02144231, study PRJEB22623) | gut metagenome | biome: sheep rumen | host: Ovis aries | place: New Zealand | reverse complement strand
TAGAAAGGATACAATATTAAAAACAATTGCTATACTATTTATCATCATATGGGGATATTGGTTCTATTGTGGAACATGGAATATAGCAATGTGTTCAAAACAAAAAACAAGCGAAATAGAAGTACAACAACATGACAATTAAGGAAGCACAACAGGCTGTAGACCAATGGATTAAGGAGTATGGCGTACGCTATTTCTCCGAGCTCACCAATATGGCTTGCCTTACTGAAGAAGTGGGTGAGCTGGCTCGAGTCATCGCTCGCAAATATGGCGACCAAAGTTTCAAGAAAGGTGAAGAGGCAAACCTCGGCGAGGAAATGGCAGATGTGCTTTGGGTTCTGTTATGTCTTGCCAATCAAACAGGCGTTGACCTAACTGAAGAATTGCACCATTCCATCGAGAAAAAGACCCGTCGCGATGCACTTCGCCACATTGAAAATCCGAAACTGAAAGCGTGAACTACGAACTAAAATAATAACCTAAACAACGATAAAAACTATTGAAATTATGGCAAACGAAACATTCAACAACATCAGCAAAATTGAAGAGGCTCTGGGTAAATACAACCTCGACATCGACGACGCACAAGTGAAAGACGCCGTCAAGCGAATTATTGCTGAGAAAGTGCCTGAAAACGACACGATGGAAGTAAAGAAATTCCTCTTCGGAAGCATCGAACTGACCACTTTGAAGACCACCGACAGCGAAGAAAGCGTGCTGGCTTTCACCGAGCGTGTCAACGACTTCGATGCTCAGTATCCTGATCTGCCACACGTAGCCACCATCTGCGTCTATCCTTGCTTTGCTCGCACAGTTAGCCAATCGCTTGAAGTGGATGGCGTGGAAATCGCTTGTGTCAGCGGTAGTTTCCCCTCTTCGCAAGCTCTCATCGAGGTGAAAGTGGCTGAAACGGCTCTCGCTGTAAAAGACGGTGCTACTGAAATCGACATCGTGATGCCTGTTGGCAAATTCCTCTCGGGCGACTATGAAGGCGTAGCCGATGACATCAGCGAACTGAAAAACGCCTGCGGTAAAGACGTTGCTATGAAGGTGATTCTCGAAACGGGATGTCTCGGAACTGCCGCAAACATCAAAAAAGCATCGATTTTATCGATGTATGCAGGTGCCGACTACATCAAGACTTCAACGGGTAAAGAGAAAATCTCCGCAACACCCGAAGCTGCTTATGTGATGTGCCAAGCTATCCGCGAATTCTACGATGAAACGGGCATTCAGATTGGTTTCAAACCTGCTGGCGGCATCAATACCGTGATGGACGCTATCACCTATTACACTATTGTGAAAGAAGTGTTAGGCGAGAAATGGCTCACCAACCGCTGGATTCGTCTAGGAACATCACGTCTGGCCAACTTATTGCTCTCTGAAATTGAAGGCGAAGAAATCAAGTTCTTCTAAAGCGAATTTCAAGAACAACGTTTCACAAACAAAAATGCAGAAAGTATCGATCCTCTCTGCATTTTTGTTTGCTTTTACCTTTCATCAAGCAGTTGGACAAAGCCAACATTTACTTCTTTCGTTCTATTACAAAGTCAAGATAGGCACGTAAAGACTTTGCTACAGACTCATTAGTCACATATTCCTCGATGAAACGGGCAGCTTCTGCATGAAAATCCCACATGCGTCGCTCAGCGTATTCAATACCACCCGAATGCTTGGCAAAATCCACTAAAACGGCGATTTCATCGGGATTAATGGTACCTTGTTTCACTTTTCTGGCCAGATTCATCACCGACTCAAATCCGAATTGTTTAAGCGCATAAATCACCGGAAGCGTCAGTTTACCTTCAGCCATATCGTTTCCAGTTGGCTTGCCAATCTCCTGTGAATCATAATAATCGAAGATATCATCGCGAATCTGGAAGATTGTACCCAAGTTCTGCCCGAACTTTTTGGCTGCTTCTATCGCTTCGTCAGACGCACCACTTGAAAGTGCACCAATAGCCGCACAAGCCTCGAACAAAGCAGCTGTCTTCTGCCTGATTACTTGATAATAAACCTCTTCTGAGATTTCTTGGTTTTGAATATTCGTCAGTTGCAGAATCTCACCATTCGACAATGTCCGTCCAAGTTCGGCCAGATAGCGAATGATGCGTTCGTTATGGGTGTATGAAACCTGCAATAGTGCGGTGGAAAGGATGAAATCACCCACAAGCACCGCCACCTTATTGTTATAAGTTGCGTTCACCGAAGCTTGTCCGCGCCGCTCAGCACTCTCATCCACCACGTCATCGTGAACAAGCGAAGCAGTATGCAGCAATTCTAATCCAACGGCAGCATGCTGTGTTGTTTCATTAACTTGTCCGAAGTTCTTGGCTATCAATAGAATAAGCATAGGACGCATACGCTTCCCTGCCCGTTGACGAATATACGAAAGTGCCTGCCCAAGCATTCCGTCTTCGTGGGTAAGCGAACTGCTAAACAAGTCGACAAAGTCTTCAAATTCACTCTTGATTGGTTCTTTGATAAGCGATATATAGTCCATATGCTTTGAAATTTGTTACAAAATTACGTATTTTATCGGGATAATTGCAAAATATTTTGTAATTTTACGCATTAAATCATGCAAATTATGGATAAACTGTTTCTTTTAGACGCATACGCACTCATCTATCGGGCCTATTATGCCTTCATCAAGAATCCGCGCATCAACTCGAAAGGACTTAACACGTCGGCCATTATGGGGTTTGTGAACACCCTGAACGAAATCATCAACAAAGAGCATCCCACTCATATTGGTGTGGCTTTCGATCACGGAAAGACGTTCCGGAACGAGGCTTTTCCTGAATATAAAGCCCAGCGCGAGGAGACTCCCGAAGACATAAAACGCTCTGTGCCTATCATCAAGCAATTGCTCGAAGCGTGGCACATTCCTTGTCTGCAAGTGGATGGCTTTGAAGCTGACGACGTCATCGGCACACTCGCGATGAAATCGGGGATTTCTGGAGTTGAGACCTATATGCTGACACCTGATAAAGATTATGGCCAGCTTGTACGCGAGAACGTTTTTCAGTTCCGCCCAAGGCACGGTGGCGGCTACGAAAAAATGGGACCGACCGAGGTGTGCGCCAAATATGGAATCGAAAACACCAATCAAGTAATCGACCTGTTGGCCTTGATGGGTGACTCATCCGACAACTTTCCCGGTTGTCCAGGTGTTGGTGAAAAGACTGCCGTGAAACTCATCGAGCAGTTTGGCTCGATCGACAACATGCTCGAACATACTGATCAGATCAAAGGCAAGTTGCGCGAAAAAGTGGAAGCTGCCGTTGACGATATTCGCATGTCTCACTTCTTGGCGACCATCCGAACCGATGTCCCGATTGAACTCGACATGAATGCTCTCCTACTCCGCGACCCTGATGACGAAAAATTGCGCGCCCTCTTCACCGAACTCGAATTTAAGTCACTCGCAGAGAAGATTCTTAAAAAGCCGCAACAAGTGCAAAAACCTGTTAACGGGCAGCTCGATTTATTTGCAGAATTTACGTCCGAGAGCCCAGAAGTTTCAAAAAATGCCGATTTTTTGAGCCTAAAAACGACTCCTCACGATTATCAACTGATTGATAGTCAAGAGGAAATGCTTCGAATTTGTGACTTTTTTATTACAAAAAAAATTCTCAGTCTAGATACAGAAACGACTTCAACGAATGCAATTGAGGCAGAATTGGTAGGTTTGAGCTTCTCAGTCGAGCCTTCGAAAGCATTTTATGTGCCGATTCCAAGCAATCGTGAAGAAGCTCAAAATATTGTTAACATCTTTAAAAAGGTGTATGAAGACCCCGAAGTGTTAAAAGTTGGACAGAACATCAAATACGATTTGGAGGTTCTACGCAACTACGGTGTGGAGTTGAAAGGCAAACTATGGGATACGATGCTCGCCCACTACATCCTTCAACCCGAACTTCGTCACAACATGGACTATATGGCTGAGACGCTCCTGAACTATCAGACCATTCACATCGATGAACTCATCGGGCCTCGCGGAAAAGGCCAACGCTCGATGCGCGACCTCGATCCGAGCGAAGTATACGAATATGCAGCCGAAGACGCCGACATTACCTTGAAACTGAAAAACGTCTTGGAACCACGTCTACGCGAAGCAGGACTCATGGAATTGTTCGAAGAAATAGAGATGCCGTTGGTTCCAGTATTAGCCGAAATGGAGATGAACGGTGTGCTGATTGACACGGAAGCTCTGAAAGAAACGTCAAAACTTTTCACAGAAAGAATGCTCCAACTGGAAGCTAAAATCTACGAACAAGCAGGCGAACAGTTCAACATCTCAAGTCCGAAGCAAGTGGGTGACATCTTGTTCGGAAAAATGAAAATCATCGAAAAGCCCAAGAAGACCAAAACGGGGCAATATGTGACAAGTGAAGAAGTGTTGCAACAATTGCGTTCTCGTGCTCCCATCATCGCAGATATACTTGATTATCGAGGACTTAAGAAACTACTTGGAACTTACATCGACGCACTTCCTAAGCTCATCAATCCGAAAACGGGGCACATCCACACATCGTTCAACCAAGCTATTACAGCAACTGGACGACTATCGAGCAGCGACCCCAATTTGCAGAATATCCCAGTTCGAGGCGAAGACGGAAAAGAAATCCGCAAATGCTTCATCCCTGAGCCAGGTTGTCAATTTTTTTCAGCAGATTATAGTCAGATAGAACTGCGCGTGATGGCTCATCTTTCAGGCGATGAAAACATGCTCAGCGTGTTCCGCGAAGGAAAAGACCTGCATGCAGCTACCGCAGCTACCATCTACAAAAAGTCGATTGAGGATGTGACTCGCGACGAACGAACGAAATCGAAGCGAGCCAACTTCGGCATCATCTACGGCATTACCGTGTTCGGATTGGCCGAACGGCTGGAGATTTCGCGTGATGAATCGCGTCAGCTCATCGAAGGATTCTTCCAAACCTTCCCACAGGTGCACAACTATATGGAACAGTCGAAACAAATGGCTCGCGAACGCGGATTTGCCGAAACAATCTTCCATCGCCGCCGCTATCTGCCCGATATCAACTCACACAACGCCACCGTGCGAAACTTCGCTGAGCGAAACGCCATCAACGCGCCTATACAAGGTTCGGCAGCCGATATCATCAAGGTCGCTATGATTCGCATCTATCAACGTTTCAAGACCGAGGGAATACGTTCGAAAATGATTTTGCAAGTGCACGATGAACTGAACTTCTCGGTCTATCCTGAAGAGCGCGAGCAAGTGGAACGCATCGTCATCGAAGAGATGCAGGGTGCCTATCAGCTCAAAGTACCCCTCGTGGCCGACTGCGGATGGGGAGACAACTGGCTTGAAGCGCATTAATTGTGAACCATTAGACAGAATGTTTTAGTTTTGTCAAAAGCCACAAATGACGTTGTCAAAGACCACAAATGAGGCGGTCAAAGCTATGCAATGAGAAGGTCAAAAGCCACAAATGACAGGCTCAAAGACCATCAATGACAAATGTTGGCTATTTCATGGATTCATAGAGCGGCAAAAGCGGCATTCTTCACAAAAGAATTAGAAAATTTGGCCAATCGACTGCTTCTTTGTATCTTTGCACTTGGATTATAAACGTTTATATAAAATATGGCACTAAAATGTGGTATTGTAGGACTGCCCAACGTGGGTAAGTCCACATTGTTCAATTGCCTGTCGAGCGCGAAGGCTCAGGCGGCGAACTTTCCTTTTTGTACGATTGAGCCCAACGTGGGCGTGATTACCGTCCCCGACGAACGACTCACTAAACTGGCAGAATTGGTACATCCCGGTCGCATCGTACCTGCTACGTGCGAGATTGTTGACATTGCCGGTCTGGTGAAGGGCGCATCGAAAGGCGAAGGACTGGGAAACAAGTTCCTTGGAAACATTCGCGAGACTGACGCCATCATCCACGTGTTGCGCTGTTTCGAAGACGAGAACATCACGCACGTTGACGGCACCATCGACCCCATCCGCGACAAGGAGATTATCGATACAGAACTGCAACTGAAGGACTTGGAAACCATCGAAGGCCGCCTGGCTAAGACTGAGAAAGCCGCTGCTGCCGGCAACAAAGAAGCGAAGGTGGAAGTGAGTGTGCTGAAGGCTTACAAAGAGGTGCTGGAACAGGGAAAGAACGCCCGCGTTGTGGAATTCGACACGAAGGACGAACAAGACTGTGCCCGAGGCCTGTTCTTGTTGACTTCGAAGCCTGTGCTCTATGTCTGCAACGTAGCCGAGAACGAAGCCAAAGACGGCAACGAACTCACCCGAAAAATAGAGGCTTTGGCTAAAGAAGAAGGTGCCGAAGCCATGATTATCGCCGCCAAGACCGAAGAAGATATCGCTGAGTTGGAGTCGTATGAAGACAAGCAGATGTTCTTGGAGGAATTGGGATTGGAGGAGAGCGGTGTGAATCGCCTCATCAAGAAGGCCTATTCGTTGCTGAACCTCGAAACCTTTATCACTGCAGGACCGATGGAAGTGAAAGCCTGGACCTACAAGCGTGGTTGGAAGGCTCCTCAATGTGCTGGCGTCATTCACACCGACTTCGAAAAAGGTTTCATCCGTGCTGAGGTTATCAAGTATGACGACTACATCCAATATGGTTCTGAGGCAGCTGTTCGCGAAGCTGGCAAAATGGGCATAGAAGGCAAAGATTACGTAGTGCAGGACGGTGATATCATGCACTTCAGGTTCAATGTTTAAAAAGAATGGTAGAGATACTGCATTAAAAAAATAGCAAACATAGCCTATGAAAGCATTAATCCTTTATCTTTCATCCTTCATCTTTCATCCAGATTTCATCAACTGGAATCCCAGCGAGGTGATAGGACATCTGGGGCCCATTACGCTACGCTGGTATGGAATGTGCTGGCTGGTGGGCATTGTTGGTGCCTATTTCATGGTGCGCTGGCTGTATAAAGACCAGAAAGTGAAAGACGAACTATTCGACCCGCTATTCATCTATTCGTTCATCGGCATCCTCGTGGGAGCCCGACTGGGGCATTGCTTGTTCTACGAGCCCGACTATTTCCTTTCCTCGGGCACTCATTTCATCGAGATGTTCGTGCCTATGCACAAAATGGCTGATGGTTCGTGGAAATATACGGGCTATGCGGGGTTGGCGAGCCACGGAGGTACGCTCGGCTTGATGATTGCCTTGTGGCTCTATTGCCGCCATACGAAAATGAATATCTGGCACGTGCTCGACGACATCGCTATAGCCACACCCATCACGGCATGCTTTATCCGATTGGGCAATTTGATGAACTCCGAAATCATTGGCAAACCCACCGATGTGCCTTGGGCTTTCATCTTCGAACAAGTGGATAATGTGCCTCGACATCCTGGCCAACTCTACGAGGCTTTGGCCTATTTCTGTTTCATCTTCGTGATGCTGTTCTTCTATCTCCGCAGTAGAAAAAAGGATGAAAAGGGACAAAATTTGGAGCATTTGGAGCGGAAGACGGTTGGTAGCGGCTTCTTCTTCGGACTTGTGCTGACGCTGATTTTCACATTCCGCTTCTTTATCGAATACACCAAAGACATTCAAGTGGACTTCGAGAGCGGAATGCTGTTCAACATGGGACAATTGCTTTCCATTCCCTTCATTATCATCGGCATTGCCAGCATGATTGGCGGAAAATGGATGAAGAAGATTCCTGGAGCAAAATAATTCGTCATCATTCCCTTACCCCACTACCCCAACCTATGGCTCATAGAAGATTCTCAGAACTCTCTCCCCTCGCCTATCGCATTGCTGTGGAGAAGAACATCTTGCAACGCAAGGTGAAAGACTTGTTCAGCAGTCAGCATTTTGCCAGCCTAAAGCAACACGAACCGCTGCCTGTTCTCATCTATCAACACAGCTCTCTTATCCGACGTCGGTTGGGCAACGTCAACATGCAACTGCAGGAAAACAAAGCTGTCAACTTGGCTTTGGCTGCACCTCATGTGGACGGCATCATCATCCGACCTGGCGAGACTTTTTCGTTCTGGCGACTTGTGGGACGCGACTCCAAACGTCGTGGATTTCGCGAAGGGTTGACTATCGCCAATGGTAAACCGTCGAGCGGCATCGGGGGAGGTATGTGCCAATTCTCGAACCTCATTCATTGGATGGTACTCCATTCGGAACTCACTATCACAGAGCATCATCATCATGACGGGCTCGACCTCTTCCCCGACTTCAACCGACAGATTCCTTTCGGCACAGGCACCAGTATCGTCTACAATTACCGCGACTATCGAGTCACTAACAACACGCAGAACACTTATCAACTCCTTGTCCACGTGACCGATACTCACCTATGTGGCGAACTGAGAGCCACCCAAGAAGAGCCTCACACTTTCAACATCTTCATCGAAGACGAGCATTTCACACGCGAAGGCGATGCCGTCTACCGCAATGGTGTGGTTAACCGCCAAACTATTGACCGCCAAACCAATCATATCGCTAGCACGGAAGTGATACGTCTCAATCACGCCCGCGTGATGTACGACACATCGAATTTGAAAATAGAATAACCTAGCAACAGCCTTTATTCACTTTCCACGTAAAATCTTCTTGATATCGTTGAGTTTGTTCAAGGCCTCAACGGGCGTTAGGTTATTGATGTCGAGCGTCAATATTTCATCGCGAATCTGAGTGAGCACAGGGTCGTCAAGTTGGAAGAACGACAGCTGCATGCCCTCTCTACCCTTATTGATATTTTCAGCAGAAGGCTTTGTCACAGCACTCGCCCCACTATTGTTCTCCTCCAATTGTTTCAAAATCTCGTTTGCCCGCTTCACGATTGACTTTGGCATTCCGGCAATCTCTGCCACATGAATACCAAACGAATGCTCACTCCCACCCCGCTCCAGCTTGCGAAGGAATATCACTTTTCCATCCATCTCCTTCACGCTCACGTTATAGTTCTTAATGCGTTTGAACGAACGTTCCATCTCGTTCAACTCGTGGTAATGGGTGGCAAAGAGTGTGCGCGCTTGAGCTCTGGGATGCTCATGCAGGTACTCCACGATGGCCCACGCAATCGAAATTCCATCATAAGTAGATGTTCCACGGCCCAACTCGTCAAAGAGCACCAACGAATGGGGCGACACATTGTTCAGTATGTCTGAAGCCTCGGTCATCTCCACCATAAACGTACTTTCACCTAGCGAAATGTTGTCGCTGGCACCCACACGAGTGAAAATCTTGTCCACTAAGCCTATTTTCGCGCTCTCTGCGGGCACGAAGCATCCCACTTGGGCCAATAGCACTATCAGCGCCGTTTGACGCAGCAGAGCCGATTTACCAGCCATATTAGGACCTGTGATAATGACTATTTGCTGCCGTTCAGGGTCAAGCAACACATCATTTGGAATATACTTCTCGCCGACAGGCATCTCTTGTTCAATTACCGGATGCCTACCCTGCTTTATATCGAGTACGTCGTCGGTTGCGATGACGGGACGCACATAGCGATTCTCCTCAGCCGTCTTTGCAAACGAGAGCAGACAATCCAATTGTGCTATGATGTTGGCATTAATCTGGATTTGCGGAATAAATTCCTGCATCGCAGCCACCAACTCACCAAAGAGGCGTTCTTCCAACGCCTGAATCTTCTCGTCAGCGCCCAGAATCTTATCCTCGTATTCCTTCAGTTCCTGCGTGATATAGCGCTCTGCTTGAGCCAGCGTCTGCTTGCGAATCCAATCTTCAGGCACCTTGTCCTTATATGTGTTGCGCACCTCCAAATAATAGCCGAACACGTTATTAAACCCAATCTTCAATGACGCAATGCCCGTTTTTTCTATCTCGCGCTCCTGCAAGTGCATCAAGTATCCGCGACTGCCTGAAGAAATCTGGCGAAGCTCGTCGAGCTCTGTCGAATAACCATCGGCTATCACGCCACCCTTAGCCAACAAAGTGGGCGGATCGGGTTGTATCTCCTTCTCTATGCGGTCGCGAATGCTCTCGCAAAGATTCAGCTGCTCCCCTATCCTACTCAAGCTCTCGTTGTCGGCTTCCTGACAAACCTTCTTGATTGGGCTGATAGCCGCCAACGCATTCTTCAGCTGAACAACTTCTCTCGGCGACACACGTCCCACAGCTACCTTCGACACAATGCGTTCCAAGTCGCCAATGCGATGCAAATGCTCGTCAACAACACTACGGAAGTCGGGCTTACGGAAGAAATATTCCACCACATCGAGCCGCTGGTTGATGGGCCGCTCGTCTTTCAACGGGAAGATGAGCCAGCGGCGCAACATACGACCGCCCATTGGAGTCGCCGTGTGGTCAACAACGCCCAACAACGACTGCCCATCATCCTGCATCGGAGCCACAATCTCCAACGAACGAATGGTGAACTTGTCGAGCCTCACATAGCGCTCTTCTTCTATGCGCGAAAGGCTCGTGATGTGCCCTATTTGCTGATGCAACGTCAGTTCCAAATACTGCATGATGGCACCAGCGGCAATCACACCGCTATGCAGATGCTCAACGCCAAACCCTTTCAGGTTTTTCGTGCCAAAGTGTTTCAGCAACTTCTGACGCGAAGTCTGCTCTGTGAACACCCAGTCGTCCAGTTCAAAAGTACAAAAACGTGTACCGAAATAGCGTTCGAAATCCTGCTTGCGGCTACGTTCGTAGAGCACTTCCTTTGGTTGGAAATTGCCCAACAGCTTTTCCACATAGTCGTAAGTGCCCTCACCTGTCAGGAACTCACCCGTTGAAATATCCAGAAAAGCCACACCACAGGCTGTTCGCCCGAAGTTCACAGCCGCCAAGAAGTTGTTCTCCTTATAGTTCAGCACATTGTCGCTCATCGCCACACCCGGCGTAACCAGCTCCGTGATACCACGCTTCACCAGCTTTTTCGTCAACTTCGGATCTTCCAACTGGTCGCAGATGGCCACACGCCGACCAGCCCTAATCAGCTTCGGCAGATACGTGTCGAGTGCATGATGAGGGAAACCAGCCATCTCGTCGCCTTTCACTCCAGCGCCGTTATTGCGCTTTGTCAACGTGATGCCCAGTATCTTAGATGCCGTCACAGCATCATCGCAATAGGTCTCGTAGAAGTCGCCACAACGAAACAGCAGCAACGCATCGGGATATTTCTCCTTAAACGAGAAAAACTGCTGCATCATCGGGGTCAATCCATTCTCTTTTTTTGCCATCTGATAGTTCGTAAGTTGATAAATCCGTTAGTCCCCCACTCCGCTTCCATCGCCCTTCGAGGACAAGTCCAAAGTGGCGTCACAACTTCTTTGCAAAGTTAGCCTTTTTTTTCTGAAACCACAAATTTCAGAGAAACAAATTGGTTTCCATCCTCGCGCAACACTCTCCTATCTTTTAGAATAGGAAACCATACGGCATTCCTCGCCGCAACAAATATCCTTTTCCGATGCAACAGACGTCCTTTTCCAACGCTACAGATATCCTCTACTCTCGCTAAAAGCATGCTTTGATGTTGCTATTGCATACATCTGATGTGGTAAAATAAATTATTTTGCAAAGTAAAATAAATTATTTTGCCGTGTAAAATAAATTATTTTGCCGTGTAAAATAAATTATTTTATCGAGTAAAATAAATTATTTTACTTGACAAGAGCTATCGTTTCATCACGTTAAAAGCATCATTTAGCAAGACCATTCGTGGCATCTGACTCTAGCCTATCATTCTTTCCCCAAGATGATGTTTGTCAAAACAGTAATATCTGTCACATTCAATTCGCTATCGCCATTGAGGTCGGCCTCAGCAATATTGAGCAACGCAATTTCCTTGCCCAGAATCAAATTAGTGAGAATCACGACATCAGCAATGTTCACCAAACCATCGTGGTTGAGGTCGCCACGCAAATAGGAGAGGGGAACGTAGGCCGTTAGCCGCTTCAGCGTACCATTCATTCCCACAGCGTAAGTGTATGAACCATCGGCTTTTGCGTTGACAAACTCGTCTACAAAATTGGCCACTCCGCCGCGACTGAGGTCATAGATGTGGTGAATGAGTGTACGCTCATCACCGAGCCCAGAAGCATGGAAAGTAGGACCGTTGTTTCTGTCTTGCGTGATGCCGAATCCTTCTATCAGCGAGAGAGGTGTTCCACCGTTTCTGTCTGCCCAAATCACCTTGTCGTTGTCCAAATAGATAGGAGTGTTAACGTTTTTGCTGTCGGCAATGTTGTATTGGTCGCCATAGACAGCATTTGATTTGTTCCAGTTCGACTTCCGTCCCACATACGCTCCATTCCACAGTTCGTTACCCAATGTCGTCGCTGCATCTGCTGCCAAAATAGCGCTGTAGTCAGGACTTTCATAACGTTTCCAATAGGGCGCCTCAACGGTGAAGGTCGCAGTAGAAGGAGCTAAATCAGAATTATTGTCCATAGAGGCTGTAACCGTTAGTGTGCCAGGCTCCGTGAAGGCATAAGTGGAGAGATCGGTGTAGCCCTTGATTTCAATGTTGTCGAGCTTCAATGCCGATTGGTATCTGCCTGCAACAAGATAGAATCCGTTGAACTCTGTGCTTGTTCCTTCGGGCAGATTGAACTTTCCTGACGAGCCGTTAGAGATGTTCCACGCCACCGTGCGACTGGTTGGGTTTACATCAAGCACAACATGATACCACGTATCGCTGGCCAAATTGGTGGTGGTAGATGTTCCATTTACCGTATAAGTAGAGGAGTTTTTGGCGCCTGTGAGGTCGAATAGCATGTTGGCGTTGCCGTTGATATAGGCATAGTTGTCCCAATTGTTCGTTGGATTGACCCCATTCTTTGCCATCACACAGAATTCCCCGCCATCGGTATTTCCCGGCTTCATAGCCAAATCGAATTCCACGGAATAGTTTCTACCACTCCCCACGCTAGCATTGTCGATGCGCCAATAAGCATAGCGCGTGTTGGTCGAACCAGTGTTTACGAAGAAATAATTGCCATGTGTGGCGTCGCCTGTTGCCAATGACATGTTTGCACCATTAGAAGTCCATCCTGAAATAGCGGTTGCGCTTTCATAATCTTCGCTGAAATACATTTCTCCGCTCTCGCTTCCGAGGTCAGTTACTGTTCCGTCAAGACTGGTGAATGTGCCTGAAAGCGAGGGTTTCTGTCCGTTGGAACCAGTTGTCTTGACACTCACAACAGGCAGATAATAGTCGCGCTGAGGAGCATTGGGGAAAAGTGTGGCATAGTCAGTATAGGGAAGCATGCCCGAAACGGCGATAGTGGGCTGGGGGAGGGTAGGCTGCCCCAAAACTTGCAATCCTAACACACCATCCTGATGAACCAATTGGATATAGTCGGAACTGATGGCATCGCAAAGCAGTTTCACTTTAGAAAGGTCGCCAATGATGGTTTGTACGTTGCCAATAGGATAAAAACCGTTTGCCAGCCGGCTCGCCATATTGATTTGAATGACTGGCACTATATGCTCAGGACCGTAGTTCTGCCATGTGGCGTTGTCTGCCTTCTCTGTGTCAAGCATAAGTGTTCCAACATTCAACCAGTCGTGTTCAGCATCTGCTGCACCATTCACATCCAGCACCACACGCGAACCATAGCCCAACGAGAGTGTTGTTGCGGTGAAGCTGCTGCATGTTCCTTTTGCTGCTCCGCCTACGTTGAGCTTTGCATCATACTCCATAGTGACACCTCCTCCGAAGTTGCCACCTGTTGTGTTGAGCGTAGTGAAACGCTTCAACGCCACAGAACTGCTTTCCATCGAGCCGTTGAACTGCAATGTGCCATTCCATATGGTGGTCTGTCCTGTGTAGGTTTGTGTCACATCGGGCAGAATGAGCGTTCCATCACCCTGTTTCACAAGGTGCATCTCGCCAGTAAATGCCCCGCCTGTAACGGTATGGGTGTAATACGTGCGGTTGATGGGAGGTAAATTGGTGGCGCCAATTGAGCCATCGGTTTTCACCTTCGTACCCGTAGTGCCGTTAACATCGGTGCCTTGAACCCATGAGGGTGAATTGTCGATGAACACCCAAGGCTGAGCACCATTGCTCACATTAATGGTCATGTTGCCCGTTGCACAAGCCATCACCTGCTTTCCATTGTACGTTGAATTGATGGTACCGCCATTCGTAATCTCGGTTCGTCCGTTGCTTATCTGGGGTAGTGGAGCCTGTGTGAAGCCTTCCATTTCACCAAGATAATAGCTCAAGTGGGGAGGTTGGTTGTAAGCATGCATCTGCCACACCATCGCCTGCCGATACTGATGGTCGTGCCAAAGAGTGGGGAGGGAATAATCGGTGGGGAATCCAGACGTGTAAATGCGAATGTTGTTTCCGTTGGTCAATATGATTTCCTCGCGCCAATCACCAAGTATATCTCCTTGGAAACAAGGCACATTCTTCGTGTAACTGTTTAGGTGTACATTACCATCGGAAGTGAAAATGCGTCCCTTATCAGGTGCTTCAATCATCGCCCAACCATCATGGCTTTTCGAACTCATAGCTTCTGACAATAGGTCACCATCCCAAAAGATGCGAAAATTGAGCATATGATTTCCCAACTGAGGAATCTCGCTTGATGACTGGTCGGTCACACAACTAATCATTTCGAGATGTCCTGCCGAACAAGCCGAAGCACCGGGATATTTGTTGGAGAAGTTTGCTGCGATGGCACGTCCGTCATCGCCTGTTCCCGTATGCTTGAAATAGATTTGGCTGGTTGTGGCATTACGGTAGTTGAATCCATAATAAGGTCCTTCCTCCAAACATCCCACGAACTCCAATCCTTTGCGATAGGGATCGAAATCGCTCACATGTTGTGCGTCTCCATGTCCAAATCCCGTAGTGGAAAGACCTTTTCCGTTATCATCAATCACCATCGAACCATAAACAATCTCGTCACGCCCGTCTTCATCAACGTCTGCAATGATGTAATTATGATATCCGTTGCCATACCAAGGGCTTGATGAGTTGTTACATTCCCATCGCCATTTCTCTGTTAGGGCATGCGTAGAAGGATTCACCTCCAAGGCACACATCTTGTGGCGCGTGTAGATGCCACGACCAAGGAATATAAATGGCTTGCGACCATCCAAATAGGGCGCTCCCATGAAGTATTTAGAAGAACGATGCCCATAGTTGTCACCCCAAGCACCAGCGCTTTCGCGTGTGAGCGGATAGGTAATCACCTGATAAGGTTTTCCTGTCTGCCCATTCATATAAATCAGGTATTCGTTGCCCGTATTGGTGTATGTCATATTGGCGGTGTGAGTTACGGCATCGCGCGTGTTGACATTAGCATCGCCTATAGTCTGAGTCTTCCACACCCCGTTTTCCTTATAATGAATAATCATGCCATCGGCTCCTCGCAACAAAACCTCGGCTTTTCCATCCATATCCCAGTCGTAAGCAATAAGATTGAACTCAGTGCTGCTGCCGCTTACCATGTTAGGTCCGGCATCAATCCACCAAAGCCGTGTTCCATCCAACTGATAAGCATCGAAGATATTATAATGTGGGTCTGACATTTTCACAAATAAGGCCGCATCGTCTTCGGTACTGATTCGCTTGACGATGACCTCCATTTCACCATCACCATTGAGGTCGGCCACTTCGGCATCATTAGGAGTATAAGTGCTGGTGACATCCACCCCACCATAAGAATAGACAGGCTGTAAAGGTATGTCCAAATAGCCAGAATAATACTGTTGGTTGCCATAACCATTAATGGGACAATAACTATTCCAAGGTCTCACTCCAGCACACGCTGACTGCTCAACGCCCCTTATTACAGCGCTTACCGTATATACCGCATCATTAGCGCCACTGGTGTCACTATAATTGGTTACGCTCAGATTTGAGGCTATCTTCGAACCATTGCGATAAAGATTATATGTTACGTCGTAGTATTCTTCACCTAGTCTCCTCCAACTGACGAAGTTACCAGAACTGGCCTTCATAGCAACAAGTCCTCGACCCAGATTGTCAGCAAATCGTTGTGCCTTGGCTACGATACCCACAGCCAACAGCATTGCAAACAGCAATGCCATTCTTTTTGTTTTCATATTCTTAGTTTTAAGTATGTTTATCTCACCGTCTTCTTCCCATCAACAATGTATATACCTCTTGGGCTGAGAGATTGCAAGTTGTGGGTGTTGGTTGTCATTTGCCGTCCCTGAAGGTCATATATTGCGTTAGATGAGTGAGAAATGTTTAATGTCGCGGCAACATTCCTGATTGCCGACACTTGGCTTGAACACAAGACGTTGAACGTGCGAGTGAGCGAGATACCGTCTTCGGTGGCTGTAACCGTGAATGTCAGCAACTGCTCTGCCTGCGGATAGATTGTTAGTTGGCTACCGTTAAGAGAATAGCGCATATCGCTTGGTCCATCTATACTGAACGCTGGATTATTATAACCAGCAAAATAATCGCCAAGACTGAAAATTGATGAACTACTTGGGTTGATAAAGAAATGAGGTTCTGCCATCCAATTCAGGTATTCCTCCAAATCAGTAAACCCATTATTGTCGCTATCGTCGTTGTTGTTCGCCACGTTAGCATTCCATCCCTTCAGCGCCTCAAATATATCGGGAATGCCGTCTTGGTCGGTATCCCACGTGGCAGGGCGAGTCTCCTCAACGATGTTCAACCCACCGAATCCTTCGGAATCGTCCTCATGGTCGATGAGTCCTTTCTTGCCCGACTTCGAGCCCACAGTACTCGTAGTGCCCTGCAATGTCTCGCGTACCATACGCACATCGTGGTTATCCAGTTCGGGTTGGTTACAACCCACATCGCTCAACGTATTCTTATACGCTGCCGCAGCAGTCTCTATCGTAGCATAACTCTCGAAGAAAGGCTGGTAAACAAACACCTGCCATTGCTGGGTGTGTTGCGCCTTCACCACCTTGTTGTAGGTTTCGTTCTCTTT
>ODAI010688243.1_pt1 | contig 16901 bp, 14 predicted proteins | sample 1539321 | NCBI WGS metagenome assembly ODAI01 (sample SAMN02144231, study PRJEB22623) | gut metagenome | biome: sheep rumen | host: Ovis aries | place: New Zealand | reverse complement strand
GACTATCCCATCGACAAGATGATCTATGTGGTGGGCAATGAGCAGAACTACCATTTCCAGGTGCTCTCTATTTTGCTCGACCGTCTTGGCTTCAAGTGGGGCAAGGAACTGGTGCATTTCTCCTATGGTATGGTGGAGTTGCCCAACGGCAAGATGAAGAGCCGCGAGGGCACCGTGGTGGATGCCGACGACCTTATCGCCACGATGATTGCCGATGCCAAGCAGATGAGTGAGGACAAGGTGAACAAACTGACCGATGCCACCGAGGAGGAGAAGGCTGAGATTGCACGCATCGTGGGTCTGGGCGCTTTGAAGTATTTCATCCTCAAGGTCGACGCACGCAAGAATATGCTCTTCAATCCCGAGGAGAGCATCGACTTCAACGGCAATACAGGACCGTTTATCCAGTATACCCATGCCCGTATCCGCAGCATCCTGCGCAAGGCCGCCGCACAAGGTGTAGAAGTGCCTGAGCAGTTGGATGCCACCATGCCGGTTACCCCGACAGAGGTTGACCTCATCCAGAAACTCAATGAATATGGTGCTGCCGTGGAGCAGGCCGGTAAGGACTACTCGCCCAGCGGCATCGCCAACTATTGTTATGAACTGACCAAGCAGTTCAACCAGTTCTATCACGATTTCAGCATCCTCAAGGCCGACAGCAAGGAGGAGATGCTGGTGCGCCTGACACTGGCCGCCAATGTGGCCAAGGTGCTGCGCAACGGCATGCGTCTGCTGGGAATCGAAGTGCCTGAGCGGATGTGATGAAGAAAGACTTGGTAAACCCTCCTTCCTACCGTCACGCCACGGTGCTGCCCCTGCCGCCTGAGGTGACGGCGGATGCCTGGGCGGTGGATGCCGCCTGCTCGGGCAACCCGGGACAGATGGAGTATCAGGCCATCGACTTGGCTACGGGTGCACAGGTGTTTCATTTCGGACCTGTCTTTGGCACCAACAACATCGGGGAATTTCTCGCCATCGTGCATGCCTTGGCACTGATGGAGCAGCAGGGACTCCATAAGACCATCTATTCCGACAGCTACAACGCCATCCTGTGGATGACAAAGAAGAAATGCAAGACCACCCTGGAGCGCAATGCGCAGACGGAGCGACTCTATCAGATTATCGCCCGTGCTGAGGCATGGCTCCGGGCACACGCCGTGCAGGTGCCTGTCGTGAAATGGGAGACTGCCCGCTGGGGAGAGATTCCTGCCGATTTCGGACGCAAATGAGAGGGTAAACTGGAGACTCGGGAGTAGAGAAGTTTGGAGAGTATAGGTGTATCGATATTTATATCAAACTTTTCCATTCCGTGATGTTGCGCTCTTTGGATGAGAAAGCCATGCCCACCTTGGTGACTGGGCGTCTGTCAAGTTGGTATTTCTCGGCGTAGCCCCGACTGTCTATCTGAGCCAACGCTGCGTCTGCGGTGTCGTCATACTTTAATTCGATGATGTAGATGCCTTTGGGCATTTTCAGCACCATGTCGGCCCGGCCTTTCGCCGAAGGCTCCTCGGCAGAGATGTCGGCACCGAAGGCGGTGAGCAGTGTATAAAGGATGACGTGGTAATGGTGCTCTCCTCTCTCGTTGAGATAATAAGGAATGCCGGCGAAGAATGCCTGTATGGCCTCCACGAAAGGAGGCAAGTCGTCAGAACGCCGGAATTGGTTGTAGGCGCGGAACAGCATGTTCCTATTGGTGTCGATGCCCTTGACCACCACGGCATGTTGGTAGAGACTGTTGGCGAATCCACGGCGCACCTCTGCGTTAGGTAAGCCTAACACATATTCGAAGGACTCCGTGTCATAGTCCTTAATGGTAAGGTATCCGCTTTGGTAGAGCACAGGCAATGGATTCGCATAGCTGTTGAAAGGAACGTCGAAAGCTTCAGTGGGACAGGTCACTCCATCAATGTCAGTCAGTTCTATAGGTGGCATTTGTGCCAGCATTTCTATGACGGCGCTTGGTGTCGCGCTGTCAAACCAGTAGTCGTCAATCTCTCCTTTGCTTAAAGCATTGAATAGGCTGAAAGGGTTGTATATATCTGTCATACGGCGGCTGAAATGGTAGCCGTCGTAAGTCCGTTTGAGTTCGGTGAAAGTCTTGTCATAAGTTTCCTCCATTCTTTCTGCCATGATTCTGATATCAGGCCGCAACTGGGTAGTGATTTCCTCCTCAGTGATGCCGCACAGTGCCTCGTAGTCGGCAGCCATGGAGATATTGTTGAGATTGTTGAGCGTACTGAAGATACCCATCTGCGAGAACTTGGAGATGCCAGTGATAAAGACAAACTGGAGATGGTCATCGAGAGCCTTGAGAGGACTGAACAGCGAGGCGAATCTTGTGCGCACACCCTCCTCCAGCTCAAGATCGCCGATACTGTGGAGCATGAAGGCATCATATTCGTCGACGATGACCACGGCGCGATGCCCTGTCTGGTGGTGGGCCTCCTTGATGAGATTAATGAACCTCAAATTGATTCCTTGCCTTTTCTGTGGCGTAAGTCCGTATTCGCATTCATATTTGGACAGGGTGAAGTCTATCAACTCGTCAAGGGCCGCTACGGTGTATCGCCTTTCTTGGCTGAAGTCGAAACGGATGACAGGATATTGTTCCCATTCCCAGTCGGTGGTTGCGATAAAGAGTTGCGGCTGCTCGATGCCACCCTTGGTGGTGAATGCTTCAAAAAGTTCGCGTCTCCCTTGGAATATGGCTTCGAGGGTGGAGCAGAGTAATGACTTCCCGAACCTTCTGGGACGACTCAGGAAATAAGGACATCCCTCGGTAATCATCTTGTAGATGAGCGGGGTTTTGTCCATATAGACGTATCCGTCCATACGGTTTTTCTCAAAACTCTGTATACCTACGGGGTATTTCCTCAATGGTGCCATAGTTATAATTGTTTTCTTTCCACAATTCGCCCGCTAAGATATAATAAAAATCCGAAATCGCCAAACTCAAGCAAAACGTTTTATAATTATCTCTTTTCCAGACCACGAATCATTTCTTTTCCCTATTCTACGGGGAAGAGATAGAAAGCCCTGCCCGGCACTGGGTCGGCCATCCATTGGTCGACGATAATGTGGTCGTCGAGGGCACGCAGGGTGAGGGTGTGCCGTCCGCCGGTGAGGTGGGTGGTGAGTTGCCGTCGTGCCTGTCCGCGCAGCACGTTGATTTTCCATGTCTCCGACCTGAAAGGCTCCTTGAGGGAGAAAATGGTTGGCTCGCCCTCATCGATGCTCACGCTGTAGCGCAGGTCGCCTCCGTCGCAGGGTTGTGTGGGGATAAGAGCTGTATAGAGCGTGTAGTCACCCTCACTGGCAATGTCGAAATGATAGGTGAGGGACGCCTCTTTGGCCAGCGCTACGGCGTTCATCGAATGGCCGAGCAGACGGATGCGTTGTGCCGTGCCCGTCGACAGGTCATAGTCGCAGGCGTTGCGGGCGATGGCACCGCCGTTGTCGGTGGGGTGGGGCGCCCGTGGGGCGGCGGTCTGCAACTGTCGGACAGCCTCATCGTCGGTAAGGGCGAAAGGCAGGGCCGGGGCCCAGAAGACGGGCAGGTTGCGCGGGTGGGCGCACATCGAGTGGCGCCATTTGCCACCGCTCATCACATTGTTGTAGTGGTCGGTGAGACGACGTACTTGCTGATAGGCCGTCTGACTTCGTGCCACGGCAGTGCGCAGTGCGCCGTAGCGGCTGTCGGAGTCAGGAGTCGGTCCGCTACCGGCCAACTGACGTGCTCGCTGGGCTTCGAGCAGTTTCACGGCGTGAGCGCAGGCCGCCTCTACGGGATACCTGACGGCAGCAAAATAGGCATCAGAGAGTTCGGGACGTATGAGTGCGGCGATGTCTTTCACTTCCTCTGCGATGCGCTCATAGCGCATGAGGTATCGGTCGAGCTCGCCTCCGAAGGCGGTGAGGCTGAATTCGCTGTCGCGTGTGGGACTGACTCCGCGGTCGTAGAGCCGTTTGTCGAGCTCCACCTGGCTCCATCCCATAAACTCAGGCTTCCTTTCGCCGCAGAGCCGGTAGAACTCCTCCATGACGGGCAGCAGGCGTGTGCCTGCCTGTGTGCCGAACTGCCGGCACAGCCATGCACCGAGATGTTTGTCGAGTTCCTGCCCGCTGGCGCAGTCGATGTCCCATGCCAGGTCGAGGAACAGTTCCAACTGATAGCCGGCCACCTTGGGGTCGTGCACGTTGGCTATCCACAGTTTTCGCATGTGGTGGTCGTAGGCCTCGTGCATCTCATGGCAGATGAGTCCCGGCTGTGTGGTGGCGAGCCACAGGTGGTCGTGGGGCCGTCCCCAGTAGCTGAGGTGGTAGTAGACGCCGGCGCCTCCGCTGCGCTGCTGCTCGTGGGCATCCGAGAAACGGGTCATATAGCCATAGTTGTCGTCGCACCAAAGGAGGGTGACGTAGTCGGGCACACGGAGTCCGCGCTCATAGAGGCTGAGCACCTCCTTATAAGGCACGAATACCTGCATCTGTTTTGAAGGGTCTCCTATGTGCTTGGCGATGAGTTGCTGCTGGTCGTCGATGACCTGTTGCAGCGCATCGTATTTCTCTTCGTCAGTCTTATATCCCTCCATCGAACTGTCGTGGATGCCGCGCATGCCGATGGTGAACATGTTTCCTGTGGACTGCCGCACCTCGCGGAGCCTCTCTGTCCAATAATCGTGCACGGCCTGGCGGTTGGAGCGGTAGTTGAAGGCTCCCCGCTGTGCTTTGTCCCATTCGCCCACGTTGTTGCGCAATAGCGGTTCGCAGTGCGAGGTGCCCACCACGATGCCGCAGGAGTCGGCCATCGCTTTGGCGCCAGGAGTGCGGAAGAAGGCCGTGGTGCCCTCGTGCATGGCCGGCCAGATGGCGTTGGCGCGCAACCGCAGCAGCAGTTGGAAGATACGCTTATAGGTCTGTGCCCCTATCGTGCCGGGCTTGGCGGCATCGTGGGTGAGATAGCTCCAGGGCCGCGTCGACCAGTCTTCGTCGTTGATGAAGATGCCGCGGAATTCGACGCTGGGGGTATGCTCCATGTGGAAACCGTCGGCCAGGGCAAGGCGGCCGCGCCGCTCGGGCACCACGTCGCCCCACCATATCCATGGCGACACACCGGCCATGCGCGACAGTTCGAGCAGTCCGTAGGCGGTGCCTCTGGCGTTGTGCCCTTCGATGATGATGCGTCCTCCGGCGGTGGTGATGCTGAATCCGTCGTCACGGCCTTTGCCCTGCCGTATCACGATGGTGCCCTTTCTGGCGGCGACGGGCGTCGTGCCTGTCACTTGCCGCATGTCTTCGCAGAACATGCTGAGGGCGGTAATGACCACGGGGTCGGCATGCCGGTCGAGAGAATAGGTGATGGGGTGTGTGCCGTCGAACCACACCACGTCGGCATGGGCTGTCAGGCAGAGTAAAAAGGCAGAAAGGGTGAGGAGAAATTGTTTCATCAGTGGTCGGTATGAGATGATGGACTGGCGATGGTGCGGCGATGCTCGATGAGATGTCCGTCGAAACACTGGCGCCGCATGATTTCGGTGTCGGCAGGAACGGCGGGTGCCGGAGTGCCACCACCGGTGCGGAGGGTGCCTGTCTCGATATGTATTTCGTCGTAGAGTCCTGCCTCAATCATCGAGCAGAGGGTCTGCCGGCCGCCCTCGACGAGCAGCGACAGCCACTGCTGCTCCACGCACTCGCTGATGACGGCATCGATGTCGTGGCGGTGTGAGAGTACGATTTTATGGGGCGACGGACCACTCCAATAGCGCACGTTGAGTTGGGGATGCTCGCGCTCCTCGGTGACGCGTCCCACGAGGATGGCATCATGGGCGGCGCGGAGACGGTGGACGAGCATACGGGTGAAGGGAGATGAGATGGCGGTCGCATGGCCGTGGTCGTCGAGATAGCCGTCGGCTGTCTGTGCCCATTTCAAGGTGATATAAGGGCGGTGGAGTCTGTGGAAGGTGAAAAACCTGCGGTTGAGCCAGCGGCATTCCTCTTCAAGTACGCCGACGGTCACCTCGATGCCGGCCTCACGGATACGTTGGATGCCGCGTCCCTGCACACGTGCGAAGGGGTCAACACAGCCCACTACCACCCGTCGCACTCCTTTGCTCACGATGAGGTCGGCGCAGGGAGGGGTGCGGCCGTGATGGGCACAGGGTTCCAGACTCACATAGACGGTGGCCTCGGCGAGCAGCGGTTCGTCGGCTTTGCTCACTGATGCGAAGGCGTTGACTTCGGCATGGCCTTCTCCGCATCTGATATGGTAGCCCTCGCCGATGATGCGGTCGCGGGCCACGATGACTGCGCCCACCATGGGGTTGGGGCGTGTGGTGAACAGTCCGTTGCCGGCCAGTTGTATGCAGCGGCGCATGTATCTCTCGTCGGAGGTCTCAGGAGTCATAGGTAGTGTGATTGGATAATGTCTCTACAAATTTACTGCTTCTCGGCTGATATCATCACTGCCTATCCTCATTTTTTAGTTTTTTTGTGATTTTATGGCTCTATAGCCTCTAGGAAAACTAGAACTTCTAGGAAATCTAGAACCTCTAGGAAAACTAGAATCTCTAGAAAATCTAGAAAATCCACATAGTCTCTCGGGATTCTCGCTTTTTTTTCCTACCTTAGCGGCCGGATAAAGATCAAAGAGGCAGCAAAGTGTCTGAGAACCAAATACCGACATACGCCCAATTGTGGCATCGGCTCACTCCCATCTATGAGGCGGGTGAGGCAAAAGCCATCGTGCGCCGCATGATGGAAGAGTGTTTTGGGCTGTCGTTGGCCGACCTGTTGTGCGATGGTATGGCGCGACTCGATGTGGCGCAACTCACACAACTTGAGGCGATGATGCGGCGGTTGGAGAAAGCCGAGCCCTTGCAATATGTGCTTGGATACGAGTGGTTCATGGGGCGCAGGCTACAAGTGGGGCCTGGCGTGCTCATCCCGAGGCCAGAGACCGAGGTGCTCTGTCAGTGGGTGATAGAGCGGCAGCCAAAGGCCCGGAGAGTGCTCGATGTGGGTTGCGGCAGCGGATGTATCGCCGTCTCGCTTGCTCTCGCCCTCCAGGATGCCAGTGTGACGGCATGGGACATCGCTTCTGAGGCTCTCCGCCTGACGCGTCTCAATACCGAGGCTTATGGTGCCAAGGTGACCGTGGAGCGGCGCGACATCCTGCTGCCGGACGCTTCGGGCATGGCGGCTGATCGTTGGGATGTGGTGGTGTCTAATCCTCCTTACATCTGCGAGAGTGAGGCCTCCGCGATGCATCCCAATGTGACGGGCTATGAGCCTTCGGTGGCCCTGTTTGTGCCCGATGACCATCCTCTGCTCTTCTACGAAGTCATCGCCCGCTATGCCGCTTCTGCGCTGAAAGCCGGCGGAGCACTCTATTTCGAGTGCCATGAGCGGTATGCCGATGACGTGGCGGCGATGCTCCGCCGGCAGGGGTACGCACAGGTGGAGACCCGCCCCGACCAGTATGGGAAGCCTCGCTTTGTGCGAGCCTGTCCTTCCGGAAACACATGAAAGACCCTTGACCATGAAAGAAGTGAACGAAAAGGAGGCGCTGTTGCGCTTGACGGCGCTCTGTGCTCGCGCTGAGCACTGTGCCTGGGATATGACAGAGAAGATGCGGCGGTGGGGCCTCGACGAGGAGGCCCAGGCACGCGTCATGGCCTATCTGGTGGCAGAGCGGTATGTGGACGAGGAGCGCTACTGTCGTCTCTTCGTGCGCGAGAAGGTGACGCACAACCGGTGGGGACGGCGGAAAGTGGAGCAGGCCCTGATGGCTAAGCGGATAGACCGGCAGGTATATCTGCCTGTGCTCGACAGTGTCGACGATGCCGACTATCTGGCTGCGCTGCGCCCACTGCTGCAGTCGAAGCGGCGCACGCTGCGCGGACTGAGCGACTATGAGCAGAACGGCCGTCTGGTGCGCTTCGCTATGAGCCGCGGTTTCACGATGGACATCATCCGCCAGTGCCTCGACGTCGACGACGATAATGGGATGGAGGACGGTGATGACGATTAGTTTCTGGCACCGCCTGCTCAACCTCATCGCACCGCAGGCATGTGCTGTCTGCGGGGCACGTCTGGCCGCCGGAGAGCAGGTGCTCTGCTCTGCCTGCAACCTGCATCTGCCGCGCACCTTCTTCTCTGCTAATGCCTACGACAACCCCATGGCACGGCGTTTCTGGGGGCGTATCCCCGTAGAGCGGGCGGCTGCCCTCTTCTATTATGAGGCGGGCTCAGAGGTGAGCCGTATCATCCACAACCTGAAATACTACGACCAGCCCGAGACAGGCTTTGCCATGGGGCGGATGGCGGCTGAGGAATTCTCGGCCGACGGATTCTTCGAGGGCATCGACCTCATCGTCCCTGTGCCGTTGGCCCGGAAACGTCTCCGGCAGCGTGGCTACAATCAGAGTCTGGAGGTGGCAAAAGGCGTGGCCGACGTGACCGGACTGAGGGTGGAGTCCCGGGCGGTGGAGCGTGTTGCCTTCACCGATAGCCAGACGCGCAAGAGCCTCCGCCAGCGGATGGAAAATGTGGAGGGAGCATTCCGTCTCACCGGCCGTGTCGACCTCCAGGGGCGCCATGTGCTCGTGGTCGACGATATCGTGACCTCTGGGGCTACCGTCTGCTCATGTGTGGCTCCCATGGTAGAAGCCGGCGGTGTGAAGGTGAGCGTCATGTCGCTCGGTGTGGTGAAGTGAATGACGGGCGGCCCTTCCCTTTGTATGGCTCCATCCGCTATTTTCCGCATTTTTGCATCATCGGTCGCGATATCTCACTTTTTTTTCCTAATTTTGCAGTCTCAACCATTTACATACAGAGATATGGACAACCTGAAAAAAGACTTCGCACAACGCCTGCTGGACATCAAGGCCATCAAGTTGCAGCCCAACAACCCCTTCACATGGGCATCGGGATGGAAATCTCCCTTCTACTGCGACAACCGAAAGACTCTCTCTTATCCTGGACTGAGAAACTTCGTGAAACTCAATCTCACTCATGCCGTGATGGCGCATTTCCCTGAGGCCGAGGCCGTGGCCGGAGTGGCTACAGGTGCCATCCCGCAAGGGGCTCTCGTGGCCGACGCGCTCGCCCTGCCCTTCGTCTATGTGAGAAGCAAACCCAAGGACCATGGTATGGAGAACCTCATCGAGGGTGAACTGCAACCCGGTACGAAGGTGGTGGTCGTCGAAGACCTTATCTCCACCGGCGGCAGCAGCCTGAAGGCGGTAGAGGCCATCAGGCGCCACGGCTGTGAGGTGGTGGGAATGGTGGCTTCGTATACCTACGGCTTCGACGTGGCGAAGAAAGCCTTTGAGGAGGCCGGTGTCACCCTTGTCACCCTCACCGACTATGAGCATGTGGTGGCCATCGCCCTTGAGACAGGATACATCACCGAGGCCGACGTGAAATTGCTCGGCGAATGGCGCAGCGACCCCGCTCACTGGCAGGCACCGGAATAAGATGTTGCTGGCTGTCTGATTGTCAAAACTCTAAAAAACATTACATTTATGGATACAAAATACGAGAGCAGCATCCGCGAGATTCCCTATCCGCAGGAGGCTGTCTACCATCGGCTGAGCGACCTCGCCCTCAGTGAGGAGGTGCGCGACCGTCTGCCCGAGGAACAGCGCGAGGAGATCATCTTCGAGAACGACTCCATCACCATGAGTGTGCCGCCGGTGGGCAGCATCTCCATCCGTATCTGCGACCGCGAGGCTCCCAAAACCATCAAATACGAGACGGTGAGTTCGCCGCTGCCCTTCAATCTGTGGGTGCAGCTGCTGCCCGTGACCGAGACCTCTTGCAAGATGAAGTTGACCATCAAGGCCGACCTCAACCCCTTTGTGAGAGGAATGATTTCAAAACCGCTGCAGGCCGGCCTGGAGAAACTCGCCGATGCCATCGCTGCGGGAACGTATGAATAGTCTTTAAAACCGGACATTTATGGCAAGCAAACTTTGGGAGAAGGATTTTGAAGTCAATAGCGAGATAGAGCGCTTCACCGTGGGCCGCGACCGCGAGATGGACCTCTATCTGGCACCCTACGACGTGCTCGGGTCGATGGCACATATCACCATGCTCGAGTCTATCGGTCTGCTCAAGGCCGACGAGTTGCGGCAACTGCTCGCAGCGTTGAAAGACATCTACGCCCTCTGCGAGCAGGGGAAATTTGTCATCGAGGACGGAGTGGAGGATGTGCACTCACAGGTGGAGCTCATGCTCACAAGGCAGTTGGGCGATATGGGAAAGATGATACACAGCGGGCGCTCGCGCAATGACCAGGTGCTCGTCGACCTGAAACTGTTCACCCGCCGGCAGCTGAAGGATATCGCCGAGGCCGTGAAGGACCTCTTCGACGAACTCATCGCCAAGAGCAACCGCTACAAGGACGTGCTCATGCCGGGATACACCCATCTGCAAGTGGCCATGCCCAGTTCGTTCGGACTGTGGTTCGGTGCCTATGCCGAAAGCCTGGCCGACGACATGCTCTTCCTCCAGGCGGCCTACCGCATGACCAACCGCAACCCGTTGGGCAGCGCCGCCGGATATGGCAGCTCCTTCCCCCTCGACCGGTCGATGACCACCCGTCTGCTCGGTTTCGACTCGATGGACTACAATGTGGTGTATGCGCAGATGGGGCGCGGCAAGATGGAGCGCAACGTGGCTTTCGCCATGGCCACCATCGCCGGCACCCTGGCCAAACTGGCCTTCGACGCCTGCCTGTTCAACAGTCAGAACTTCTCGTTCGTGCGCCTGCCGAAGGAGTGCACCACGGGCAGCAGCATCATGCCGCACAAGAAGACCCCCGACGTCTTCGAACTTATCCGTGCCAAGAGTAACAAACTGCAGGCCCTGCCACAGCAGGTGACGCTCATCATGAACAACTTGCCCAGTGGCTATTTCCGCGACCTACAAATCATCAAGGAGGCCTTCCTGCCTGCCTTCGACGAACTGAAAGACTGTCTGCGGATGACCGCCTATATCATCCACCGCATTGAGGTGAGCGAGCATATCCTCGACAATCCGCTCTACGACCCCATCTTCTCGGTAGAGGAGGTGAACCGGCTGGCAGCGGCAGGCATGCCCTTCCGCGATGCGTACAAGAAAGTGGGGCTCGACATCGAGGCCGGGCGCTTCGTGCCCGACCGCCATATCCATCACACCCATGAGGGCAGCATCGGCAACCTGTGCAACGACCGCATCGAGGAGCTCATGGAACAGACGCTCGACGGTTTCCATTTCGAGCGCATGACCGAGGCTGAGAAAGCACTGCTGGCATGAGACTTCTACGCAGATTCCTTATTGTGCTCTTCGCCGTCGTCATGTCGGCCTGCGGCGATACCGTGCATGAGTATACGCGGGGTGCGTGCTATTTTGTCTTCGACAACAACACGCACCAGGATGCCACGCTGGCCAGTGCGATGAATGTCAATGCACCCGGCGTCTTCTGTGTCATCACCAAGGCCACGCGCAATGGGGCCAACTATTTCGACTTCACCAACAGCAGCGGGTTGAGCAGCAGCAGTATCCTTAATGCCATCGACACGCGCCGCACATTAGTGCTGGGCTACAACAACGGCATCATCGTAGGATATGGTGTCATCGGCGTGCCCGCCACCTTCTATGCCTACGACCGCGAGTGCCCCAACTGCTTCGACCCCGCCGCCATCCCTATCAAGAGCAAGCCGCTCTCGCTCACTTCCAACGGACTGGCCACTTGCCCTGTCTGCCACCGGCAGTACGACCTGAGCAACGACGGATTCGTCACTGCGGGCGACAACGGCAAGCGACTCACCCGATACAGAGCGGCCACCACAGGGCCGTTTGGCGTGCTGTCGGTGAATTGAAGACAAAAAAGGAACGATTTTTTTGGCTGTTCGGATAAAACCTCTTATCTTTGCAGCAGATAACGCGGATACCCCTCTGGCAAGCAGAGGCCGCACACCAGCCGCAATGGTGGAATTGGTAGACACGAGGGACTTAAAATCCCTTGGCCAGGAATGGCCGTGCGGGTTCGAGTCCCGCTCGCGGCACTCTTTTTTTCTCCCCCCTATGAAGCACTTTCTCTATATCATATCCATGGTGATGCTGTTGGCGGCATGTGGCGTGGACGGCAATCACTTTAAACTCTCAGGACGTTTCCTCAACATGAACCAGGGTGAGTTCTATATCTATAGTCCCGAGGGAGGCGTCGACGGCATCGACACTATCAAGGTGGTGGGCGGTAGGTTCACCTATGAGCGGCCCTGTGAGCGTCCGGCCATGCTCGTGCTGGTTTTTCCCAATTTCTCCGAGGCACCCATCTTCGCACAACCGGGAAAGTCGGTGGAAATCAAGGCTGATGCCTCGCACATGAAGGAGATGGAGGTGAAAGGCACCAAGGCCAACGAACTGATGACACGGTTCAGACGACAGACGGCGTCGATGTCGCCGCCAGAGATTCAGAAAACGGCGGAGGAGTTCATCAACGAGCATCCCGACTCGCCAGTGGGAATTTTCCTCCTCAGGAGACATTTCGTGCAGAGTGTGCCGCCAGACTATTCGAAGGCCGTCCGACTGGTTACGCTGATGCTGGAGCACCAGCCCAAGAACGGCGAACTCATCATCCTCAAGAAACAACTGACCCAACTGGGTCATGGTCTCTCGGGTGCCTCTCTGCCCCGATTCTCCGGACCCGCTCTGGAGGGTGGGACAGTGAGCGACTCCGACCTGGGCGACGATATCGCCGTGGTCTGCTCATGGAGCAGTTGGAGCTACGACAGTCAGGAGATGGTGCGCCAACTCAACCGGAAGGCACGCGCCTCAGGAGGAAGACTCAAGGTGCTGGCCGTGTGTCTCGACGCCGACAAAAAGAGTTGCCAGCACCTCGTTGAGCGCGACACCCTGCAGATTCCTATCCTCTTCGACGGGCAACTGTTCGAGGGAAAGGCTTTCCAGGAGTTGGGACTGACGGGCATCCCCGACAACATCGTCTTCAACCGCCGAAAGGTGGTGGCTCACGGACTCACCACCATCGAACTGAAGAGCCGCCTCAACCAACTGCTGGGCAAATGATGCCCGGCTCCTGTGGCCTGAACTGATATACGAAGAAAAAGACAACGATATGCTATCAAAGACTTACTGTGCCGCTGTGGTGGGGCTTGAGGCTACCACCATCACCGTGGAGGTGAACATGACGAGAGGTGTGATGTTCAACCTCTCGGGCATGGCCGACACCGCCGTGCGGGAGAGTTTTTCACGCATCACTGCCGCGCTGCCCAATGTGGGATACCGCCTGCCTGTCTCCTCGCTCACCATCAACCTCTCGCCCGCCGATATCCGCAAAGAGGGCAGCAGCTACGACCTCTCCATCGCCATTGGCATGTTGGCGGCCCACGGCAAGTTGCCGCTCGACAATCTCGATAAGTATATGCTGGTGGGTGAGTTGGGCCTCGACGGCAAACTGAAGCCAGTGAGGGCTGCCTTGCCTATCGCCATCCGTGCGCGCAAGGAGAAATTCAAGGGACTGGTGGTGCCGAGGGAAAATGTCTATGAGGCTGCCGTGGTCAACCAACTCGAGGTCTATGGACTGGATGACATCACGCAGGTGGTGGGGTTGCTCAACGGTACGGCGCACCCCGAACCGCTGGTGATAGACACCCGGAAAGTGTTCTATGAACAGCAGTTCAAGTTCGACCTCGATTATGCCGATGTGCGAGGACAGGAGAATGTGAAAAGGGCGCTGGAGGTGGCTGCCGCAGGAGGCCACAATATCATCATGATAGGTCCGCCGGGAAGCGGCAAGTCGATGATGGCAAAACGGTTGCCGAGCATATTGCCTCCGCTGTCGCTCGAGGAGAGTCTCGAGACCACACAGGTGCATTCCGTGGCGGGAAAACTGGGGCGCGACACGTCGCTTATTTCGCAGCGGCCCTTCCGGGCACCTCATCACACCATCTCACAGGTGGGACTGTGCGGAGGGACATTGTCGGCGCAGCCGGGCGAGGTGTCATTGGCTCACAATGGGGTGCTCTTTCTCGATGAGCTTACAGAGTTCTCAAAGCAGACGCTTGAGGTGCTGCGACAGCCGTTGGAAGACCGCAAAATCACTGTGGCACGCGCCAAATACACCGTGGAGTATCCGTGCTCGTTTATGTTTGTGGCTTCGATGAATCCATGCCCGTGCGGCTACTATGGCGACCCCACTCACTCGTGTGTGTGCACGCCCGGGCAGATACAGCGCTATATGGCAAAAATCTCCGGACCGTTGCTCGACCGCATCGACATCCAGTGTGAGATTGCCGCATTGGGGTTCGACGATATCTCAAAGACATCTCCGGGCGAACCTTCTTCGGCCATCCGCGAGCGCGTCATCGCCGCCAGAAAGATACAGGAGGAGCGGTTCAAGGGGGTGAAGGGTGTCCATTGCAATGCCCAGATGACCGAACGGATGATTCACCAATATGCGGAGCCTGATGCCAAGAGCCTCGAAATCCTGAAACTGGGCATGGAGCGCCTCAAACTCTCCGCCCGTGCTTACAACCGCATTCTGAAAGTGGCCCGCACCATCGCCGACCTCGCAGGCAGCGAGAAGGTGCAGTCGATGCACATTGCCGAAGCCATCGGATACCGGAACCTTGACCGTGGCGACTGGGCAGAGAGAGGAATATGAGCAAAAGAAACAGGAAAGGTATACAGCGAGACGGTTCGGCAGAGATGGGTGTCTCTTCATTCTTGGCCGTCAAGGATACCTATTGTCTGCGGGGAATCGCCATGCTGATGATTATCATCAGCCACACATACAACGGCTATCCTGTGGCAGACGCGTCGTGCTACTTTCCCTCGTTTTTGCAATGGCTCCATATCGAGTTGTGGGGCGGCATGGGGGTAAGTGTCTTCCTCTTCCTCTCAGGCTATGGGCTGTTCTATACACTGAGCAGGCGGGAGCATATCGGCGGGCAGTATATCGCATCAAAACTCAGGCGGTTGCTTGAGCCTTTTGTCATCTATTGGATAGTGGAGGTCATCGTCTTAGCACTGTTCGACCGTGGTGAGTTGACGACGCATCTCTTGGAGGAGGTGGCCACATTCTCTATCCATCCCGATGTCGAGAACTGGTTTTTCAAGGTGATTGCCGTGACCTATGTCATCACAATAGCGCTTTTCAAATGCCGGATGAGAGACTCCGTGAGGGTCGCCGCACTTCTGGCGATGGCCATCGCCTATCTCGTCGTGATGAAGGAGTTGGGGTTCGGACAGTGGTGGTACAACAGCATCCTGTGCTTCCCCGCCGGTGCTGCCGTCGCCTGGCAATACGACAGGATGGCGGCGTTGCCTGCCGTAGTGATGAGCATGGCCGGCGCTCTGCTGATGCTCGCCGTCTACCAGATACATATGAACACCATCGTCTTCCATCTGGCTTTCGTCCTGTTCTGCGTCTATGTCATCAAGGTCGTCAATATCCGTAGCCGAGTGCTGTTTTTCATCGGATACCACAGTTTTGTGTTCTATTTCATCGAATGTCCTGTCATGGAAGAGATCACGATGTTCTGCTATTCCCATTTCCCCGCTTATTGTCTGCTCACCGTCCTGGTGACATTTGTGCTCTCCTTCCTCTGTGTGAGAGGCAGTGAGGCTGTCTCCAGCCAAGTTAAGAAAAGAAAGCAACCTTGAATTTTGTTGCAGATGGCATGAGGAATGTCCTGCCGGGCACACAAAAAAAGGCAGGAAATGTGTTTTATTATAAGGGATGAAACGCAGCCCGACCTGAAAATCACAGAGGTATGGATGCATGATTCCTTGTGATTGGAAGGAAAAAAACCACCAATCTTGAAGTTAAAATACTTGCAAATCATCATCCGCAAGTGGAAAATGATGATTTGCAAGTGCTTTTTCCTTGTTTTATACTAATTTTGTCATAAATTGCCAAACTGGCAATTTGTGGTTTTCACTTGAGAAAAAAATACTTAATATAATACTATAAGGAAATGATAAAACGACTACTTCTGACCATGATGTTATGGATAACAGTCATGGTCATGGCCAATGCTCAGTTGGGATTGAATCTCACTGTCAACTTGACAGAGGCGGGTACCTTGTTTGTGAAAATCCAGGAACAGATTGAGGAAGTGGGTGAACTCTCCGATATCGCTTCCCTCACGGTGACGGGCCCGCTCAACGGAGATGATTTCAATGTCATCAGAAACCAACTCACCAACATGGAGACCCTCGACCTCAGCAAGGCAGACCCAGAGACATGTAAATATGTCTATATGCAGGGGCATAAGAAGGTGAAGACTGTCAAGTTGCCGACAGAGGGCACACGCCTGGAACATGGCTATACCTTCTGCAACTGCACCAGTTTGGAAACCATCATACTGCCAGAGAAACTGGAGAACATCCCGGGGATTTTCGCCTCAGGTGCGACGAGTTTGGCGAGCATCACCCTTCCCTCCACGGTGACTACCATTGATGGGAGTGCGTTTCAAGGTGCCACAAGCCTTACTGAGATAGTCATTCCCGATGGGGTGGAGGTCATCAAGGGCAAGACGTTCTGTGATTGCCCGAAGCTGAAAAAGGTGACGCTGCCCAAGGCTCTCACCACCATTGAGGGCGAGGCCTTCAAGAACACGGGATTGGAGACCTTTACTTTGCCGGAAGGGGTGAAACTCACTGAAGATGATACTTTCGCCAACTGTGGTGAGTTGCGAAGTTTCACCTTCCCCGACGGTCTGGTTGACGAGAAGGAGGTGGGCTCCTCTACCTTTTGGGGCTGCTCCAAACTCCCTTCAGTGCGCCTGCCGCAGACACTCACCATCATCCCCTATGGCTTCTTCCAGGGCACTGCCATCCCCGATATCGTCCTGCCGCCCTCTGTCACCTCCATCGGGCGCGAGGCATAT
>ODAI011971281.1_pt1 | contig 16905 bp, 12 predicted proteins | sample 1539321 | NCBI WGS metagenome assembly ODAI01 (sample SAMN02144231, study PRJEB22623) | gut metagenome | biome: sheep rumen | host: Ovis aries | place: New Zealand | reverse complement strand
TCTTCGGTCCCTACGCACCTATCGGCGCAAACGGCGAAGCTTCAGGAGACGGAAGCATTATTTCCGATACAGCTACCGTTACTGAAAATACCGAAGGGGTAGAGAATACTTCTTCAACAAGCGGTTCAGTACCCGAGGACAATACCCAGGGAACCGAAATCTCTACAGGAAATACCGCAGACGGAAGCGCGTCAAGTGACAACACTTCTTCAGAGGGTGGATTTTTTGATACTTTGACCGATAACAATAATTAAGAGAGTTAATATGCTTAAGTTTAAGAATAATAATTTGTTCAAAAAACTGCATAAAAACCAAAAGGGTATGTCCCTTGTAGAGCTTATAATCGCCGTAACGATAATGTCTGTGGCGATAGCTCCTCTTTTATACTCCTTCGCTCACTCCGCAAGGTACAACGCCAAGGCCAAGAAAGCCCAGCGCGCCACCACAGCGGCTCAGACCGTAATGGAGAATATCAAGGCTTATAATCTTGATTCGCTGTATGAGAAGTTTTGCGTGGATCCATTGGATTCGACGAAGCATATTGATGAGGTTCCTTTTTTGTATAAAAATCCAACCGCGGTTTACTCGACTACGAATACGTACAATGCGAATGCCGGATATGCCGATAAGATGGGAACTTATAAAATTACCGGTATGAAGATGAGCGACGGTCCTTCGGACAGCCATTTATATGACGTTGATATAACTATCGCACCGGATAAGACGGAGAGCCTTCCGACGTATCATGTATACAATCCTTCCATCGACGCTCTTTACGAGGAGAATTCCGAGAGCGAGGGAATGTATGCTTTTGATCCTTACTTTGTGGCGACTGCCTGCGTAAAGAATTCAGGGGTTCCGTCGGATAGTATAAAGCATATCGAGATGGAACGTACTGCGACTCTTGTTTTTGACGATACGACTATGAGAGTTGATTATCTGTATAAGTATTATTTTTATAGTACCACGTATAAAAATGATGCGGCTGTTATTGCAAGCGGAGAGTTTCCCAAATCTATTTCAGTTGACAGAGGAGATTCAGCTACTAGATTAAGAGATATTTATTATTACTATTATCCTGCTTATGATAACAGATTAGGTATTGAAGATGGCGGTGGCGGAATAAATCCCGGTATTATTCATGTTTATGCCGATTATCTAAACATTAAGAATACTACTACAGACCATGCTACAGAACCGGTAAATGTTTATGTTTTTAAGCAGAGAGATGTTGCGCTTTTATCAGATGCATCGGCTGCTAATGTAATAAGGAGTTGTGAGCCCGGATATCGTCTTTGGGTAAAGGCTGATAACGGTACGGTTGGATTAACAAATGTATATGACTGTGTGCAGAAGAGCGTGGTTGATCCGGATACAAATACATCCTCGATGCTTGCCAGATATCCTTATGATCACGATCTTGTTAAGAGCAGAGTTACCTGCAAGGATGACATCACCGAAAGCAGAACAGATCTTCTTACCTACAGCGTAGAGATAAAGGTTTACGATCCTGCGACGGATTCGGGACATACAAGTCCTCTTTCGACTATGTCCGGAACAGTAGTTTATTAATCAGAGAGAAATGATGAAACAAAAGTTTTTTTCCAAAAAACTAAATAGAAAGTCCGATAAGGGTTCGGCTCTTGTCTCGGTACTTGTAATCGTCGCTTTCATCAGCATCCTTGCAACGATTGTTCTTTATCTTGCCGCTACAAACTACAAGATGAAGATAGCGGATTCAAGGACTAAGGAGAGCTTCTACGAGGCGGAAGAGGTTGTAGAGCTTTTTAAAGCTAACCTTACTTTAGACGTTGCCGAGGCGGCAAGAAGAGCCTACGGAAGATGCAACAGCGAGTATGTATTTCTTAGCTCAAAGGAAAACCGCCGTGAGCATTTTCTTATCGCGTTTAACAATGAACTTCAAAACGTTTGGGATGAGAAATGGAAAGAGACGGCGCCCGGAGCGGGAGATGGTTTTAACCACGGTATATCCGAGATTTTCAGGGGAGCGAGTGTTTCAGATATTGCTTATGTTCCAGCTACAGGTATCTGCAATTTCAAGGTTACTACCGGCGGCAGAACATACTACTGTACTTTTAACGAGTATTCATTAGGTGTCGGCACCGGATTTGACTTTACCTACGAGAGCGCTCTGGAGATTCCTGCGGCTGCTGACGTTTTCAGAGCAGACAATACCGTAAATCCTTCCTTCCTTCGAAACCTTAATATAACGGTAACCGATGGCAAGGATTATACTTCCAAAATCGTTACTTCTTTCATCATCACACCCCCTGAGTTTAACTGGGGAGACGAGGTATTTAAGGATGATGATCTAAACGAGATAACTGATATTTATTATTCGGACTGTGTGGTTTATACCGGATGGTCAAAGGAATAATAGGGGAAAGATATGAAAAAGTTTTTAAAGGATAAGTCCGGAATAAGCCTTATAGAGCTTGTTGTCGTAATTGCGATAATGTCAGTTCTTGTCGGCGCTATCGGACTCGGCGTAGGACTTTCATCAACGAAGCCTGCGACGCAATGTGCTAAAAAACTTCAGATGGCTATTCAAAAGACCCGTGTTGATACTATGGGTAAGAAAAACGGACGCCTTGTTGTGAAGCTTGAAGCTGACGGAACTATTTCTATGACGGAAGAGCTAAACTATGGTACCGGTACAGCTAAGGTTGACGGCCCTGTAACCGTTGGCTCTAAGGGCGTATCCGTTACTACGGGCACTACGCCTTCGCCTCTTACTGCTACGGGCTTTGTTGTTGAGTTTTACAGAGGCGACGGAAAGCTTTATGTCTGCACTTCAAATTACTCCGGAATATCCGAAGCTACAAGATATGACGCTCTTCCTATTGTTGTAACAAAAGGAAACAGGTCCTACAGTATTGATATTGACAGCTTAACAGGAAGGGTTACTTTAGAGAATCTATAAATCATTAAGAGGAGTACACAATGTCTCTTTTTAAGAAATTAGCTAAAAACAATATAGGCTTATCCCTTGTGGAACTGATCATTACCATTGCTCTTATGAGTATCGTGTCGGTAGCGATCGGTTCTGCGATTGTGTCTGCAACTACCAACTACAGACGTAATTCGGAAGAAGTTGCCATACAGCAGGATGTTCAGAATATCACAACTATCATTGCAAAGATGATATTTGACTCCGTCGAAGCCAACAATACCGGTAATGAAGGCGGAGAGAATCTTTCCAATCTGTTTATTCTTTCAAGTACCGGAGTATATTATTCCATCAGCTGTTCCGGCGGAAAGCTCTTTTACGGCGAGTCTACCACGGGATACCCTGCAGTTTCTTCGCTTACAAAGGTCCTTGCAGAGAATGTCAGCGCTTTTTCGGCAAATACATCGACTTACAGTCATGATTATATTGTCAAGATTTCGCTCGCTGTAAACAGTCAGACTACGGATAAAACAATGATGACATCCTTTGCGGTAACTTCGCGTAACGCAGAGGGCGGAAATAATCTTACCATTACAGATATCAACGGCGCTGTTATTGCTATAGATACTATGGCTGTAATCGAGCCCAATCAGGTTATCGACATTCCTTACGAAGTGCTTACTTCCGGAAATGTTGATGACACATCCATCAAGCTTATTGATGTTACCACTGTTTACGGTAAGCCCATCGTTATGACGGCGGCTCTTGCTACTAATGCGGAGGGAAAGAGCGTTGTACGTATTACGGCAAATGATGAAAAGAACGATATCGTAAGGATTAAGGTCCGTACGAACGCTAAGTATACTGATGATGAGGGCAATGAGCATCCTTTTGATGAAAAGGTTATCAAGGTTTATGTTCGCCGCGTAACGAAGATCGATGCCGGCGGAGCACAAACAAACCAGGCCGATTATGCAAACTGCAAGGCCGGTTCAAAGTACGAGGTTTCCGCTGCTATTACAGCGATAAACGGCGACAGATTCTATACCTTTAAAACTGATAATGATTATGTTAATACTTATAAGCTTGTCTGGACAGTAACCGGTAATACAGAGAAGATGACCGGTGTTACGAATCCGGCGGGTGGAAGTAATGTGTCCGGAAATATTGTCTGCGACGACGCTACGAAGAAGTGGAAGTTTACGATAAATTCCGATTTTGCGCCGGGAGAGTATATTACTTTCACATGCAGAGCACTTCATTCCGACGGAACTTTTGAGACTTTAACTACTAACAAAACAGGCCTCCCTTACGGTGAATTTGAGGACAGCTGGACCCTTACTACGGGATTTTTCGATAATATAAACGATAAAGACTTTAAGCGTGCAAATGATGATACCAACTGGGTTACTCCGGCGGGATTCGATAATATGGATAACCTTATCCTCAAGTATTATGTAAGGAATACCCCCGAGTATCTTGCCAAGGTTGCGCAACTTGAGGCGGCAGATGCCGTTGGTTATGATATTGAAAACAAGCTTCTTCAGTATAAGAAGGACAACGGCCTTGAAACCGGAATAAGCGGAATCGAAAGCGCAATGCTTACAGCCGCTAAAGCAAAATATGACTTTAACTTCTGTGTATTTGGTAGCGTAGGTACTCCCAATGTTGATACCGGTGTTTGCAGTTGGAGCAGATATATTACTTTGCAGCCGAAAGGCGGTACAAACTACAGGATTGACAAAGCTCTTTCTTATATGATGGATTCAGATAAGGAGTATCAGTTTGAATTTTTGGCTTGTCTTACTTATGTAGAAAAAGCTAATACAAGTAATAAGTATGTCCTTTGGCCTAATTATAACAAAGTACTTGAGACGAATATGGGCTTTAAGGAGGCCGGATATCAGGCGTCACCTCTTTGGGGACCTCAGGAGGGAAGCGCTGCTACTTTAAGCTTTTCCGGAAATAATCTGGTAGTTTCTTCTTCCAATTTTATAACAAAGACTTCTGAAGGCATCAGCGCAGGAGAGCCCTATGCATCTTACGCGAGAACAATGGGTATCGGAAAGGGTGATTTCTACTTTAAGGAGGATTCCGCTTTAGGTATCGTAGAAGAAGCTCCTACAGCAGGATCGGTATATGATCCTATAATCCTGATGCTTGGCATGGGAGCCGGATATACGATTAACATCGATAAGGCACATATGACAGGACTCGGTTCCAACGAGTTCATGCATGTTGACGGTATACTTCAGTACCAGAGGTCTGACGGAACCTGGGTTACTTTGGACGATTCAGTTAAATCGGGAACTCCTAATTATAAGGCTCGTACCGGAAATTATATTAATATGGGTGACGGTTGGATCGCGGTTTACTGCTCTGAAGCGAAGTATGAGGATGTTCTTTTCAGAGTGCTCTTTACCGAGAGTAACAGACCAAAGGCCTACGTTAAAACCGCTGAAGGTGCTTTCAGCACGAACCTTTATATGACAACGGATTCGCGCGGTAACCTGAGCGCTAATTATACTGTTATTTATGATAATCCTAAGGTTGGTTATACATATCCTTTGTACGATCTTTCACAGGATAAGGGTATATTATACTTTAAGGTTGCCGATACCAACGGAACCTTCGGAAACGGAGCGGGCTCGCTTTATCCTATTACTCTTGATCCTAACGGCGGAACTGTTTCAAAGACAAAGATTACTATCTACACGGGACAGAAGGTTGAAAACCTTGTTGATCCTGTAAGAGAGCATTACAACTTTGCCGGATGGTTTACCGCTAAGGACGGCGGAACTGAAATATCCAACGGTTCGTCCTTCGATTCACTGGGCGGAGCTAAGACGCTCTACGCACACTGGACCGAGAAGGATAAGGTAACTGTAACTCTTGACGCAAATGGTGGAAAGAATCCTACGCCTTCGACGTTTACCGTATATGTAGGAGAGACTTTAACCGGCCTTAAGGATGCAACGCATAGCGACAATACCAAGAAGTTTATCGGTTGGTTTACCGCAGCCGATGGCGGCGAGATGGTTATTAACGGCGCAAGCTATGATGTCGTTAAGGATACGCCTACTCTCTACGCTCATTACAGAGATAAGCAGAGCATAACGATTAATCTCAACACCTGCAACAAGGGTAGTGTAGCGGGAGGAGTTACTACAATTACCGTTATTGAAGACGGTAAGGTACCTACGCTTCCTAACGTAACTCCTTATTCCCAGACTAGTTTGTTTACGGGCTGGGCTACTGCTGAAAACGGCGGAAGCGGCTTTGCAACCGGTATGGATTATGCGGATGTTGTCGGAATCACTACGATTTACGCACAGTACAATGATAATCCTGATGTTATCGTTCTTGATTATAACGACGGAACCGGCAAGACCGGAACTGCGTTGTACACTGAAAATGGTACAAAGATAGGACAGTTACCTACAGCTTCCAGAAACGGTTATGATTTTATTGGCTGGTTTGATTCGCCTACAGATGGAAAAAAGTATAATAGTTATGATTGGACAGGTTCCCGAACAGTAAGCAAACTGTATGCTGTTTATTACCCTAAAACTTTGCTTCTTAATGCAAATGGAGGTTCTGTAAGTCCAAGCCAAGCTTCTATTAATAATGGACAGATTCAAAATCTGCCTACACCAAATAGGAATGGATATGTATTTATAGGTTGGAATACTTCAGCTGATGGATCAGGTGTGAATGTTAATTCGTATAGTTCATATTCTAATATCATTGGAGTAACTACTTTATATGCATTATGGACCGAACCTCAATATTCCGTATCGGTTAAGTACAACGGCGTTGTTCCAAGATGGGGATCAAATAAAAAGGAATATGAAATTACTATTCAGAATACAGGTACAGTAAATGTGTCCTCATTCAACATTAACGTTGGATCCGGCGCAGTATTCCATAGTGCCGATAATGTAAACTCGCCTACGGCAAACGGAAGTGTTTGGACGTTTACGCCTTACAACGCCATTACTCCCGGAAATTCGATTTTAATTAGGGTGTATATTAATGAAGGCACCGGCACTATAGATGGAAAGGGATGATGCCTTCATTTCTAAAGACATAAACAATATTTGGGGGTTGTATGAAAGACAACAAAAACAAAGGCTTTTCGCTTGTGGAACTGATCATCGTTATTGTGATTATCGCGGTTATTGTGGCGCTTTTGCTTCCGCAGTTTATAAAGCAGGTTGAAAGGTCTAAAGAAGCGAAGGATCTGCAGGATATTGAGGAGTACAAGACGGCTGTAGAGACGATGATTCTTGATGACAGATTGCCGTCAGGAGATGTTACCTTAGAGGTTGATGCCGATACGGGCACTCTTGTTACAAATCTTCCTGCTGATACGGCTAAAGCATACGGTCTTGAAGAGGAGTTGATTCTTTCTTCGAAGAAATGGAAGGCTTTTAAGTGGACGATGGACGGTAACGACTATTACTGGACCTTGTCCGGAGAGGATTTGTCCGGCGCCCAGTATTTTACTCCGCTGGGAAAGACAAAGAATCCTGAATAGATTTTTTCTGTAGGATAAAATTAGATAGTAGTGTTGTGTAAAAAACTACCCGGCGCTCTGAAAACGCCGGGTATTATTCAATTAATCTTAATGCAAAAGTCATATATGCTGATGACGGAAGAAGAGATATTATTGGTCAGTATATTACGTTCTGTATGGTTGTAAAAGAGCAGCTTTTATTGCAACAAAGGGGGCTGTATGGGGCTTAAGAGTTATTTGAAATCCTTTATACCGCAAAAGGTATCAGGGAAAGCTGTAGCGGGTTTTCTAAAAATTGGAAGCTGTTTTGCCAAGCCCGGAAAGGGGAAAGTGGCCCGTAATTTTGATATTAATAAAGAGATGGTAAAAGGCCACATCCCTGAAATCGAAAGCCATAAAGGATATATAGAAAATCAAGATGCGTACAGAGATGTAAAGTACGCCTCGAAGGATATGCGCTGGGGCGGATGCGGAGTATTCGCTACGTATAATTCACTCATCAATTTAAGCAGGATTTCCTCCGGCAATCTTAGATCCTTTGATCAGAGTGTGAAAGAATGCAATAGCAAATACGAGAATACTTCTGCGAAATTGCTATTAAACGGAAAGCAAATTGTTATATCGCCAAGTTTGCTGCCAACCCTTATTTCCTACTACGAAAGGCGCGGAGCGGTATTTGGCGCGAGGCTTGGAACTTCGCCTTTATCGGTACTAAAGTTTTTTATTGAAAATGGATTTGATGCTAAGATTTCCTACAAGGAGGCGGACTTCGAAGGCTTCGGAAGAGAGTATGATACCTTTATTCTGACCGCCTATATGGACGGAAGTGATATCAGCAAAAATGTCCATTATATTGCAATTTCAAAAGAAGGTGGATATTTCACACCTCATAACGTATACTGCAACGGTAAGGTCTTTTCACCTTCGAATACCCTAACCGGGGCGATAAAGAGTATAAACAACGGAAAGGCAAAAGGCATGTGCCTTATAGGAATCAAAAATGGAACTTTACATAATCAGACACGGACAGACAACCTGGAATGAAAAGGGTCTTTTACAGGGAAGCGTTGATATAGAGCTTAATGAAAGCGGCAGAGAAGTAGCCGGAAAGATGGGAGAAAAGCTTGAAGATACGCCCTTTGATGTAATCTATTCATCCCCTCTTATCAGAGCTTACGAGACGGCTTGCCTTATCAGGGGACACAGGAATATCCCTATTATCCGCGACGAGAGGCTTAGAGAAATTTGCTTTGGCAACCTCGAAGGAAAGAATTATCGCGAAATCTTTATGGAAGGAAGCCCGTATATTACTTTCTTTACCGACCCTTCGAAGTATCCCGCGCCTCCCGGAGGAGAGACTTTTTATCAGGTTATTGAGAGAATGGGTGAGTTTTACAAAGAGGTTTTGCTTCCTGCAGCAAAAAAATACGAAAGGATAATGGTCGTTGCCCACGGAAATGCCAACAAGGGCCTTATCTTTAATCTCGAGAATAATACGGATGTTAAGACATACTGGGGACCGGGGCTTCAGAAAAACGGTGAAGCAGACATCTTTGTTTTTAACGGGGAGAGCTGGATGCGTAAGCCCGGTACTGTTCCTGCTGTTGACGAAAAGTGGGGAAGGCTGTAAAGCTTGGAAACGGCCTTTTAGACAGACTTTAATTTTGATATTTTTTATCTACTTGTAAAGGCTTTAAACCGAGCTATTTTAGCTTATATATGGTATAATGAAACTTATGGAAAACCGGTGGGACGATATGGACAATACTTCAAAAAATAAAAGCAATGCTTCTTTGATCGTTGCCTGTATTTTCAGCGTGCTTGCTTTTTTTGCAAGCCTTGTTATCACATGGTTTTTCTTTGTCAGAGTCGTTCCAAGGGAGCATGAGCGGACGATTGAGCTGGGGGCCTATTACGAATTATCAGACGATCCGGGGGAATACCTTACGGGACTTAAGATATTTAGAAGCGGCGCTGTCGTTGATACCCATGACGTAAATATCTTTGTCCCCGGGGAGTATACAGTAAAGGTATTTTACAAAGGAAAGACTATTGAATATCCGGTATCTGTTGCCGATACCAAGGCTCCGACGGTAGAGTTTAGAGGCGATTATACCGATGATATAATCTTTTATGACGGGCTCGACGAGGATGGTTACGGAGTATTTGAAATCGGCATAGCGCGAACCATTGGTGATTTGTTCGATTATATCTACGATGAATCGGGAGAGCTTGAAGCTTTTCTTTATTGCAGCGGTGAGGAACTCAGCAGCGCGAAGATTTATCCCGGGGACTCCTTTAAGGGCGAGAGCGTCGAAGAGCAGCTTCGAAGGATCGAGGATTCCTGCGTTAAGAGAGAGGGAAGATTCGTTCTTGATGAGCTTAAGTATTATAATCTTACTATCGAAGTCAGAGACGGAAGCGGCAATACCATCAGTAAGGATTTTACAGTTAAGGCGGTAGATACCATTGCCCCTAATATTATGGTCCACTCTGTGCCCGAAAACCATTTTGTTGCTGCAAATCAGCCTTACAGCGCGGATGAGATAGCTCTTTATATCTCGGACAATTCAAACTTTTATACCGCCGCGTTTATTGTTGGCGACGAGACCGTTTCTAAAATAACCTTTGATAAGACAGGACCGCAGAAAGTAACTATTGTCGCTTCCGATGAATCGGGAAATGAAGCTACCTGCGATGCGACTGTGATGGTGGACGAAGCGCCGATCTTTATCGCCGTTGCCGATAAGGATATCAAAGTCGGATCGGATTACGATCTTCTCGATCATATCGTCGCTGTTGACAATACCGACGGAAACGTTACGGATACGATTGTTGTTGATGACGGAGGCTTTGATCCTTATACGCCCGGCCTTTACAGCGTTAAATATACCGCTACCGACAGTCATAATCTATCGACAACGGTTATCTGCAATTTAAACGTAGGCGATGAAGGCTACGGGGATTATTACCTTTCGGAAAAGGAAGTCTCGCTTCTTTGCGATTATGATTTCTTTGAGTACGAGCCTCTTTCAAAGAATGATTACGAAGCGGCCTGTGATCTTGTTGAGCCGACTTTGGTCAATCTGATCCACAGAACCGGGGGAGGCGGATATTCCGCGGGCTCGGGATTTATATACAGGATAGACGAGGATTACACATATATCGTTACCTGCGTGCACGTAATTGAAGACCTCGCAGATCCTATCGAGCTGATGTTTTGCGACAGTAAGGCGACGAAGATTAATATCGATATGCCTTTTTATCTGGAAAAGTCCGATATTAACGAAATCGCTATGTTAAGGATTGATACCGGACTTATTCCTGCAGAGACTCTCGTTGAGCTTAGGGAGATTTACTGCGATGAAGATATCTACCGCGAGCTCAAAATTGGACAGAACATAATCGCGTACTCCGGACATTGGATCAATAAAAATCCGATGATAAGGAGCGCAACGATACTTAATCTTAAAGCAAAATTTTGCGATGATGCCACAAGCTGCGTTAAAGCTACCCATAACGTGGAGGCGGGCATGAGCGGCACAGCCGTATTTGATGAGAAAGGAAGACTGGTGGGAGTCGTTGAAGGCTATATGGCCCTTTGGGACAGTTCTATCGGAAATTACAGCTACTCGGATTACTATCTGAGGATAGACGGGCTCGAAGACTTCTACCGGAGAATGGAGAAAATAGAATGAGATTTGACATGCATTGTCATACAAAGGAAGGCTCAATTGATGCAAAGCTTCCTATAGAGGAGTATATTAAGATCCTTATTTCAAAGGGATTTGACGGCATGATGGTTTCAGACCATGATTCTTACGGCGGATACAGATACTACAAAAAGATGGGACTTGATGAAAAGTATCCCGATTTCACGGTTCTTAAAGGAGTTGAATACGACACACTTGACGCGGGACATATTCTTTGCATCCTTCCAAACCATATAAACTTTAAGATCCTTGAAATCAAGGGAATGCCTGTTAAGCTTCTTATCGATATAGTTCATTACCATGGCGGAATCTTAGGTCCCGCCCACCCTTACGGAATCAGATACCAGAGCTTTGTCAACAGTTTAAAGCGTCATAAGCAGATGATGTTTATGAAGCAGTTTGACTTTGTTGAAAAGTATAATGCCTGCGAGGATGAGGACAGCAACCATAAGGCCGCTTATCTTGCAAGAACCTACGATCTTCCCGGATTTGGCGGAAGCGATGCCCACAGAGCTAACTGTGCCGGTCTTGCTCACACAGATTTCCCCGATAGAGCGGTTATAAAGAGCAACAATGATCTCATAAAGTTTATTAAAACAGACGGAAAAGATGTTGAGGCAGGCGGAACCTACTACGGAAAAACCGTCAAGAATAAAGTGCCTTTTATCTACGATATTATGATCCAGGCTTACTGGGTTTACAACAAGGGCGGCGGAATTTTCAACAAGATCAGACATAACCACCATATGCGTAAGATGTATTTGAAGGAAATCTTGCATAGCTCCTCAGAAAAGTAAAAAAATTGTAAAATATTATTAATTCTTAGTTTACATATTAAGAAAACTTAACTGTATTTTCTCATTATATTGTGTTATCGTTTAAAGCGTGAGAACAATAAATTGTGTTTTAACGGTTCTGACGTTTTGACGTCATTTTTAATCGATGAGTAGTTTAAGATGAGTAATACAAGTACCAAAGCTAAAAAAACGAGGCAAAAATACAGTAAACATCAACTTAGAGCAAAGTGGGGTTCGACCATATTCCTTATTCCGAGTGTGGCCGGCTGCGCTTTGTTCTTTTTCGTTCCATATCTGGTTGTTATCTATTATTCTGTACTCGATAACCCCTTCGGAAAGAACTTCGTCGGAATTTACAATTACAAAAATGTTATCATGAACTCGGCCTTCCAGACCGCGGTCAAAAATACCGGAGTGTTTTCGTTGATAGCAGTGCCTTTGGCGGTTTTACTCTCGCTCCTTTTGGCGCTTCTTCTTGACAACAAGATCCCTTTAAGGACACAGTTTAGAACATTCCTCCTAAGCCCTATGATGGTACCGGTCGCTTCAATCGTACTTATCTGGCAGGTTTTGTTTGACCAAAACGGTGCGGTTAACGTAGTTCTTTCAAAGTTCGGCGTTACCGGTATCGACTGGCTTAAGTCCGATTTTGCTATCGTTGTTATCGTAATACTTTTCCTCTGGAAAAACATCGGTTACAATATGATCCTTTTTATGGCGGCCCTATCCAGCGTACCTCAGGATATAATCGAGGTTGCAAGGCTTGAAAGCGCGGGAAGAGTAAAGATCTTCTTTATGATTAAGCTGAGATATCTTGTAAGTACCATCGTTTTTGTAACGATCATGTCCCTTATAAACTCCTTCAAGATATTCAGAGAGATATACCTGCTGACAACGGATTATCCTTACGCCAGCATCTATATGTTGCAGCACTTTATGAACAATAAATTCAAGAGCCTTGATTATCAGATGCTTAGCGCGGGCGCGGTACTTATGAGTATTGTTATGGTTGGCATCATCGTGGCTCTCTTTAAGGCAGAGGAGCATTTCAGCAAAGACCTTGACGGTTGATCTGGCGGAAAAAATATGAAACAGTTACGATCTGATAAATTGAATAAAAGTCCGGATCTAAAGTACGTTCCGGAAAGGCGGGGAAAACGAAAAAAGGTTTTCAGAGCAATAAGCCTTACGATCGCAACGGTCCTTACGGCCGCGATATCGCTGCTTTTTCTGATGCCGATCATCCTTACGATCACAAACTCATTTATGTCACCGACAGAGTTTGCCGCCAACTATGGCGCGATATTCGCAACTACAAAATCCGGCGGACGACAATTCGTAGCGCATTTTGTAAACCTGAAATTCATACCGGATATGGTAAGCTTTTCACAGTATGCGACGGTACTTTTCAAGAGCCGCGATTATCTGTTTAAGTTTTGGAACTCTGTGATACTGGTTTTGCCCATCATGCTTTTCCAGCTGGCCATAGCTTCTCTTGCGGGCTACGGTTTTTACAGATATAAGGGAAAGATAAGAGGTGTTATCTTTTTCTCTTACATTATACTGATGCTGATGCCTTATCAGGTTACGCTGGTTCCCAACTATCTTGTCAGCAACTGGCTGGGAATACTTGATTCATATTGGGCAATCTGGCTACCGGGTATCTTTTCTCCCTTCTCGGTATATCTGATCACGAAATACATGAACCGTATTCCGAAATCCTGTATCGAGGCGGCCCAGATAGACGGAGCGGGAGAGTTCAAGATATTTACAAAGATAGCCTTGCCTATGAGTAAGGGAATAATCATGTCGACAGCGATCCTTGTTTTTATCGATTACTGGAACATGGTTGAACAGCCGCTGATCCTTTTGTCGGATCCGGATAAATATCCCCTCAGCGTTTATCTTTCAAAGATCAATTCGGGGGAGGTTACGCTGGCATTTGCGGTAGCAACGATTTACCTTATTCCTACGCTGCTTGTTTTCCTGTACGGCGAGGAGTACTTGGTTGAAGGTATTACATATCAGGGTGGAGTTAAAGCCTGAGGGCTAAATGAAAGGACAAAGAGATGGAAGAATTCACTATAAAAAAGAAGGAAGAACTTGATCCTCAGGAAAAGAGCTTCAGAAGGCGAAAAGACATTATTAAAAACGTTATCATCGTATTCCTTGTAGTAATGCTTGGACTTACTTTCTTTTCGAATACGATACAGAATTATTCCCTTCCCAGGGTTGCGGTTCAGTATATTGAGTCCGGAACGATAACAACGGTTATAAGAGGCGAGGGCGTTGTAGAAAGCGGCGATCCTTACAATGTTATGGTCAAGTATTCAAAGACCGTGGGAAGTATCAATGCAAAAGTAGGAACTGAGGTAAAAGAGGGAGATCTTCTTTTAACGCTTCAGTCCGAGGACAGCGAAGAGCTTACCGCTGCAAAAAAGGCATTGGAGGATGCAAAGAAGGCTTATAATGACGCGCTTCTTGACCCGGAGGTTGACGCGGCTGCAATCACTTCTTCTCAGGGAACTCTCGATATTAACGGATTCAGAAATAAGATCAGCGCTCTTCAGACAGCGATTACTCTTGCGGAGAAGACCGTTGCCGAGAAGCAAAAGAACGTTGATAATCTCAATAACCAGATCTCTATTACTTCCGGAAATACCGTATCGGAAGCTGAGAAGACTAATGTTGCTGTATTACTTAAGAATTCCGACAACGCAAAGGAAGCCCTTGATGCTGCTACCGAAAGCGTTACGGCGGCTCAGAAAACTCTTGACGACGCAAATGCTGCCCTTAGCGCGGCGCAGAGCGAGAAGGCTATCGCAAGGGCGTCTCTTGATGATGCTAATGCAAGGGTTGTTCAGCTTACAAGTGATAGGACTGCTTTAGAGGCAGCTCTTAATGCAGCTACTCCTACGCCTGAGCAAACTGCTTTAATTGACCAGTACGTATCTCTTGCAAATATTGATAATATGATAATTTCAGCTACTGCTGACAGAGATTCTGCACAGGCTGCTTACGACGATATCGCAGCAAACGAGGCTTCAAACATCGCAGCGGCACAGGCAGATATAGCCCTTGCAACAAGCGCTCTTTCCGCAGCTCAGACCGCTAAGAATAACGCACAGGCTGCTTACAATGACGCTTATACAAAGTGGAAGAATGCCAACGATGCCCTTGTCGCAAAAGAGAATAATACTACTGATACAGGCACAAATTTAAACAACCAGCTTAACCAGGCAAAGATCGCGCTAACAGACGCCGAGAATGCTCTTAAGGCTAAGCAGGATGAACTTAACGATCTTGTAGCAAGTATCGGATCTACCAGAAAGCTTAACGAAGCTGCACAGGCTATCGCCGACGCACAAAAGGAAGTAGATAAGTTTAACGAAGTAAGCGGAGCATCAGAGGTTCTTGCTCCTATAAACGGAACTATCCTTTCCGTAAATGTACAGTCCGGAAAGAAGACTTCAACAGACGATCCCGTTATGGTGATCCAGCCCGAAGGACAGGGCTTTGTTATGAAGTTCAGTCTTGAAAATGACAAGGCAAAGACTATATCCGTTGGTGATACCGCCGAGGTAACAAACTCCTGGTGGTACGACGATGTAACAGGTGCTGTTTCTGCTATCAGACCTGACCCCTCAGATCCCAACAGAAAGAAGGAAGTAACCCTTTCTCTTGCAGGATCTCTTACCGCAGGACAGAGTATTACTATGACTATTGCTTCAAGAACAGCAAACTACGATTATATAGTACCTTCAAGCGCTATAAGAGGAGACACAAAGGGCAAGTTCGTACTTGTCTGTGAATCAAAGCCCAGCCCTCTCGGAAACAGATATTACGCTATCCGAAAGGATGTTGAAGTTCTTGCTGAGGACGATACAAAGACTGCAATACAGGGCGCATTTGAAGAGTGGGGAGAGTACGTAATTACTACTGCAAGTAAGTCTATCGAGCCCGGAGCAGAGGTTAGACTTTCGGAGAATTAAAATGAAACCAGTAGGCTTTAATAAGAAAAAGTTAATAGTGCTTTGCATAGCCGGTTTCTTTTTGATCGTAGGCGGTGTTTTTAAGCTTTTGACAAACTATGAGATTTCGAAGCTCCCGGGGGAAAACGTGGCAAAGATATGGTCACCGGATGGCGGGTATACCCATATATCTGCTTACTTTACACCGGATGCCGGCTTAGAAGCGGATACTCTTAAATATCTTCATTATCAGATAGAACAAAAGCTGAAGACCGAGTCCATTGAGCCTGACCCGGAAAATGAAAATGCAAGACTTATTGCCAACAGCTTTTTCGCGGAGGGAAAGCTTTCCGCAGAAAGCGATATCGGAAAGACAAGCTTAAACGCAGTGGGAGTCTGGGGAGATTTTTTCCTTATCCACAAGCCTTATCTTTTAACCGGCGGTTATTTTAGCGATGACTCTTTAAACAATGATTACTGCCTCCTTGATGAAGAAGCCGCATGGGCTCTTTTTGGATCGAATGATATAGTGGGACTTACTATATACGTGGGTAACAGACCTCTTATTGTTAAGGGAGTTTTCAGACAGCCCCAGGATAAGCTGGCAACCGCTTGCGGCGCCGTCCCTGTTAGCTGCTATGTTTCATACGATTTCCTTAAGGAAAATGGGACCATAAACAATATATCTGCTTTTGATATTGTTTTGCCCAATCCCGTACCCGATTACGGTATGACAAAGCTTTCCGAAGCTCTTGCACTTGATGAAAGCAAGGTTGAATATGTGGAGAATACCAAGAGATTCGGTGTTATTAATGCAGTAAAGAATCTCAAGGGGATACAGCTTCGTGGTATACGTACCAAGGCTTTAGTCTATCCCTGGTGGGAGAACGAAACCCGCGTAAAAGGGGATAAAATCTCGGTATTTTCATTTGTATTTGTTTCGGGTATAATAATTGCAGGGGCAATTGTCCTTGTACTTGCCGTTATCTTGTTT
>ODAI011885382.1_pt1 | contig 16908 bp, 17 predicted proteins | sample 1539321 | NCBI WGS metagenome assembly ODAI01 (sample SAMN02144231, study PRJEB22623) | gut metagenome | biome: sheep rumen | host: Ovis aries | place: New Zealand | reverse complement strand
TGTGATGTCATCACAGCGAAACCAGTACTTGCGATAGGTTCGAAGGAAAAATCCTTGTTAATAATGCACATATTATGTAAATATGGTCTAACTGTTGAATAAATAATATCTCCTGTCTCGACGATTTTTCGGGCTCGCGAAGGAGCTTTGTCTGCTTCTATAAGGTTTTCATCAGAAGATAATTTCTGATTAGCATTATCTATTGACCCAATGTCTATGTAAGAAAATGTACTCTCAGGTTTCTTTTGCCCGTGGTTGTAGACAAGCGTTCCGAGTCTCACCCACTCCCAACTATCAGGTATCTCAAACGGTACCTCATCCGCTATAGAAACAGGCTCATTCTTGCCGATCTTCTCATAAGGAATATTATGACTCTCTCTATTGAAGATACGCCAATATATTGATAAAAGAGCCTGATTGTGGTAATATATTGATCGCATTTAGGCTTTTTTGTATTAAGGGAAAAGCAGATGTAAAGGAAAAACTGAAGGATACAGGTTTTCGCCGGTTAGAGTAAAATTAGCGCGTAATTTGCATAAAATTGGCGTAAACCTCTGAAATAAAATACAAGAAAACCCGTAAAATCGGGCATGGAGGAATAAAGATGAAACTAGGAATCGTTGGTCTGCCCAATGTCGGTAAGAGTACCCTTTTTAATTCACTTACAAAGGCGGGAGCGCAGGCTGCGAACTTCCCTTTCTGTACTATAGATCCCAATGTTGGTGTCGTACCTGTCCCCGATGAGAGACTTGAAAAGCTCGGAGAGCTTTACCATACAAAGAAGGTAACTCCCGCAGTTATTGAGTTCGTAGATATTGCCGGACTTGTTAAGGGCGCATCAAAGGGCGAGGGCCTTGGTAACCAGTTCCTTGCAAATATAAGAGAGACAGACGCTATCGTACATGTAGTAAGATGCTTTGAGGATTCAAACGTTATCCACGTTGACGGAAGCGTTGATCCTTTAAGAGATATCGATGTTATCAATCTCGAGCTTATTTTTGCGGATATCGAGGCTCTTGAGAGAAGACTTGCTAAGGTTGTTAAGGCTGCAAGAATGGACAAGACCGCCGCAAAAGAGCAGGCTTTCCTTGAAAAGATGAAGGCTCATCTCGAAGCGGGCAACAGCGCAAGATCCTTTGAATTTGACGCAGATGACGAAGATGAAGCCGGATATATGAAGGAACTCAATCTTCTTACCGCAAAGCCCGTTATATATGCCGCAAACGTAGCGGAGGAAGATCTTGCCGATGACGGAGCTTCCAACGATATGGTTAAAAAGGTTCGCGACTTTGCCGCAAAGGAAGGAAGCGAAGTATTTGTTATCAGCGCAAGAGTTGAAGAGGAGATTTCAGAGCTCGACGATGCGGAGAAGGCTGAATTCCTCGACGCTCTCGGAGTAAAGGAATCCGGTCTCGATAAGCTGATCGCCGCAAGCTACAAGCTTCTCGGACTTATGAGCTTTTTAACCGCCGGTGAGGATGAGTGCCGTGCATGGACTATCAAGATCGGTACCAAGGCTCCTCAGGCAGCAGGCAAGATCCACACGGATTTTGAACGCGGATTTATTAAGGCAGAGGTTGTCAACTACAAGAATCTTCTTGAACTCGGATCGCTGGCAGCAGCCCGCGAAAAGGGACTTGTGGGTATTGAGGGTAAGGATTATGTAGTTAAAGACGGCGATGTTATTTTGTTCCGCTTTAACGTATAAACGGGGAGAAGAGGAAATTAAACATGAACTCAACAGATATTTCATTTCCTAATTTAGGGATATATCTTTCGAATGTCCCTAAGCAGTTTTATATAGGAAAGTTTTCAATCGCTCTTTACGGCGTGACTTTCGCGATAGGTATTCTGCTCGGGCTTATCGTAGCTTCTAAGGTTGCGAAAGAGTATGGCGAGGAAGAGAACAATTTTTGGGACTTTGCAATCTTTGTTATAATCGGCGGACTTATCGGAGCGAGAATCTACTATGTAATTTTCTCCTGGGAATATTACAAGAACGATCTGCTCAGCATCTTTAACCTTCGCCAAGGCGGGATCGCGATATACGGCGGTGTTATCGGTGCTTTCCTTACGGCATTTATCTTCTCGAAGGTCAAGAAGATAAACGGTTTTGTTATGGCCGATGCGGCGATGCCGGCGCTTATCCTTGGACAGGCCATAGGCCGATGGGGCAACTTCTTTAACAGAGAGGTTTTCGGACAGTATACAAACAATCTCTTTGCGATGCGCCTTCCTATAGACGCAGTAAGAGCAAGAGATATTTCTGCTGATCTTGCTTCCCATATCGGAGAGGGAGAGAACTTCATACAGGTTCATCCCACTTTCCTTTACGAGAGCGTTTGCAATCTGATCCTTTTTGCACTCCTTCTTACCTTTAGAAAGAAGAGAGCCTTTAACGGAGAGGCTTGCCTTTGGTACTTTGCCGGATACGGAATCATAAGATTCATCATCGAAGGAATTCGCACCGACCAGCTTTACCTTATCGGAACCACGATCCCTGTATCCCAGGTAGTTGCGATCGTACTCATAGTAGTAGCAATCGCCGGAGAGATTGTCTTCAGAACCCTTATTAAGAAAGGTAAGCTCCCCAAGGTACTCAAAATCGGAGAGAATTCTCCCAAGAAAGTTAAAGCTTAAATGTGGGATTTCATCCCACCGGGGACTCAAATGTGGGATTTCATCCCACCGGGAGCCAAAAAACAGGTGGGATATTAAGACAGTTTAAGGAATGTTAATAATTCATCCCACTCCCAACCACAAGATGTTGGATTTGGGGTCAAAATGATATCAAAATATGGAAATTATTGTGAAAAATAGGCAGTAGCCATCAGGCTGCTGTCTATTTTTTTGTCTATTTTTACCAGAACAAATTATTAAGAAAGATTAAAAAAATTATTGAAAATGCTTGCATATTAGGGTATTTTAATGTAGAATTTTGGTTGTAAGTGGGAAGAAGTGGGATGCTTTACCCATAAAGTGGGATAAAACGGAAAGGAGGATGCAAAAGATGGCCGGACTCATCGGAGAATACAATCACACAATCGATGCAAAAGGCCGACTTTCTGTACCTTCTAAATTCCGCAGCGTCTTAGGTGATGGGTTTGTTATCTCAAAGGGCATTGACCAGTGCCTGATTATCTATTCCGAAGAGGAATGGAGCGCATTCCAGGCGAAGTTAAACACCCTCCCCACATTTGACGATGACGCAAGAGAAGTTAAGCGTTTCTTCGGTTCCGGTTCAGCTTTCGTCGAGATAGACTCCCACGGTCGAATCCTCGTTCCCTCCAATCTCGCTGAATATGCCGGACTTACAAAGGATGTAACAATCGTCGGAACCACCGACGGTAAAGCCGAGATCTGGGATACGGATAACTGGAATGCAAGAGAAGGCAGAATCAGTCCCAAGGATGCCGTTAAGAACCTTTTTGCAAAAGGAATCTCTATTTAAAGAGCGGAGGATAATATGGAATTCAAACATTATTCTGTAATGCTCGAAGAGACTATAGAAGAATTAAAAATCAAGCCTGACGGCATATATATGGACGGAACCTTAGGTGGCGCAGGACATTCAAGCGAGATTGCAAAGAGGCTTACCACAGGTCATCTTTACGGAATAGATCAGGATGCGGCGGCAATAGAAACCGCAACCGAAAGGTTAAAGCCCTACAAAGAAAACGTCACTATTATAAGAAACAACTACTGCAACGCGATTGCAGACCTTGCCGAAAGAGGAGTTACAGAGTTTGACGGAATACTCCTTGATCTCGGAGTAAGCTCCTATCAGTTAGATACCGGAGAAAGAGGCTTTTCTTACAGATACGACGCTCCGCTTGATATGAGGATGGACCAGAGGCAGACTCTTACGGCGGCGCAGATAGTAAACGAATATTCGGAAAATGACTTATACAGAATAATCAGAGACTACGGCGAGGATAAATTCGCCAAGAATATCGCAAAGCACATTGCCGAGGCGAGAAAGACAAAGAGAATAGAAACAACATTTCAGCTTGATGAGATCATACATGCGGCGATACCGGCAAAAATGAGAACAGGCGGTCATCCCGCAAAGCAGACCTTCCAGGCGATACGGATTGAGTGTAACAGCGAGCTTAAAGTCCTGGAAAACTCCCTTGATGAAATGATAAAAGCCTTAAGGCCGGGCGGAAGAATCTGCATCATCACCTTCCACTCCCTTGAGGACAGGATAGTAAAAACAGCCTTTAGAAAAAATGAGAACCCTTGCACATGCCCTCCGGAATTTCCCGTTTGCGTTTGCGGCAAGAAATCACTCGGAAAAGTAATAACGAGAAAACCGATAACCCCGTCGGAGAAGGAACTGGGGGAGAATACAAGATCCGCAAGCGCAAAATTGCGGGTGTTTGAGAGAGAGTAGAGAGATTTAGAGAAGGAAGAGAAAATGGCAGATTACAGAAACGTTAACAGAGAGTACTATGAGTTTGGTTCGGTAGCGAGAAATTCGGTGGCTCCTGAGAGAAGATATGACCACGAATTTGAGCGTAAAAGCGCACGTAGACCCAAAAGCAGATCTTTTTCCGTACTTGGTTTTGCAATCGCAGGAATTGCATTTGTGATTTTTGCCATAAGTATGGTAAACTATGTTCAGTTGCAAAGTGAGCTTACAGCTAAGATTAAATCTGTTGCTAACAAGCAGATAGAACTCAACAATCTTAAATCTTACAATGATGAGCATCTTGCGCGCATTACCGGCAGTGTTGATCTCGAGAGTATTGAGAGCATCGCTCGCGGAGAACTTGGGATGACATACGCTTCCGAAGGCCAGGTCATCACATACGAATCCGCCGGTAATGACTATATGCGAAAAGCGGATGGCAATTAATATATGGAATCAGATAAAAACAGATTTAGAAGAAACTCAGATCAGTCGGGTAGGCCGAGGATTTCCTCCGGCCAAAGCAGAGCGACAAAGCTTGTAATATTTTTTGCGATTACTGTTTTGCTTTTGGGAGCTTTGGTTATCCGACTGATTTATATTGTAAAAGTACACGGGACCGAATATCAGAAAGCCGTTCTTCAAAACCAGGCTTATGACTCGGTCGTCTTGCCGTTTAAGAGAGGAGATATCGTTGACAGGAGCGGTACCGTCCTTGCTACGTCGGAGAAGGTGTACAATATGGTCATCGACGCATCCGTTATGCTTACCTACGAGGATGACAGATACTTTGAGCCCACCTTACGAGCACTTGGAGAATGCTTCCCTGCAGATGTGATCGATGTCTCGCAGATCAGATACTATGTTACCAACAACGAAAACAGTAAGTATTACGTTGTGGCAAAAAGGCTTTCCTACTCGGATATCCAGCCCTTCCTCGCTGTGCAGGAGGAGAATGACTTCGTCAGAGGCGTTTATTTCGAGGACGAGTACAAGAGGGTATACCCCAACAAGAATCTCGCATCAACGGTTTTGGGCTTTACAAGAAAGAATTCCAATGCCGAGGGCCAGTACGGACTTGAAGAGTATTATGACAATATCCTTACCGGAACAAACGGACGTGAGTACGGCTACCAAAACGACGACGATACTCTTGAGAGAACCGTTAAACCCGCTATTGACGGGTATACCATCCATACAACAATAGACGCCAATATCCAGAAGATCGTTGAAAAATATCTTAAGGATTTTAACGATACCCATATGAACGCAGTTCGTACCGGAAACGGAGCGGAGAATTTAGGATGTATCATTATGGATGTCAACTCCGGAGAGATACTTGCCATGGCAAACTATCCGGATTATGATCCCAACGATTATAAAAACATCACGCCCCTTATCGGAACCCAGCTTATTGAGGCCTACACAAATCCTGCGGGTTATATAGAGTACGAGACAACGGATACTCCCATTACCCAGGAGCTTATTTACTCTTTAAGCGAGGACCAGTTAAATGTCAATTTCTCGGCTCTTTGGAAGAACTATTGCATTTCAAACACCTACGAGCCGGGATCTACCGCAAAGCCCTTTACTGTAGCGGCTGCCTTAGAGAGCGGCGCTATTACCGGAAACGAGGTTTATACCTGTAACGGATATCTTGAGGTGGGCGGCCATAAGATCAAGTGCCATACCTACGCTTCAGGAGGAGACGGTGCGGTAAGCGTACAGGATTCGATCGCCTGGTCCTGCAACGTTGCCCTTATGAAGATCGGACAGGCCATGGGAAAGGAGTCTTTCTCACGATTCCAGAAGGTGTTTAATTTCGGACTTAAGACAAATATCGACCTTGCCGGAGAATCCCGTACGGCCAGTCTTGTTTACGATGCGAAGGATATGCTTCCTTCAGACCTTGCGACAAATACCTTCGGACAAAACTTTAATGTAACCATGATCCAGATGATCACAGGCTTTTCGGCTTTGATAAACGGTGGTTATTACTACGAGCCCCATATGGTCAGCAAGATCACAAATGCCGGCGGCGCAACCATCGAAAATATCGAGCCCAGAGTATTAAAGCAGGTTATTTCCGAATCTACATCCGAAAAGCTCAGACAGTACACAAGAGCTACGGTAATGGAAGAGGGCGGAGAAAGAAGAACGGGTAAAACCGCAAGACCTGCAGGATATGCCATCGGAGGAAAGACCGGTACCGCCGAGACCCTCCCCCGCGGCAACAAGGAGTATATTGTATCCTTTATGGGATATGCTCCCGCGGACGATCCCCAGATCGCTATTTATGTTGTTGTAGACAGGCCCAATGCCGCAAAGCAGGACGATGCCAAGTTTGCGACCGGAATCGTCAGAAATATCCTTACGGAAGCTCTTCCTTATCTCGGAATTTATATGACTGAGGAGCTTTCCGAAAAGGAAATAAAAGAACTCGAAGAAAAGCAGCTTGAAAACACCTACAGATTCGGTGAGAATTCCGAAAACGGAGAGAGCACCGGAGAGGAAAAGGAAGAAGAGTTCGTAACCGAGGGAACAATAGTGGATCCCACGGGTGAAGCTGCAAATATTTATCCCAAGTGGATGACTTATCCTATAGATCCCGCTACCGGATACCGAGTAAATCCCGACAACGGAGAAAAGTACGACGCATCAACGGGAGAGCTTGTGGAAGACGTAAACGAATCTATGGGACTTGAAGTACCCGTAAACGGAAATCTTGGAACATCTCAGCGTCAGGATACAAGCGGACACTGATTGGAGAGAAAAATGGCAACTACCGCCGAAAACGTATCGAAATTTACAAGTAAACAATTAAAACGTGTATCAAGGATGGGCTTTGACTGGAATATGGTTCTTATAATCATATTCCTGCTTGGCTTTGGACTTATCATGGTTTATTCGGCAAGTTCCTACAGAGCTGCAAGAGACTACGGTGGGAATGCGACCTACTTCCTTTCCCGTCAGGCCATAGCCGACCTTCTGGGAATCGTCGCTGCGGTCTTTGCCATGTTTATTCCTCTTAAGCTTTTTTCCAAGGGGTGGATTCCGTGGATCATATATGCTATAGCATTCACCTTGCCTTTACTTACAATTCCCTTCGGTATTTCATCCCACGGTGCATCAAGATGGATCGAGATACCCGGAACGGGATTTAATATCCAACCTGCCGAGATTTCAAAGGCGGCTATGATCATTTTTATGGCGGTATGGCTTACCGCTCATAAAAACAGCATCAACACCTGGAAGACCTTTGGCATAACTATGGCACTGCCCCTTCCCGTTTGCGGAGTTATTTATCTCGTAACGGACAACTTAAGTTCTGCGATCATCATATTTGCTATTTCATTTATAATGGTATTTCTGGCCAGCAGGGACTACCTTAAGTTCCTGGCGGTAATAGGAGTTGTGGGCGTTATAGGTATCATCGTCATAGCTTACGTTCAAAACGCAGACATCAGCGAAGGCGGATTCAGACTTGCGAGAATCTATTCCTGGCTGCATCCCGAGAATTCTTCGGACTCCAAGGCGCACCAGGTCATTCAGTCACTTTACGCCATCGGAAACGGCGGAGTCTGGGGAAGAGGACTTGGACAGAGCATCCAGAAGATCTCGAACCTTCCCGAGCCTCATAACGATATGATCTTTTCCGTTATCTGCGAAGAACTGGGAATAGTAGGAGCGATCACGCTTATTATTATGTATATCCTCCTTTTATCCAGAATATTCTTTATTGCGAGAGATACGAAGGATATGTATTCATTCCTCGTTGTATCAGGCATTATGGCCCATGTTTTCGTACAGGTCGTGATGCATATTGCCGTTACTACAAACTCAATGCCAAACACCGGAGTTTCCCTTCCTTTTATATCCTACGGAGGCTCCTCGGCGCTGTTACTTTTGGCTGAAATGGGGCTTGTACTGGGCGTAAACAGAACTAATCGGACAGAGGTGAGAAAGTGAGCAAAAGAACGCGTCTTATAATCGGTATAGTCGTGGCTCTTGGGCTGGTTGCCGCTGCTTTAGGCGGCGCTTATTACCTACTTACTTCTTACAGGATCGACCCTGAAAAGATAGTCGTTGAGGGAAATAAGCACTATTCATCAAAAGAGATTTCGGAAATGGTAATGGAAGGACCGCTCGGAGACAATTCCCTTGTCCTTTCGCTTAAGTATAAAAACAAAAAGATCACTGACGTTCCCTTTGTTGACAGCATTTCTGTCAGCGTAACGGGACATGATTCCATCCGCATAAGCGTCTTTGAAAAAGCTCTTGCGGGATATGTAAAGTATCTCGACAGATATATTTACTTTGACAAGGACGGATATGTGGTTGAAAGCTCTCAGGTCAAAACTGACGGGATCCCCCAGGTGACCGGGATTGCATTCAGCAGCATTGAGATCGGGAAAAAGCTTGGAAGCGGAGATACGGATTATTTCTCCCGTACCCTCGATATCACAAAGCTGATGGATAAATACGACCTTAAAGTGGACAAGATCCAGTTCCATGACGACGGAAAGATAACTCTTTGCTTCGGAAACGTGAGAGTTGCCCTCGGAGCAGATACTTCCCATATTGAAGACAAGGTCATGGACCTGCCCTTTTTCCTGGAGAATCTGGCTGGAAAAAGCGGGGTCCTCGATATGGAGGAATACGACGAAACAAGCGGAATTTACGTGTTTAAATCGGACATCGATTAAGCGTGAAACAAGTGTGAAACTTTTTTCAAAATTGTTAAATAAACCATTGCGAAAAGTTGTATTTAATTATATTATTATATATGTGTGTGAAAGTACATTTTGGAGGATACTACAGTGCCTATTGATATTAGAGAGATTGAGCCCGACAGCAAGTGCAGAATTGTTGTCATTGGTGTCGGAGGAGCCGGAAATAATGCAGTAAACAGAATGGTAGACGAAAGTATGGGTGGGGTTGAATTTATCGGTGTAAATACCGATAAACAGGCTTTGGATCTCTGCAAAGCACCCAAGCGTATTCAGATCGGTGCTAAACTTACCGGCGGTCTCGGAGCAGGTTCTAAGCCTGAGATCGGTGAGAAAGCAGCTCAGGAAAGCGAGGAAGATATCCGTGCAGCTCTCCAGGGCGCAGACATGGTTATCGTTACCTGCGGAATGGGTGGCGGAACCGGAACCGGCGCTGCTCCTTTTATAGCTAAGATTTCCAAGGAAATGGACATCCTTACTCTCGCAGTTGTCAGCAAGCCCTTCAACTGGGAAGGAAATGTCCGCAAGAACAACGCAAAGCTCGGTATCGAGAAGTTATCCGAGGGCGTTGATACAATGATCTGTATTCCCAACTATAAGCTGGGTGAGATAATCGGAGATAAGAGAGCACCTATCGAAGAGTCCCTTAAGAAGGCTGACGAGGTTCTTCAGCAGGCTGTTCGCGGTATTACCGATCTTATTACCGAGAATGCACTTATCAATGTTGACTTCGCAGATATCAAGACCGCTATGAAGGATCATGGCGTAGCTCATATCGGTATCGGTATCGCTTCCGGAGACAACAGAGCAGAAGAGGCTGTTAAGCTTGCTATCGAGAGCCCTCTTCTTGAGACAAGGATTGAATCCGCTACTGATGCTATCGTATGTGTCGGCGGTGATATTACTCTTTATGACCTTGAGGTTGCATCTACCTACGTACAGTCTCTTACAGGAGAGAATCTTAACCTTATACCCGGTGCGATTCCCAACCCTGAGCTTTCAGATACCTGCGTAGTTACTGTTATTGCAACCGGTCTTGAGGCAGTACCTATGGACAACACCGGAATTAACCGTGTTCCCGTTGTCAACAAGCCCAGATTCGTCGGATCAGCCCAGACTATGTCATCTATGAACCTTCGTCCCCAGATGACTTCAAACTTAAGTCAGGCGCAGGCGGCTCTTAACCAGAGACCCCCTGTTTCCGCAAATACAGGTACAATACCTCAGGTTCGTCCCAGTGTTCAGCCTACAGAGATCAAGATTCCCGATTTCCTGAACAGAAACAAGGACAAGTAAATTTAAAGTTAAGGCCTGCCTGAAAAGGCAGGCTTTTATTCTTTTTAAGAAAACGCTCCGCAGGGATGCGTATTTAGTTACGGAGATAAACAATGGTTAGAGCAGAAGAAATCCTTTCAATGGAATATTTGAAGAAAACCGAGTTTACCGGATCTACGGAAGGAATGCGCTATAGACTTGAAAAAAAGGAAAGCAAGATGACCTCCGACTTGGGGGAGGAGATTACCGTAAAGAACCTTCTTTGTACTATCTGGCCTGAGCCCTTTAACTTCCATACAACCCCGGATTCCGAGAAAGAGACCAAGGAATTTTCCTTTGACAGGGATGGGGTTGAAGACGCTGTTGCCTGGATGAATGACAGACTTTTTTCCGAGCATGATAAATTTCAAAAAGCCCCGGGAAACTGGGATTCATACAAGTTGACATAAAACTTTTCTTTTTGTATAATAAACATTGGTGATTAATAATCTGTATTATTGATCATACATATTTGAGGAAATAGGGGTTCTTTTCCCGGATGGAGAGAAAAATTTATGAAGTGTCCTTATTGTGGTAACGACAACACCAGAGTTATTGACTCCAGACCTGCCGATGATAACTCATCAATCCGCAGACGTCGTATTTGCGATGACTGCAATAAACGGTTTACAACCTATGAGAAGGTGGAGACTATTCCCCTTATCATTATCAAAAAGGACAACAACCGCGAAACCTACGACAGATCAAAGATCGAGAGCGGTGTACTCAGAGCATGTCACAAGAGACCTGTCAGCGCTATGCAGATCACAAAGCTTGTTGATGATGTTGAGAGCGATATCTCCCAGATGGAAGAAAAGGAAATTCCTTCCGATGTTATCGGAGAGCTTGTAATGAATAAGCTTAAGGACCTTGATGCGGTTGCTTATGTGAGATTCGCTTCCGTATATCGAGAGTTCAAGGATGTTAATACCTTTATGGACGAGCTTAAGTCCATGCTCAAATAGTTTATAATTTTTTTAGAAAAGAGACTTAATTTTCCGAAACAGTTTCCGATATATTGTTTAGCAGACAACGATAGAAACGGAATTCTTTCGGAAGATACTTATCCGTTTTAATGACAAGGAGGTGATAGGATGGGCATCAATGGAATTAACGATTATTCAAATTTCATAAACAACTACAGGATACCATCCATCCCCAGTGTCAGTGTCGATGAGGTAAAAAGACAGGACGAAGAGCTTAAGAAAGTTTCATCTTCCCCCGCCTTAAACAATACTCTTGAAGACGTCGCAATATCTGCTAAACCCAGAAATGACGCTGCTCTCGAGGATATCTCGCTTACCTTTAACAAGGGCGATGATTACGGTTACATCGGTAAAGACAGCGACATCTACTCCCTGGATGTTGAAAACGCTATTTCTGATATGCAGAAGGATAACGTTTTGAAACAGTACCAGTTCTTTGTTGGCAATACCGGCACCGGAGCATTGGTTGACAATGCAGACGGAGTGGTAATCCCCAAGGTTTATAGTGAATAATTAAAGAGTCTGTACCGGAACCTGCGGGTTCCGGTTTTTTTGTTGTATGACACAGGGGGACGGGGTTGCTGTGTCATTTTTTATTCAAAGGAAAGCTGCAGGCACCTTCTATAAAGGGAAAAGCTTACAAAGGCTTCTTTTGTTCTGATTTACATAGCGGGCTGTAAATGATAGAATTAGTAGGCATCTATGGAACTACTTAATACAACTGGAGTTAATATGGAAAAGGGAAAAGTAATTGTAGGCATGTCCGGAGGGGGGGATTCTTCCGTGGCGGCTATGGTTTTAAGAGACCGGGGATACGAGGTTATTGGGGGCACATATGACTTTTGGCACGATGACGACGATCCTGCAGATATATATAAGAATCTATCCGATGCTTCTGATGCAAAGGCGGTTGCCGACAAGCTTGGAATTAGGCACGAAGCGGTTAATTACACAAAACAGTTTAGACGTAATGTGGAGGATTATTTCGTTTCCGAGTATTTAGCAGGAAGAACCCCTAACCCCTGCGTCAGATGTAACCCTACCGTAAAGTGGGCAGCTATGATGGAAAACGCCGGGGCTTTTGGCGCGGACTTTGTGGCTACCGGACACTACGCAAGAGTTGATAAGTTAGAAAACGGCAGATACGCCGTTAAGAATTCTGTCACCGCGAAAAAGGACCAGACTTATGTCTTATACGGACTTTCCCAGGAACAGCTGGCTCATACCCTGATGCCTATAGGAGAGTATGAAAAGGACTACGTAAGAAAGCTTGCGGCCGAGGCGCATCTTCCCGTTGCTTCAAAGCCCGACAGCCAGGAAATCTGCTTTGTTGATGATGACGATTATGCAATGTATATAGAAGAAAAGACGGGGAAAAAGCCTGAGCCCGGTCTTTTCGTAAGCGCATCCGGAGAAGTCATAGGGAAGCATAAAGGAATAGTCCATTACACCATCGGTCAGAGAAGAGGGCTTGAGATCGCCGCCGGGCACAGAGTTTTTGTGACGAATATCGATCCGAAAACAAATACTGTTGTTATCGGCGAAAATGAGGAGCTTTTTACCGATACGGTTTTCGCTGAAGGATTCAGCTTTATGTCGTTGGAGAATCCTGCGCCTGGATTTAAGAAAAAAGTACGGGCCAAGATCAGATACAATCATCTCGGAGAGGATGCCGAGATGGAAGTCCTTGAAGGCGGAAAGGTTGTTTGCCGCTTTGACAAAAAGGTAAGAGCGGCTACGCCGGGACAGTCACTGGTTGTGTACGACGGAGATTATGTTTTGGGCGGCGGAATTATTATAAAGTAACATGAAAATGCGAAATTTTCATTGGGCAAAGAGTTTAGAATAAGGAGGCTTTTATGGCTATATTAGCGGATTGTCATTTGCATTCATCGTTTTCGGCGGATTCCGATACGCCTATGAGAGATATGATAGAGGCGGGGATCAGAGCCGGACTTAATACGATGTGCTTTACGGAACATAACGATTTTAATTATATCGACCAGGATGATCTTAAGGCCGGGGACTGGATCCTTAATGTAGATTCATACCTGTACGAGCTTTTAAAATATAAAGAGGAATATGCGGACCGGATCCGACTTCTTTTTGGAGTGGAGATAGGCTTCCAGACAAGCTGCATAAGAGAAAATGCGGTCCTTGCAAAGTCTCATGATTTCGATTTTATAATCGGATCGACTCATCTTGTGCGCGGCATGGATCCGTACTATCCCGAGTACTTTGAAGGAAGGGATGCGGAGGATGCTTACCGTGAATACTTTGAGGACGAATTATTAAATATTAAGAAAAATTCCAACTTTGATGTTTACGGACACCTTGATTATGTAGTAAGATACGGCTCGGACCCTTGGGAGGAATATGACTTTGGAAGGCATGCCGAACTTTTTGACGAGATACTTAAAACTCTCATCGATAAGGAAAAGGGGATCGAGTTAAATACGGGTGGGATCAAAAAGGGAATGAAACAGTTCCATCCCTGTATGAAGGTCCTTAAAAGATACAGAGAGCTGGGAGGCGAGATCATAACCATCGGTTCCGATGCTCACAAGACAGAAAATGTCGGAGAGTATTTTGACAGGGCGGCAGAAGTGCTTAAGGAATGCGGATTTAAGTATTATTGTGTCTTTGAGAAGAGATCTCCCGAATTCCATAAGCTTTGATCGTAAAAATATATTATAAGAAAAGAGGAGTTTTGTTATGGCAATGAATCCTGCAAGTTTAATGAAAATGATGAATATGAAAGCTAAATTTGAGAAGAATCATCCCAAGTTTATTGCTTTTCTTCAGACTGTTTTTTCAAGACAGATAGAAGAGGGTACGATCATCGAGATCACAGTAAAGCGTCCAGGCGAGGATGCGGTTACGGCCAATATTTCCGTGACCAAAGATGATATAGAAATGTTTAATGAAATGAAAACGTTAGGTTAAGATGTAATGACTTTTAAGAAATTTATAGGTGACAAAAGTTTTTATAAAATGGTACTGGCAATCGCAGTACCGATCATGGTTCAAAACGGTGTATCCAATTTCGTAAATCTTCTGGATAATCTGATGATAGGAAGGATCGGAACAAATGCTCTTTCCGGAGTGGCTATAGCCAACCAGATTATGTTTGTTTTTTATCTTCTTATCTTCGGAGCCTCCGCGGGAGTCGGTATTTTTACGGCCCAGTATTTCGGAATGGGAGATGACGAAGGTGTAAGATATACCTTCAGATTCAAGCTTGTCATAAATACTGTTTTGACTGTTTTAAGCGTAGCATTCTTCTTGATAATGGCACCTACGCTGATATCGCTGTTTTTAAAGGGAGAAGGTACCCCGCAGGATGCGGCGGAAACTCTTAAGATAGGCGTGGAGTATATGAGGATAATGATGATAGGACTTGTGCCTGTCGCTATCACAAACTCTTACTCCGGTACCTTAAGGGATATCGGACAGACAAAGGTTCCGATGATCGCTTCAGTTGCAGCTATCGCTGTAAATCTTGTGGGAAATCTGCTCCTGATTTACGGTTTCCTCGGGCTCCCCGCTCTCGGAGCAAAGGGCGCGGCTATAGCTACGGTCATCTCAAGATTTGTAGAGCTTGGCGTACTTGCAATCTATACAGGAACCCACAGCGTAAGGTACGGATTTATCGTGGGAGCCTTTAAGAGCCTTAGAGTACCCGGAAATCTTGCGGGTAAATTTATACTTAAATCCCTGCCTCTTATGGCGAATGAAACTCTCTGGGCCCTCGGACAGACTACTATGAACCAGTCCTACTCCTACAGAAGTCTTAATGCAGTGGCGGCTTTGAATATCGAATCCACCATCTGGAATCTGCTCGGAGTGTCCTTCCTCGCGATGGGAGAGGCAGTTGGAATAATCGTAGGCCAGATACTCGGAAGCGGAGATATTGACAAGGCTAAGGACACGGCGAGAAAAATGCGCGCCTTTACGGTAGCCTTAGGAACGGCCTTCGGACTTCTTATGATAGCGGCCTCGCCCTTTTTCCCTATGCTTTACAACACCTCGGCGGAGGTTAAGCATCTTGCGACGGGACTGATATTTATATACGGAGCCTTTATGCCGATCTACGCCTATACCCATGCTTCTTATTTCACTATAAGATCCGGCGGAAATACACTTATAACATTTATTTTTGACAGCTGCTTTGTCTGGGTACTTTCCGTTCCGACAGCTTTTGTACTCAGCAGATTTACCCGCATTGACGTATTTTACATGGTTCTTATCGTTCAGTCCCTTGAGATCATAAAAGGATTTATCGGAGGCGGAATGGTACTGAGCGGTATTTGGGCAAGAAATATAGTCAAATAGAGTTGTTTAATGTGGCTTCAGGTGTTAAAATGATAGTAGCGTGTTTTCAAGAAGAAAACCGACAAGGAGGTATTTTTTAAAAATGAGAAACACACTTAGAGACGTAATCATTCATTTCGTGATCGGAGCTATCCTTTGCGTGGTAGCAATTTTCCTGTTTTTATTCAAGTTCAATTTTAAGAACGTTGCCGCACTTATGACCTTCGGTCCTCATTTCTCGGTACTTGGACTTGTAGCAGCCATCGTTTCGGTTGTTTTACTTGTACTTGCCGCATGCGGTGCTTATGTATACAACAAAGAAAAGAAGGCTTAATTGTTCAAAATTTAGGCATTTTGTATATAAAATAATTCTATTTATATCTTGAATTAATTAAAAGAAAACTGTAAAATAGTTGTGCTGACAAAAATTTGACAATCTTTATTTTGTCGGGTTTAAAAAATACATAATTAATTGTTTCACTAGGAGGAATCAAAAATGGCAGTTAAAGTTGCGATTAATGGTTTTGGACGTATTGGACGTCTTGCATTCAGACAGATGTTTGGTGCAGAGGGATTCGAGATTGTAGCTATCAACGATCTTACCAGCCCCGAGATGCTTGCTCATCTTCTTAAGTATGACTCTACTCAGGGTCGTTATGCTCTTGCAGACAAGGTATCTTTCGATGAGAACAGCATCACCGTTGATGGAAAGAAGATTACAATCTACGCTGAGGCTAAGGCAGCTGATCTTCCTTGGAAGGCTCTTGATGTAGACGTTGTACTTGAGTGTACCGGTTTCTACACCAGCAAGGAAAAGGCACAGGCTCACATCGATGCAGGTGCTAAGCACGTTATCATTTCTGCTCCTGCAGGAAATGACCTTCCTACTATCGTTTACAATGTTAACCATCAGACTCTTACTGCTGATGACAAGATCATCTCAGCAGCAAGCTGTACAACCAACTGCCTTGCACCTATGGCAAAGGCTCTTAATGACTGTGCAACCATCAAGTCCGGTATCATGTGCACCATCCACGCTTACACCGGCGACCAGATGACTCTTGACGGACCTCAGAGAAAGGGTGATAAGAGACGTTCACGTGCTGCTGCTTGCAACATCGTTCCCAACTCTACCGGAGCTGCAAAGGCT
>ODAI010898417.1_pt1 | contig 16908 bp, 12 predicted proteins | sample 1539321 | NCBI WGS metagenome assembly ODAI01 (sample SAMN02144231, study PRJEB22623) | gut metagenome | biome: sheep rumen | host: Ovis aries | place: New Zealand | reverse complement strand
GTTATTTTCCAATAGAGCAAGGTCCGGCACGGCGGGCGTAGTAGTTTTGCTGATATTGTATTTTATTGTTTTTCCTTCTTTTAAGGTGAAACAACCGCGGCGATCGTTCCAGTTCCAGTTGTTCCATTTATTTTAAAGTTGTTCCCTATATGGCTATTATACTATATAAACACTTATATATTAAGTGTTTATATAGTACTTAGTAGAGGTGCTGTTCCTCTATTTTTTAATTGGAACAACTGGAACTGGAACGCGCCGTTGTGAGTAAAGTGGAGTCTTAGAAATTTCTGAATTGTGAGTTGTCGGTCTTTTGCCCCGCCACGCACTCCATTTCGATGAGCCAGGTGGGGCGGCATACGGGGGCGAGGGTGATGACCAGCGGCATGTTGGGGAACTTCTGGTCGAAGAGGCGCTTCACCAAGTCGTAGTCGGCAAGGTCGCGCAGATAGACTACAATTTGCATCACATCGTCGTAGCTCATGCCACCTTCGTTGAGGAGTGCTTCCACGTTCTCCCACATGCGGTAGGTCTGCTTCTCGATGTTGCCCACATGAACCACTTCACCCTTATTGTTGATGGATGCCGTGCCCGAGATGTAGATGTGGTTGCGGTCGCCATATTGCATGAGGGTGCCGCGCTCGAAGGTGACGCCATACTCGATGGTGCGGTTGAGGTGGGTGAGTGCGTAAAGGTAGCGTTGCTGCTGGGGCTGGAAGCCTGTCATGGCATAGCTGCCCAGCTGCACCAGTGCTTTGGGGTTGGCAGGTGTGCCGCCGATGCCGGTGGAGGCGATGTAGTGGGTTTCGGGCGTGAGACCTTGCTCCATGAAGCATTCGCGACGCGACTTCACCAAACCGCCATACTGTGTATCGACGTCGCGCACGAAGAACCAGGTGCGTATGCAGTTAGCTTCGAGCGTGGCGTTGAAGAGCTTGAGCGTGTTGATGTAGGCGAGCAGCGTGTTCCAGCTCTGCATGTATGAGGTGTCGCAAGAAGTGTCGAGCAGACCCATGGTCCAGATGTGCTGGTAACCGTTGTGAGTCACTACGGTGGAGCCGTTCATCTGACTCACTTCGGTGCCTTTTTGCAGGTAGAGCCAAATGGCAATCTTGGAGCCGTCGAGCGGTGGCTGCTGGATGTAGCTGATGGTGCAAGTGTCCTCCTGCTGAATGAGTGGCACTTGGTTGGTAGCGTCGCTAAGGAAATAGCGCTTGAATACGGGGTGTGCCCCTTTCACTTCGGCCATATCCTTCAGTTCGGCCTCTGCTTTCTGAATGCGCTCCAGCTGGGTTTCGAAAATTTCGCCGCGCGCCTCTACGTGGAGCATGGCATGGATTTCCTCCACTTCTCCAGCCGAGAAGCGCGTGAACTGGATGCTGGCTCCTATTTCTTCTATGTTTCTTGACTTATATTCCATAATGGGTGCAAAGGTAGTGAAAAATTGGGAATCTTGTGTAAGGAATGTTGCATTTCATTGCTTCCGAGTGGGAAAATCCTCACTTTTGGGTAGCGGAACCACCCATCAGGTGTGGCAAGTGAGGTGTAACACGAGCATGAGGATGTCTGCTGCGATGATGGGAGTGGCCCACCGTTTGCATCGGGGCAGGAAAAGCATGAGTGTGAGCACCATGCAGAGGCAGAGGGGGAGGATGTCCCAGGGAATGGTGTTCAGGAACAGTTCGATGTACAGTCGCAAGTCAGAGAGCTGTTCGTCGTTGGGTGAGAGGGGACGGTAGAGTTCTCCCTTGGTGAGCAGGGCTACGAGGGTGAGTCGCTGGTCGATGTTGGGAAATTTCCCTTCGGGCAGACGGTAGTTGCCTTGCTGGTCGAAGAAGTCGCTGAAGCGTGCCTCCTCGCCCTCAATGCCCAGCATCTTTGTCACTGCAGGGTCGCTGATGCGAATCATCTGTGCGTCCTTCCAGTCCTCGGGGTAGAGTGCCCAGGAGAGCATGACCTGTTCGGCCGTGAGTCCTTTCCACTTTCGGTTGCCGGTGAGTTGCTTCACAAACTGGGTGGCTGGTGTGTTGAGCGGACACACTCGGTTGTGATACACCACTTGCAACGTGCGCATGGAGTCGGCCTGTGCCCGCTCCACCACGCGTATGCTACCCCTGAGCGGTGTGGCCCACACAACGACTGTGAGCCAGAGCAGCCCTTTCCACAGCATGCGGAAATGCTTCCTTCTCATCCTTTCGTGGTTCATTCTTTTGCTCCTCCGTCTATCCATGCCTTGATGATGTCGAGGAAGGGGGCGTAGGTGTCGTCGGTAAAAAGTCCTACATGGGAGTAGCCTACATTCTCGTCGCCCTCGCTGATGACTTTGTAGAGGAAGCTACCTTCTGCATCGCCTGGCTTCACGCGCAATTTTGAGGGGTCTTTCTCTGCTGGCGCATTCACCAGGCTGTTGTAGGCATGGGCAGCGGTAAGGTCGAGATTGGCAGTGGGGCGTTCGGCCGAGTGGCAGCGGGCGCAGTTGGTGCCTGTGCCTTGGAAAATGAATTGGTTGATGGAACCGAACATGCCCACGTTGAGCGTGCCCACGTCAATTTTGATGGTGTCGCTGTAGCGCTGGTTGTATGGAATGGGGTAGGAGTAGAGGGTGGCGATGCGCTTGCGCAGGGTGTTGGTCACCACTATCTCCACCGTCTTGGCATTGGTGGGCACGTTGGAGAGTTTGAGCACCTGCACGGTGTCTTCGGTGGAGGAGGGCAGCACCTTCTGGATGAGTGAGTAGTTGCTCTCATCGTTGAAGCAGGCGGCAGCCACGGAGTAAGTACCTCTCCATGTGTTGAGCGACTGGAATTTGCCCGTGATTTCTACGTTGTAGGAGTCTTCCGTGTTCTCAAACACTGGATCGTCCACATGGCCATCGTCGCAGCTGCACATGCTCCACGCCACTGTTGCGCAGAGGACGGTGCGCATGATTATTCTGTAAGGATGTTTCATCATCTCATGTTCTGTTTTGTTTGTTGGGGGGGAGATTGTGTGGATTAGAAAGTGTACTGCAGCATAACGGTGGCAGCGTGCTTGGCTACGCCGAGGTCATCATTGTCGCGGTCGAGCTGGGTTTCGTGTCCTGTGCGCCCTATGTATTGATACATAGCCGATACTTTCAGTCCTGTGTTCTTGATGAAGTAGTTCACACCCACGGCTGGCATGTTCAGCACACCGTCCTTGCCGCTGCCGTTGCGGTCGAAGAAGTCGTAGCGCAGAGCCACCTGAGTTTGTGGAGCCACGAAATAGCCACCCTGAATGTAGCCGCCGAAGTAGTCGAACTTGTCCTTGATTTTCTGGCGGTCGGTAAAGCCTACGTGCATGTAGTAGAACTCGCCTCCGAGGTAGAGCTTCTTGTAGAGCCAGGCTGCTTCAAAGCCGTAACGGGCATCGTTGGTGCTTTCGCTCTCGCTCTCCACGTTCAGATTGGCTGAAGCGGCCAACTGGAGCTTGTTCTCGTTGAGTAGTTTCGGATTGCCTTGGGTGGCAGGCATCGCTCCCATTGGTGCCCAGGTGAAGCGGGCGGCATAGAGCAGAGAGGGAATGTGCCAATCGTCGGAGAGAGTCTTTGTGGCGGTGTTGATGTTGGCACCTGTGCCGTTGAAGAGTCCTGCCTCGTAGCCCCACCATTTGCCAATCTGTCCGTGAGCCATCACGCCGAGGTCGAATCCTGTGCCCAGCTTGGGCGTGACGGCATTGAGCACATGGGGCATGATGGTGGTGGCGGTGAGCGATGTGGGCAGCGAGGGCATGAGCGTTTCGCCCAGCGTGGTGAGGTAGGCGTGGCTGAAGGGGGTCTTGAACTTACCCACCTTGATGCCGAATGCACGTGTGGGGCGCACATCGAACCATGCCTGTTGCAGCAGGGCACCACCCGACTGAGAGGCGTTGATGGAGAGGTTGTAGGTGACAATCTTGTAGGCCTTGCCTGTGAAGCCCAGCACGGCGTAAGGGAAGGAGAAGCCTGAGTTCGACACGTTGTCCTGGTTGTAGGCCTTGTCCAGCCCCTCATCGTCGTAGTAATTGAAATTGGCTGTGGTTTGCAGCATCAGGTATGGTTTGAAAGAGAAGTTGCCGTCCTTGCTTTCGATTTGGAACATGCGGTCGGAACCGATGGTCACCACGCCGTTGTCGGCATCGTAGGTAGTGGCTGCTGTTTGTGCTGCGGCCGAGAGCGAACTGAGTGCAGCGATGGCTGCGATATAGAGTGTTTTCATTGTTTCTTGGTGGGTAATATATTGATTATTAATCTGAGTTTTGAATGTCTGATGTTTTTTGCGAAAGAGTCTTTAGAGCGATTCGAGGAATTTGACCAGAGCTTGTCTGTCGGCACGATCCATCTTCTTGAAGAGGTTCTTGCTGGCCTCGCCCTCGCCTCCGTGCCAGAGGATGGCTTCGGTGAAGTTGCGCGCACGTCCGTCATGGAGGAAGTAAGTGTGTCCGTTCACCTTCTTCTGCAAGCCGATGCCCCACAGGGGGGTGGTGCGCCACTCGTTGCCGCGAGCCAGCCCGCTCACATAGTTGTCGTTTAGTCCCACGCCCATGATTTCTGAACCCATGTCGTGGAGCAGATAGTCGGAGTAGGGGTGGATGGTCTGATTTCCCAGCCAAGGCAGCTCAGTGCCGTTGAGCAGGGTGGCTCCTCGGGGACGTGTGTGGAGGGTAGTCACATGGCAGAGGTGGCATTTGGCATTGTAGAAAGCCTGTTCACCTTTTTCCACAGCCTCTCGCTCGCTCATGCTGATGGTGGTGCCGTCGGACTTCATGAATGTGACCTGCGTGTGTTTGCTCCCTAAGCGGCGGGCGGGCACGCCAAGGCCGTGCAGGTAGAGGTCAACGCACTCCATGTCCTCGGTGGTTACGTCTAGCTGGTCATATGTGAGTCCCATCATCGAACCTTCCACCATCTGGTACTGTCCTTCGCAAATCTCTTCAGGATAGCGCGAGTTGGTGGCACCCATGTCGGACGAAAAACCTAGTTCCACAGTCAGGTCGAGGTGCTGTGCCTTGTTGCCCGAAAGTCCTACGCCCTTCACTCCCTTTTCGGTGATGTAGTTGCACTTGCCCGAAATGCCATACTCGGGGTAGTTGCTCTTGGCTGCCAGTTGCTCAATTTCGTTGCGGTCAATGGCCATCATCTGCCCCATGCCCACATGGCGCAGGGGAATGCGGACAGTGCAGAAGAGGTCTTCGGGCTTGATTTCCACTGAGTCCTTCTTCACGTCGTCCCACATTTTCTTGTACCACGCCACCACCGTGTAGTTAGGGTGAGCCAGTTCGTACTCCTCGCCATCGGGGAACTGTCCCTTCTCGTAGTTCCAACGCACTTGCAGCTTGCCCTCGGCAGTTACGCCGTAGATGGTCTGGTCATGGAGCACACGTCCGTAGTTTTGGAAGAAGACACCGTTTTTTCGTGCCACATACACCAGCATGGCCGACATGCCGTTGGTGCCCGAACCATAGATGGGTGTGCCGTCGGCATCGGTGCCTATGCGGTTCCACACCCCTGGCGAGGTGCGCCCGGCATTCATGTGGCAGCTTCCGCACGAATAGCCAGCATAGACGGGACCATAGTGGTCTGTGACATTGTCATAGAGGCGGTCGCCCGTGTTGAAACGTTTGGCGTAAGTGCCTTCGAGCCATTCAGCATCAGTGTCGAAGGCTTTGGACGAGTTCATGAATATCGTGGATGTACCTGCTGAGAGTGCGTAACCCTCCAGTTCTTGCGAGTGGGTTTCAAGAAAGGTGTCGCCTCCCTCCGAATCGTCCTCGCAGGAGGTGGACACCAACGCAAGCCCCATGCTTAAGGTCATCCATGCGATAAGGTTGGTTGATTTACTCATTTTCTTAGAATTACGTATTGCTTCTTAGAATTGCGTATTGCCCCCAAACGGGGTGTGTAAAGACTTTGCTCTTTTCTGTATGCTACAAGAGTGAAGGGGAAAATGTGGTTATTTTCCTCCTTCACTTCTGGATAACTAACAGAGCTTTTTATGAAATGTGTAGTAAAGTTATTTCGCTGTGCGTGGCTGTCCGTCTTTGTAGAGGAGGAACTCCAGCGTGTGGAAACCGCGGAGCGACTGGGCTGCCTCAATGGCTTCGCTTTCCTCGTCATATTCGCCGCTCCACTCCATTTCCGTCCACTTTTGCGACTTGAGCAGGTTGGCGATGCCCACAGCGTCGAGTGGCCAAGAGTCCATGTTGGGGTCGAGACCTAACTCCGACACAGGGCCGAAGAGGAATGACTCGGACGACTCCCAGGGTCTGCGTGCATCAATCCATGCGGCACAGGCAGTTTCAAATGCCTTGTCAGTAGGGTTGGCCTGTAATGCCTTCACGGTGGAAAGCAGGGTGTTGTTCTTCTCCACCAAGTCCTTGTAGGTGGGCAGTGCCACTACATCAACGAACTGGTTGACAATTTTCTGCGCATCCTCCTCGGAGAGGTTGTTCTCGATGAGCCCCTTCAGTGCCTCAAGGCTGGTTGTCAAGGTGGCGCAAGCTTCCATTGCCTTTGCTGCTTCGGCTGAACCGATGTTGTTGCGGAAGGGCTGGGGAATGGCATCGATGGCATTCCAAGCAGCAAGGGTGTTGAGATAGACAGCGGCTGTGGCTTGGCGCAAATCGTCGTTGCCTTTAGCCATCAGGGTGTACATGATGGATGGGGTTGTCAAAGCGTGATAGTTAATCTCGTTGGGATTGCCTTCAAAGCGTTCACCGCAGATGGAGTTGATGATGGAGACGATGTTGTTCTTGTAGTCATCGCGCGAGTGCCAAGAGTACCATGACTCCACGGCATAGAGTGCTTTGTTTCTCTGGTTCGATGTCCAGTAATCGACAGGCTCGCCTATTTTGGCTGTGCCCACCTCGTTGGCGATGTCGATGCAACCGTCGATGATTTGCTCCACGCAACCTACAGCTGAAGTGTAGCCCGATGCAGGGGTGTGGTTCTTGAAGGCTTCTGCGAAACCATTGTTCCACTCGTCGTAGAGGGCCTGCGAGTCGTTGGTCAGCAATTGCGACACATACACGGCATAGTTGCCCCAGGCGGCAGCGTTGTCCGACGTGTAGTCGAGGTTCTGCGCCTGCTCTTCAGTCAGTTCTGTGTTCTCGTCATTGTTTTTGTCATCATCATCGCTGCTGCACGAAGTAGCTGCGATGCCGAATCCCAGTGTGAAGAGACCCATCAAAAGAAAATTCTTTTTCATTTCAATCTGTTTTTTATATTGATTATTAATTACTGATTATTTACTTTTCACTTCTTCCAAAACCATCCTGCCCATGCCACACCGAGGGCAAACTCGTTCTCGTTGTTGTATTTCCCACCACCGATGCGACGAAGGGTGTAGTCGGCTTTCACCACCAGTTGCGGCAAAATGCGCCAGTTCACGCCCATCACCCACATGCTGGTTTTCAGACGGTCATCAGCCACGTAGGGTGCAAGCACATCCTGCTGGGCGTTGTAGTATTCATAGCGTCCGAACGGAATGATTTGTGGAAAGCGGGCATCGTTCAGAATGCCTTGGAGGTTTAAGCCCAGCTCGCCACCAAAGGCCACTGCTTTGTGTGCCACAGGCGTGAGGCGGGAGTAGGGTGACTTGTTGGAGAGCTTGGTGTTTTTGGAACTGATGACCTGCGAGTTGGTCAGATTACCCCACAGGAAGTTGGCGCGTGCCTCCACACACTTGTTTCGGTATTGTCCGTCGAGGTTGTAGATGCGTACAGGCATTTTGCCGAGTCCGTCATAGGTTTGGCTCTTGTCGGCATTCTTGCCCACGTTGGCGCAATAGTAGAAGGCTGCTCCTAAGCGCAAGCCTGGCACACCGCGCCAGTCGATGCGTGCCACGTAGCCTGGGCTGGTGAAGTTCTCTTCCTCAAAAATGCCTTGCTTGCCCCCTGCTGCCCAAGTGTTGCGGTCGAAGCCGTTGGCGTTGAGACCGTTGACAATTTGCACCTGATAGTCGAAGGTGGCGTACTTCCTGCCGAAGGTGCCAAAGAACTCCAATCCTGTCTCGTGCCAAGTGTTGGGCAGGATGGTGGTTTCGCCCTCTGGACGAACGGTGCCGAAGAAGGTGATGGGTTCGTGATGGGCGTTGTTCTGTCCTACGGGCAAAACAATGTGGCCTGCACGAACATTGAATGCACGGTCAATCAGACGGGTGATGTGGAACTGCTCCAAGGCTACTTCGCCTCCGCGCTCCACTTCGGTTTCGTATTCGCCATTTTCGGTGTTCTCCAGTTCGTAGGCTGTGCCCACGCCTCCGCTCTCGAACTCAATTTCAGCTCCTAAAATCCACTTGTCGGTGAACTTGTAGTCGCCAGCCAACACGAAACGAGGAATGCTGATGGTGTTGCGATGCTCCTTGGCATTGCCCTCGGCACCTCCGTAGAAACGGTTGGAACCATAATTCTTGAATGCGGCAACCATTTCTCCGTAGCCACCAATGCGGAACTTGCTCCATCCGCCATACTGGATGCTGTCTTGTGAGGATTGTGCCCACATAGCGTGTGAGAGAATGAGCGTACCTATTACTAAAGCACTTTTTTTACGAATATTACTGATATACATATTGAGATGTTTTTATGATAATTTCTGTTAAAATCCAAAATCGAGTGCAAAGTTACGCGGTTTTCTCAGAAGTCGCAATACCTAAATTTTACCAAACACCCCTGTGCGGATGAGTATTTTCATAGTAGGAATACTAATTTCTAATGTGTCGATACCTAAAGAAAAAAGCATGATACCCAAAAATGAGTACATGCTTTTCACGCTCTGTATGGCGTAGTTGGTTTGAAAGTTGTTCGGGTGGTGTGTACCGACTTCTGATTTAGTGTTGACAGTCGTGGCAATGGCATTCCTTGCCCGGATGCTTGGGGCAGGAGGAGCAGTTGCAGCCGCTACCTTTGCCTGTCACTTGCCGATAGACATAGCGCACAATGACACCAGCCACTACGATGAGGATGAGATAAACTATAATGTCTTGGATGTTCATGTGAATTAAGTTGTTGGAATGAGTCTTCTTCTACAAAATGAGTGTTCAGAATAGGGAACCTATTTGATAGACCGTCATGGAGGTGAGCCAGGCGAGCAAAGTGGTGTAGAGGGCGGTGAAGCCTGCCCATTTCCATTGACCCGACTCGTTCTTGATGCCCACACAGGCTGGGATGCAGGGCATGTAGAGCAGAACGAACAGGATGAAGGCGAAAGCGGTCAAAGTACTCATGCCCGAAGTGCTGATGTCGCCATGATAGAGCACTTCCATGGTGCTGGCAACAATTTCTTTGGCTCCCACACCTGCAATGAGTGCCACGCCTTCTTTCCACATCAAACCACAGGGGCGGATGACGGGTTCGATGAACTTGCCGATTTGGCCGATGTAGCTGATTTCCATCTGCTCATCCTCGCTCAGTTCGGGATGGTGGGGAAAGTAGCTGAGTGCCCACACCACGATGCTGGCCACGAGAATGGTAGTGCCCATCTTCTTCAGGTATTGTTTTCCCTTCTCCCAAGTGTGGCGACCCACACTCTTGGCCGATGGCATACGGTAGGGGGGGAGTTCCATGACGAAGGGACTGCTTTCACCTTTCACCACAAAGCGGCTGAACAGTTTGGCCATCAAGATGCTGAACAGGATGCCGATGAGATAGATGCAGAATAGGATGAGGGCGGAGTTGTGGGGGAAGAAGGCTGTGATGATGATGATATAGACAGGCAGACGGGCTGAGCATGACATGAGGGGGGTGATGAGCATGGTGATGAGACGTGACTTGCGGTCTTCGATGGTGCGGGTGGCCATGATGGCTGGGATGTTGCAGCCGAAGCCCATAATCATGGGAATGAACGACTTGCCGTGCAAGCCCATGCGGTGCATGATTTTGTCCATAATGAAGGCGGCACGGGCCATGTAGCCACTGTCTTCCATCCACGAAATGAAAGCATAGAGAATCATGATGTTGGGCAGGAAGACTATCACTCCCCCCACACCGCTTATGATGCCATCGACCAGCAGAGCTTTCAGCGGACCATCGGGCATCCATTCTCCAACAAGTCCACCAAGCCATTCCACTCCCAGATCTATCCAGTCCATGGGGTACTGTCCAATGTTGAAGGTGCAAAAGAACATGAGGTACATGAGCAGCAGGAAGATGGGGTAGCCCCACACCTGATGGGTCACTACGGCATCGATGCGCTTGGTCATCAGCCGATTGTAGCGATGCACCTTTTGGAAGGTTTCCTTCAGCGCTCCTTGCACAAAGCCGTACTTGGCATCGGTGATGGCCGACTCGCTGTCTTCGTCTATCTCCTGTTGGATGGTGCGCTGGCAGGCATTGCGTTCGGCCAAGATGGCGGTACTGTTGTCAAGCTGGCGGATGATGCCCTCCACCTGGCGGTCGTTCTCCAGAAGTTTGATGGCGAGGAAACGTGCCGAATAGTTTTGGTGAGGTTCAGGATTTTTGCGGATGAGGGTTTCCACCTTGGCAATATTCTCCTCAAGTAATGCTCCATGATTTACGTGTATGTGCCTTGCAATCTTCTGCTTCCCTTCAATAATCATGATGATTTGGTGGAACAGCTCTTTCACCCCTTCGCCCGTGCGACCCACAGTGGGCACAATGGGCACACCCAGCAGGGTGCCGAGCTGAAGGCGGTCGAGCAAGTTTCCGCTCTCGCGCAGTTCGTCGTACATGTTTAGAGCCATAATCATCGGCACGTCCATGTCGATGAGTTGGGTGGTGAGGTAAAGGTTGCGCTCCAAGTTGCTGGCATCCACCACGTTGATGATGATGTCGGGATGTTGCTCGATGATGTATTTCCGCACATACAATTCCTCAGGCGTGTAGGCCGAGAGGGAATAGGTGCCGGGCAGGTCAACCAGATTGAAATGATAACCTTCAAAATCGAAGTGTCCGGCCTTGGCATCGACTGTGACACCCGAATAGTTGCCCACACGTTCGTGTGCACCGCTGGCAATGTTGAATAGGGAGGTCTTGCCGCAGTTGGGATTGCCCACGAAAACGACGGTGAGTTCATGCTCTTTCTCATTAGCTAAGCGGTAGATAACATCTTCATTCTTGTTGACAGGGATGCTCTTCTGTTCGGGGTGCTTCGCCTCCCAGTCATTGGCCTCTTCCTCGCTCACCACCTCCACAAGTTCGGCCTCTGCTCGGCGAAGGCTCACCTCGTAGTCCATGATTTTGTACTTCACAGGGTCATGCAATGGAGCGTTGAGCAACACTTCCACTCCTGTGCCCTTGATAAATCCCATCTCAACGATGCGCTTGCGAAAACCTCCGTGTCCTTTCACACGGACGATGACTCCTTTTTCTCCAGTCTTTAACTCTGAAAGTTTCATTATTTATCTCATTTTTTCAGCCCTACTGATGGTTTCCATCAGCAAAAACGTTGCAAAGTTACGACCTTTCTGCTAAGAAAACAATACTCATTACTTAGTATTTGTCGTTTTTTTTTGCTTTTATGACCATTCTTATTCCGATATGTCGGATTTATTCCGTACCTTTGTAGCGTAATTTGATAATGGTTTACGTAATTCCGAATGTTATTTTCTCCATCACTTATCGAGAACACTTGGAATTATGATTGTATTAAGAAAGAATTATATGGCAGGTCAATACAGATTGACAGACAAATTGAGTTTTGTTATTGCTAATGATTATCGCCTCCTACAAGTGATGAGCCGATTTGGTATTCCACTTGGCTTTGGCGAAAAGAGTATTAATGAGGTGTGTCGGCAGTTCGGGATAGATGCCGACACGTTTCTGACCGTCATCAATTACGTGAAAGACGGTGCCGATAACAGTCCTCAACGCGTGGAGCGGGTAAAGGTCGATTCTGTGCTGGCCTATCTGAAGCGCACCCATGCTTATTTCCTTGGCTATTTGTTCCCGAATATTAGGTTTCTCCTGCTCAATGCCATCGACTGTTCCATCCAGAACGAGTTGCCTTTTCTTGTGCTGAAGTTCTTCGACGAGTATGTGGAGGAGGTGCGCAAGCACATGGAGTATGAGGAGACAACAGTCTATACCTACGTGGAAAAGCTTGTCGGAGGCGAGTTTGTGAGCATAGATAGCAGCCACCTCCTTTCTCGCCACCACGAGGCTATCGAGAGCAAGTTGAAGGAACTGAAGAACTTGTTCATGCAGTATTATCCGCAAACCGACATCAACGAGAAGTTGAATGCCGTCATTGTGTCCATCTACCAGGCCGAGGAAGAGTTGAGCATCCATAGCATGGTGGAGGACAACATCTTCTTGCCTGCGGTGAAGTGCTTGGAGCATCAGGTGAAAATGAACTGTCCTGAGGTGGAGAAAGAGAGCGATGAAATGATGACAAAGGAAGACCAACTGTCTGAACGTGAGAAAGAAATTGTGGTGTGTGTGGCCAAGGGACTTTCGAACAAAGAAATAGCCGACAAGCTGTGCCTATCGGTGAATACGGTGACTACACATCGCCGCAACATTGCGAGGAAGTTACAGATACATTCGCCAGCGGGCATCACTATTTATGCCATAGTAAACAAGTTGGTGACCATTGGCGAAGTGAACATCTGATGCGCCTGTGCATTGCCAAGGGGAAAATTGAAACCGATATAGAACCACATTATTTATAATTATGGAAAGAAAAGTTGCATTAATTACAGGTATCACCGGGCAAGACGGTTCATACCTTTCTGAGTTTCTTCTTGCAAAGGGCTACGAAGTGCACGGCACTATTCGTCGTTCTTCAGTCGATTACCGCGAGCGCATTGCTCATTTGGAAGGTACACCCAATTTCCACCTTCACTATGCCGATTTGGGCGACTCAATGTCGATGTTGCAGGTGGTGAGCAAGGTACAGCCTACTGAAATTTACAACTTGGCAGCTCAGTCGCATGTGCAGGTGAGTTTTGACTCTCCTGAGTTCACAGCCGACGTGGATGCTGTGGGCGTACTCCGCGTGCTGGAGGCTGTGCGTCTGTGTGGTTTGGCCGACAAGTGCCGCATCTATCAGGCTTCAACCTCAGAGCTGTATGGCAAGGTGGAGGAAGTGCCGCAAAATGAGCAGACTCCCTTCCATCCTTATTCGCCTTATGCAGTGGCGAAACTTTATGGCTTCTGGATTGTGAAGGAATATCGTGAGGCTTATAACATGTATTGCTGTTCGGGCATTTTGTTCAACCATGAGTCGGAGCGCAGAGGCGAGACGTTTGTCACTCGCAAGATAACCTTGGCTGCAGCCCGCATTGCTCAGGGTAAGCAGGAGAAGCTTTTGCTTGGCAACCTATCTTCGCTGCGCGACTGGGGATATGCCAAGGACTACGTAGAGTGCATGTGGCTCATTCTGCAGCAGGATAAGCCAGAGGACTTCGTCATTGCTACGGGTGTGCAGCATTCTGTGCGCGAATTTGCTTACTATGCCTTCCGTGCTGCGGGCATCGAGCTGAAGTTTGAGGGCGAGGGCATGGACGAGAAGGGCATCTGCGTAGCAGGTCCCGACCAGCTGATTGGCAAGACGCTGGTGGAGGTGAGTGCCGACTTTTATCGTCCCACCGATGTGGTGAACCTTTGGGGCGACCCCACCAAGGCAAAGGAGAAGCTGGGCTGGAATCCGCAGACAACGTCGTTCGAGCAGTTGGTGTCCATCATGGTGAAGCACGACATGGAGAAGGTGGCTGCTGACCATGTGGCATCGGTGATGCGTACGAACTTGGCCGAATACTTGGAGAAAGGTGTGGTGAAATAAAAAAGGAAAAAGTGGAGAGCGGAGGCATTCGCTCTTTACTTTTGTTCATTTGTTTTCAGAAAAAGAAAGGAAAGAACGATGCTTGACAAAAATAGCAAAATATTTGTGGCCGGCCATCACGGGCTGGTGGGTTCGGCCATTTGGAACAATTTGAAAGCGCGCGGTTATGAAAACCTGGTGGGTCGTTCGCATGCAGAGTTAGATCTGCTCGACCCTGTAGCCGTCAAGAAGTTTTTCGACGAAGAGAAGCCCGATGCCGTTGTGCTTGCCGCCGCTCATGTGGGCGGTATCATGGCCAACTTGCAGTACAGGGCCGATTTCATCTATCAAAACCTGCAAATTCAGCAGAATGTTATCGGAGAAGCTTGGAAGCATGGAGTCAAGAAGCTCCTCTTTCTGGGGTCCACTTGTATCTATCCTGGCGAAGCTCCCCAGCCCATGCCTGAGGACTGCTTGCTCACTTCGCCATTGGAATACACGAACGAACCCTATGCCATCGCCAAAATTGCGGGTTTGAAAATGTGTGAGTCGTTCAACTTGCAGTACGGCACAAACTACATCGCTGTGATGCCGACCAACCTCTACGGACCGAACGACAATTTCCATTTGGAGAATTCGCACGTTTTGCCTGCTATGATTAGGAAGATTCATTTGGCTAAGTGCCTGAACGAGGGCGATTGGAAGGCTGTGAGGAAGGATTTGGGGTTGCGTCCTGTGTCGATGAAGGTGCCAAAGATGGTGGACGGACAGGGTGCTGGCTCGACCGATGAAGGTGAGGCTCGTAAGGAAGCCACTGCTTCGCAAACCATCATGGCTACGGCAATGAGTGACGAGTTCACCATTCTGCAAGTGTTGCGTCACTATGGCATCACGCCAGAGGCTGTCACTTTATGGGGTACGGGTGCTCCAATGCGCGAGTTCCTCTGGAGCGAAGAGATGGCCGATGCAAGTGTTTATTGTCTGCTGAACGTGGATTTCAAGGACGTGGTGGAAAAGAGTGACTTTACGGTGAACCGTGATGGAATCAAGGAGATTCGCAATTGCCACATCAACGTGGGTACGGGCAAGGAAATTTCTATCAAGGAAGTGGCAGAGAAAATCATGAAGGAGATTGGCTTTAAGGGTGATCTGCGTTGGGACGCATCGAAACCTGATGGCACGCTGAAGAAACTCACCAATCCCGAGAAGCTACACCGCTTGGGCTGGCACCACACGATTGAGATTGACGAGGGCATCCACAAACTTTACGAGTGGTATTTGCAGGGCATCTGCATCAACCACAAGCAAGGGTGAACAGAATTTTCGACCACGAACTTTTAGCAACAGAGTAAATCTAACGAATCGACGAATCTCCATGAATGCAATAAAAGTTATCATTGCGTTCGTGGAGATTCGTTTTATTGACTTTTCAATCTGAAAAAGTTCGTGGTCGTCCCAAAAATCAAAGGGGGAGGCGTGTGAAAATGCTCCTATCAGATACCTCTTCCGTGACAGTTCTTGTATTTTTTCCCTGAGCCGCACGGACAAGGATCGTTGCGGCCAATCTTCGGTCCGTTGTTGACAATGGGCTGGATCGGTTGGCGTGCGCGAGTGTCGGTCTGTGCTGCCTGTGCCTGCTGACGCTGTGTCTCACTGGGTTCGTCAAGGTTTTGGTGATGCTCGGTGAGGTGTTGTTTGGGTTCTTCCATCGAAGAAGCAGGTGCTTGTTGCACGTCGCGCTCTTCAGCAATGGGAATGGAGCAGCGCATGAGCACGGAGATGGTGCCATCGTTAATCTCGTTGACCATGTTGTCGAAGAGGTTGACCGATTCGAGTTTGAAGATGAGCAGGGGGTCTTTCTGCTCGTAGGATGCATTCTGAGCTGACTGCTTCAGTTCGTCCAGAGCACGGAGATTCTCTTTCCAGGCATCGTCGATGGTGTGGAGAAGGATGGCCTTCTCGAAGGCGACGAGGATGGAGTTGCCCTGCGTTTCGTAAGCCTCCTTGAGGGGTATGCTGATTTGGTAGATTCTGCGCCCATCCGTAATGGGTACGAGGATGTTTTCGTACATGTGTCCTCGGGTTTCATACACGTCTTTGATGACAGGGTATGCTGTAGAGGCGAGGCGGGCAGAACGTTTCTTGAAGGAGTCGATGACCAGGTCGAAGGCTTCGTCCTCCATCTGTTCGCGAGTTTTCTCCTCAAACTGCTCCATGCTGAAGGGTATCTCCATGCCGAGAATGCGGAGGAAGTCCTCCTTGCAGCTTTCATAGTCACCGTTGCTGAGAATATGTACCACACGGTCCCAAATCATGTTGACAATGTCCATACCGATTCTTTCGCCCATCAAGGCGTGACGGCGGCGCTCGTAGATGACTTTACGCTGCTTGTTCATCACGTCGTCATATTCGAGTAGGCGTTTGCGGATGCCAAAGTTGTTCTCTTCCACCTTCTTCTGGGCTCGCTCTATGCTCTTGTTAATCATCGGGTGCTCAATCACCTCACCCTCCTCCAGCTTGAGCATGTCCATCACTTTAGCAATGCGGTCGGAAGCGAAAAGTCGCATGAGCTTGTCTTCGAGCGAAACGAAGAAGACTGAGGATCCTGGGTCGCCTTGACGTCCAGAACGTCCGCGCAACTGGCGGTCCACTCGGCGGCTTTCATGCCGCTCAGTGCCGATAATGGCCAAACCGCCTGCTTTTTTCACTTCGTCCGAAAGCTTGATGTCCGTACCACGACCAGCCATGTTGGTGGCGATGGTCACTGCTCCAAGCAGCTTTTCTTCCTTGGTACCGTCCTCGTTCACTACTTCGCCCATGGTGCTCTGTCCCGCCTGTGCCACGATGTCGGCCTCCTTCTGGTGGAGTTTGGCGTTGAGGACTTGGTGAGGAATTTTGCGCATATTGAGCATTCGGCTGAGCAGCTCGGAGATTTCCACCGATGTGGTACCCACCAGCACAGGGCGGCCACTGTTGCGCATCTTCACAATTTCCTCAATCACCGCGTTGTACTTTTCGCGGTTGGTCTTATACACACGGTCGTTCATGTCGATGCGGGCGATGGGACGGTTGGTGGGAAGCTCCACCACATCGAGTTTGTAGATGTCCCAGAACTCGCCAGCCTCCGTGATGGCAGTACCCGTCATGCCTGCCAGTTTGTGGTACATGCGGAAGTAGTTCTGCAGGGTGATGGTGGC
>ODAI010753338.1_pt1 | contig 16909 bp, 15 predicted proteins | sample 1539321 | NCBI WGS metagenome assembly ODAI01 (sample SAMN02144231, study PRJEB22623) | gut metagenome | biome: sheep rumen | host: Ovis aries | place: New Zealand | reverse complement strand
AGAAACAGCAGTTGTCAGAATTTTTTCGGCTTTTGAAGTAGTGACCGTCATTCCGAAAGGTGACAGGTCATTTATTTTATAATCCATACCGAGCAGTGTAAAATTCTTGTACGAATCATCGCCGTAGGATTTCTGAACGGCAGTATATTCACTTTTTTCGATTTCTTCCCCGTTATACAAATATGAAGGGCTGTTTGTACGGCTGCTCATATCAATTCTGTCGATTTCGGATATTACAGCTCCGCTGTAAGTATCGGCATATTCGCAGTACAGTACATGGTTGTCCCATTCGCCTGAATAATCAATTTTTATGATACCGTTATCGGGGTTTATGCTTATGCTTGTACAGTTACATTCGTCAATATCCTCAATATCATAACTTTTAAGGCTTGATATTTTAAAATTAACCTGCTGAACCTCTGAATTTTTAACAGTATACACACGGCAGGAATAGCTTATAGATGAAGAACTTTCATTCATCACAATAAGTTCATCAGAACCGTCACCGTTGAGGTCAAAAAATCCGTAATGGGTAGCATTTTCTGAAACATCTGAAATAATATCGCTGTATTCTTCGGGAGCATTTTTGGCATATGATGCTATTGGTACAGCATTAAAAACAGACAATGCACATACAAGAGATGTCAATATATTAAACTTTTTTTTCAATTTTATTCCTCCGTATTCTTTTATACCATTATTCTACCACAGTAATCTGATAAATTCAAGTATTTTTCAGCAAAAAATAAAATTATTCCTTATTGACTTTAAACAAGCTATGGTGTATAATAGATTATAGTATTTTTTATGCCGTTTTTTGTGCGGCGGCAGGCTGATTATCTTGAAAGGAGCAGAAATATGCGTTCAAAAGGTACTAAAACAATTACTGAAAACCGTAAGGCAAGACATGAATATACCGTCCTCGAAACCTATGAAGCAGGAATCGAACTTGTCGGAACAGAAGTAAAATCAATACGCCTCGGTGCAGTCAACCTCAAAGACAGTTGGTGTTCCGTTGACCACGGCGAACTTTACATAAGAGGTATGCACGTTTCACCGTATGAAAAGGGAAATATTTTCAACCGTGACCCCATGAGAGTCCGCAAACTCCTCATGCACAAAAAAGAAATATCAAAATTATACGGCACACTTAAACAGGACGGACTGTCCCTCATACCCCTCAGTTTATATTTCAGGGATTCAAAAGTAAAAGTACAGCTTGCCCTCTGCCGAGGCAAAAAACTCTATGACAAGCGTGCGGACGCTGCAAAACGTGACGCAAAGCGTGAAATTGACAGAAATATCAAAGCAAAAAATCAGTAAACAAAAAGCACCGTTCATGCGGTGCTTTTCACATTATTCAAAAGAATCAAGGTCAATGCCTTTAAGAAGTTCTTTAAGCTCAGCCAGCTCATCAGCCGTAAGAGTAACACCCTTGCCCATTCTTGAATGGTCAGGAGACCACTCTCTTATATCATACTTGGGGTCATGGTCATTCCAGCTTACCATATTAAGTTCCTTAGTCCAGCCCTTTGCATTTTCAGAAAGCGTACCTATCTGCTGAGTTATCTCAAACTTTAAATCTGCCATTTCTGCAATCTCCTTTCATATGATACATATATTTTACCATATAAAAATAATTTTGTCCATACCCAAATATACTGATTATATGGGATAATAAAAAAATTTGGTAAAAATTACTGTCATGATATTGACTTAAAATGCGTTTTATGTTAAAATAACATAGAGATAAATTTATCTTTTTGTGATTTTTTGAAACAGGAGGTCAGATTATGGGAAAAAATGATATAAACTATGTATGGACCGATAAAAAACGCACAATTTTCGGTCTGCCATGGTCATTTACAAGATATTACCTGACAGAAACAAAATTTATAACTAAAACAGGCTTTTTCAATATAAGCGAAGATGAAATGGATTTGTATAAAATTACCGACAAAAAAATACTCCGCCCGTTCGGACAGCGTATTTTCGGCTGCGGCTCAATAATAATATACAGCAAGGACACCGATAACCCTACCAAAGAAATCCGCTGCATAAAAGACGTAAGAGCCGTATCAAATCTTATAGACGAATATATGAACAAAATGCGTGACAAATACAGTATCAGAGGTCGTGACCTGATGGGTATATATTCCGACAGCGAACAAAACGAAGATACTGATTTATAATATCGGGGTGTCCTAATGATTTCATTTATTACAGAAAAAAAGTCCTGCTGGGACAATCTAAAAACCGAAAAACGCCCGATATTTATTTACGGAATGGGCGACGGTGCTATGAAAATTATGTCAGTATTCAGAAGAATGAATATACCCGTTGCGGGAATCTTTGCAAGCGATGACTTTGTAAGAGGGCATTCCTTTGAAGGATTTCTCGTTCAGAAACTTTCAGATGTCGAAGCCATGCACAAAGATTTCGTCATAGTCCTCGCATTCGGTGCAGGCTATCAGTCACTCATCGACAAAATACACGAAATGGCTGAAAAACATACACTCTATATCCCCGATGTCCCCGTAATAGGTACAGGACTTTTCACTTATGAATACTGTATGCAGAATGCACAGAAAATCCGTGAGGTATACGACAGCCTCGCAGATGATTTTTCCAGAAAAGTATACGCAAATATAATAAATTTCAAGATAAGCGGAAAACTTGAATATCTTGACTCCATAACCACCCCGAAATCCGAAATATACAAAAAGATAATCAGACCCGTGACAACTGAAACCTATGTTGACCTCGGCGCATACAACGGCGATACAATAAAGGAACTCATGGAATATACAAAAGGGAATTTTTCAGCAGTATATGCCTTTGAACCCGACAGGAAAAATTTCAGGAAGCTTTGCAGATTCACAGACAGCATGAAAAATATAAACACATATAATGCCGCATCGTGGTGCATTGATACACAACTCCCCTTTGCCCATAAATCAGGCAGACAGTCAGCACTTAACCCAAATTCGGCAACTATGATAGAAGCACTTTCAGTTGACAGCATACTGAAAAAGAAACCTGCAACCATAATCAAAATGGACGTTGAAGGATTTGAACGTGAGGCAATATGGGGAAGTGCCTATACAATTTCTCACTATTCCCCCAAAATGATGATAGCCCTTTATCATCGGAATGAAGATATTTTTGAACTTCCCCTGCTAATAAAAATGCTCAATCCGAATTATAAGCTTTATATAAGACATCAGCCGTATATTCCCGCATGGGAAACAAATCTCTATGCAGTAGTAAAATAATAAAAAGGCTTTCCGAATTTGGAAAGCCTTTTCTTTTTAGCTGAATAATATAATCAAAAACTGCGATACAAGAACTACTGATATAAGTGCAACAGGATAAGTTGCCGCATATGCCGAAGCAACAGCCTCCGTGCCTGCCGTACTGATGAGAGTACCGAGCGCAGGAGTTGAAGTCATACCGCCTGTAATCGAGCCGAGATTGTTTAAAAGACTGAGTTTGAGGATATATTTTGCAAACAGGAAACCAAGTATCATGGGAACAACCGTCATTACAATTCCGTAAATGAAATATACAGCATCAAAATACTTTACAAATTTCGCACCGCCCGAAACTCCTGCTCCGATAAGGAAAAACATAAGTCCGAGTTCACGGAAAACCTTTAAGGTAGAATCCTTTGGCATTAAATTTATATGACCCGTATGTCCGAAATGTCCGAAAATAAGAGAAGTCAGCAGACAGCCGCCCGTTGTTGAAAGTGAAAAGTTGCCGAATTTGAATGAACCGATAATTATACCGATAACTGCCGCAAGTGCAAAGGGCATAATACCGAAATCGTCCATATCAATGAGATTTTCGGGAGTTTTTTTCTTGTTTCCCTTTGAATCCGCAGATATGAGAAGTTCTCTCTCCTTAGGCATATCAGCTTTCAGAGCTTTCGGAATAATCTGAACGAAAAGCACAACGCCTATAACACCGAATATATATGCAATAGCATACCCTACCGAAACGATATCCTGCAATTCTCCGCTTCCGACAGCATCTTTTGCGGCTGAAAATCCGGGGGTACTTGTAAGCGCACCTGAAAGTATACCTGTAAGCATGGCGGTAAATTCGGCATTTGAAAGGTCAGTAAAGTTTCTTCCAATCATGATACAGCCTGCACACGCAAGACCGCCGCTTAAAATAATTATAACGGCAAGCACAACGTAAGACTTGAAATTTTTCTTGAAATTTCCGAAAAAGTTAGGTCCTGCAATAAATCCGACAGCCGTAACGAACAGTATCAGACCGAGATTATCGACAATTTTAAGAGCATTTCCGACAAAATCGGTATTTATTTCATTTGAAAGTTCCTTATAGAAGATACAGCCGTAAGCGAGGGCAACAATGAACACGCCTGCTGTACCGAGAGATATTCCCTTTATAGTAATTCTTCCGAGTACATATCCAATAGCCGCTATTGCGATAACGGAAATCATAAGGAAGGATACTCCGTGAATTGAAAGTATCCCGTTAAAAAAATCCATATATATCACTCTTTCCTTTACAAATTTGCGGGACGCTGTGAGAGCGTCCCGTTTTTATGATTATCTGTCTTTTCTTGCGTAATGAGGGAGAAGCATGGGAGAAACTGTCTGAGTAGCCGCACCACATTCTTCAAGTTCTTTATTGAATTTATTTATATGTTCAAGTGTAAGTTTTTCAGGAGTTGCAGTTTCCTTAGCCTTTGCAGCGGCATATATACCTGCATTTCTTCCGAAAACGATAACATCGAGGAGTGAATTTCCCATAAGTCTGTTTCTGCCGTGGATACCGCCTGCGACTTCGCCTGCGGCATAAAGGTTTTCAACACCTGTTGCACAGTCATCGGTTATATCAAGACCGCCGTTCTGATAGTGGAGAGTAGGATATACGAGAATAGGTTCTTTGCGTATATCAATGCCGTACTTGCCGAACATTCTGAGCATAGCGGGGATTCTTTTTTCGATAGTACCTTCACCGTGAATAAGTTCAATCATGGGAGTATCGAGCCATATAGCCTTGCCGAGATTAGTTTCGATACCCTTGTTTCTTGCGGTACATTCACGGATAATGGAAGCGGCAGTAACGTCACGGGTTTCGAGGGGGTGCATGAACACTTCACCGTCAATATTAACGAGTTTCGCACCGAGAGAACGGACTTTTTCGGTAACGAGCGCACCGAATATCTGTTCGGGATAGCCTGTACCTGTGGGGTGATACTGGAGAGTATCAGCATAGAGGAGTTTTGCGCCTACTCTGTAACCGAGGATAAGACCGTCAGCCGTTGCACCATAGTGGTTTGAAGTGGGGAATCCCTGATAATGGAGTCTGCCTGCACCGCCTGTTGCGATAACGACAGTTTTAGCTCTTGCAACGAGGAGTTCTTTGGTTTCCATATTCATGAGGACTGCGCCTGCGGCTTTTCCATTTTCATCGAGAATAATTTCAATAGCGGCAGTAAAATCCACAACGGGAATACCACGGTTAATGACTTCATCACGGAGAGTACGCATAATTTCCGCACCTGAATAATCCTTTGCAGCGTGCATACGTTTTCTGGAAGTACCGCCGCCGTGAGTAGTAACCATAGTACCGTCAGGTTCTTTATCAAATTCAACACCGAGCTTATTGAGCCACTGGATAGCTTCGGGGGCTTTGGTGACGAGTTTCTTGACGAGTTCGGGTTTAGCGGCAAAGTGACCGCCTCCGAAAGCATCAAGATAGTGGATTGCGGGTGAATCATTAGGCTTGTCAGCCGCCTGAATACCGCCCTCAGCCATCATGGTATTTGCATCGCCTATGCGGAGTTTAGTGACAATCATAGTCTTGACACCAGCCTCATCAGCTTCAATGGCACATGAAGCACCTGCACCGCCACCGCCGATTATGAGTACATCTGTATCGTAATCGGGATTTGAAAGGTCAACTGAATCGGGAGAAATTCTGCTTTTGCCCTGTAAGAGTTCAGCGAGCTGAGTGGGGACTTTATCGCCCTTGTTGACACCTGCTGAGAGGACGGTAAATTCGTCCTGTTTATAGTCGGGGTGGAAATGTGAAAGGAGGTCATCTTTTTCCTCGGCAGTCATTCTTCTTGGTTCGAGAGCGGCATTAGCCTGTCTTTTTTCTGCAACTATTTCAGCAAGCTCATTAAGCTTATCAATCTTATACATTTCTGCTCCTCCTTACTTTTCGATTTCACGGTTATTGTACATATCCTTGATTTCCTGTATATTGTCAACGGATTTAGCCATAAGTTCGGCTATTTCCGCATCATATATACCCTCATTGATTTCGCCTACACGGTCATTGAGGTGACCGCATTCGGGAGCGATATACTTACCGTTGAGTCGTCTTGCGAGCATAGCAACCTGAGGGTGGGAGATACCCGCAGGACAGCGTGAAGAACATACGCCGCACATTACGCAGTCAAAGGATTCCTCAGCGCATTTTTCATATTCGCCTCTCTGAGCGTAAGCGATATACTGCATGACATTGAGTTCCTGAGTGCAGGCTTTTGTACAGGCATCACAGCCGATGCAGGCATAAATTTCGGGATAGAGCTGCATCATAATCTGCTGGGTTGGTTTAATTTCCTCGATATTGTAAATTCTTTTTTCGAGTGGGAAGAAAGGCAGAGTAGCAACATACATACCCTCCTCAACTTCGGTCTGACAGGCGAGGCAGCCGTGAAGTTCAACCTGACCCTTGATTCTGTAAATAGTGGCACACGCACCGCAGAAACCGTTGCGGCAGCCGCAGCCTCTTACAAGTTCATAGCCTGCATATTCCATAGCAGTCATTATAGTAAGTCCGGCAGGCACTTCATATTTTTTGCCGAACAGGTAAACATTCAACATATTTTCCATGCTTTTTGCTCCTTTAATCAATATTCATCTGGCAGTTCATCAAGCTGGTCGAAACGGAAAACAGGACCGTCCTTGCAGACGTATTTATCGCCTATATTGCAGCGTCCGCACTTTCCGACAGCGCATTTCATACGCAGTTCCATAGTGGTATATACCTGAGTTTCGGTAAATCCGATTTCTTTAAGACCTGCGAGTGTAAACTTAATCATAATCGGAGGACCGCAGACGAGGACAGTTTTATCAGTGGAGGGGGCAAGTTCCTTGACATAATTTGGAACGAAGCCCACATGACCGTTCCAGCCCTCCTGTTCCCTGTCGATAGTGAGATTTACTTCAATGCCCTTGTCGTTTGTCCATTCCTCGATAATTTCCTTATAGTCAACGAGGTCGTCCATAGAACGTGAGCCGTAGACTATCTGGACATCGCCGTAATTTTCACGTTTGTCACGGACATAATTTATAACGGAGCGGAGCGGTGCAAGACCGATACCGCCTGCGATAAAGAGGAGATTTTTGCCTTTGAGTTCAGTTTCAACGGGGAAATGATTGCCGTAAGGACCTCTTATAGTGATTTGCTGACCGACTTCCATAGAGTGAAGCCAGTTTGTGAGACAGCCGCATTTTTTAATGCTGAACTCCATAAATTCTGTATTTGTGGGGGAAGAAGTTATTGAAAACATACCTTCTCCCACACCGGGGACGGAGAGCATAGCGCACTGACCGGGCATATGTTCAAAAACCTTGCCACCCTGCGGAGAAACCACACGGAAAGTTTTAACATCGGGAGTGTCGATTCTGATGTCCGTGACAACTCCTATTTTCGGGATAAGTGTATCATTGTTCATCATAATCATTTAACCTCCAGAGCTTTCATAACCTTGACGATATTCATGGAAATCGGGCATTTTGACAGGCATCTTCCGCAGCCCACACAGCCGAACTCACCATTATTGTTTGACGGGAAATATACCAGCTTGTGCATGAATCTCTGTCTGAAACGTTCGAGCTGAGAATTTCTGTTATTGCCGTGAGCCATGCGTGTAAATTCGGAGTACATACAGGAATCCCAGCAGCGGAAACGCTTTATACCATGACCTGTATCGAAATCCCTTATGTCATAGCACTGACAGGTAGGGCATACAAAGGTACAAGTACCGCAGCCTATGCAGGATTCTGAGAGTTCGCCCCACTTATCGGAATTGAAGTTTTCCATAAGCTTATCACCGCCGAAAGAATCGGTTGAAAGATTTGCAAGCGGTAATTTTTTAAGAATATCTTTTGTTTTAGCCTGAACCTCATCGAGTTTGGAGGTATCGCCTTCTTCGAGGAGAGAAGAAACTGAATCTATAAACTTCTGACCCTTTTCGTTATGAGCCTTGAAAAATATATTTTCGCCGTCATTATAGCACACAGCATCGCCTTCGGGTTCAGTTGCATCAATGCCGAAAACACCGCAGAAACAGGTTTCAGCAGGTCTTGTACACGCCATAGTTACAACAGTACCGTGGTCACGGCGGTTTTTATAGTAGCTGTCAACGGGTTCAACGAGGAAAACCTTGTCGAGAATTGTAAAGCTTCTCGCATCGCAGGCACGGACACCGAAAACAACGAAATCCTCTGATTCCTGACGGATATCAATTACTTCGATATTTTTTCCTTCCATTTTGAAGTCAACGAGATTTTCAGTCTGCGGGAAGAAGAAATCCTTTGCACTTCTGACGGTATTGAGGGCATTTGAAAGTTTCATACCCTGCTCCCACTTTTTATATTCAGCAACACCTGCCTCACGGTCAGCGGGGATATAAAGAGTCTGTTTTGAAGCGATAAGGGCGAAAAGTTCATCAAGCTTATTAACTGATATTTTAAGCATTATTCAACTCCCCTTTCATGAACGATTGACGGCTCGCAGTCGTCCTGAGTATAGTCAGTAAGCGGAGATTTTGAAGTAGTATCCGCACCTGCCTGATACTCGCCGTAGAGTTCGTTAATATCCTTTATAAATTTTCTGTTGAGGAGGTGGAGAGGGATATTCTGCGGACAAACTCTTGAACATTCGCCGCAGTCGGTACATCTTCCTGCAACGTGGAAAGCACGGATAATATGGAACATATTCTCCTCAAAGCTGTCGGAAGCGGCTTTATTTTCGATACCTGACTTGGGGTTATCGAACACGCACTTTTCGCAGGTGCAGGCAGGACAGACGTTACGGCAGGCCTTGCATCTGATACATTTTGAAAGCTGTTCTCTCCAGAAGTCAAAACGTTCCTGAGCGGTCATATTTTCGAGTTTTTCGACCATATCGAAACGGTTTGAATCGAGAATATCACCGTCATCGCCAATCAGTTCATCATAGATAACGTGTTTTTTACTTTTACAGCTTTCGCACTTGCCGCATACAGCCTCATAGAACATCATAGTTTCAGTGCCGTAGAGGGTATCTATTTTGAGAGTATAATTTTCGTTTCTGATATCGAGTATACCTGTTATACCCTTAGCCTTGATTTTTTCGACATCGAGCTTAGGACCTCCGGGGATACCGATTATATATACATTTTCACGGATAACTCTGTGTTCCTTGATAAGCTGATTGAAGCTGTAAGTGTCGCAAGGTTTGAGAAAAGCGAGGATTTTGCCTTCTTTTCTGGATTCCTTTACGAGATACTTGGAAACATTAGCGGCAGTGAAGTCATTGAAAACGAAATCCCTGTCGATTTCCTCCGCAGAATCAAAAATTGCGGGGGTAATATCGTAGGCAAATTCGCCCTTTTTCCAGCCGATAACACGGGAAACAGTACCGTCCGCAAGGAGTTCCTTAGCTCTTTTAATCATTGTTTCCTGCATCTTAAATCCTCCAATCTGCGGTTAGGACCGAGTTTTCCTACATCTTCGGTAAACTGCTGCATAGTAGCTGCGAACTTTGCGCCTTCCGCAGCGGATACCCATTCAAGTCTTGTGCGGTTTCTTTCGATACCGAGGAAATCGAGCATACTGTAAAGGAGAGTAATTCTTCTTCTTGTGTAGTAGTTACCCGAAGTATAGTGGCAGTCACCGGGGTGACAGCCGCATATTATAACGCCGTCCGCACCTTTCTGGAAAGCTCTGAGAATAAACATGGGGTTTACTCTGCATGAGCATGGAACTCTTATAATTTTAACGTTAGTCGGGTAATTGAGTCTGTTAGTACCTGAAAGGTCTGCACCTGCATAAGAACACCAGTTACAGCAGAATGCAACGATTACAGGTTCAAAATTATTATTTACTTGCATATTGCGTCTACCTCCGCCATTATCTGACTGTTAGAGAAGCCGTTCAAATCCATAGCTCCTGACGGACAAGCGACAGTACAAGCACCGCAGCCCTGACAAACAGCAGGATTGACGCTTGCAACTCTGCGGATTGCAGTAGTTCTGTCGGGCATTCTGAATTCCTTGTCCTGATAAGTGATAGCCCCGTAGGGACAAACTTTTTCGCATGACGAACAGCCGTTGCAGAGGAGTTCGTCCGAATGAGCAACACACGGGTTGCAGGTGATACTGTTTTTAACAAGAAGACCGATGGCCTTGGCAGCGGCAGCACTTGCCTGAGCGACAGTTTCGGGAATGTCTTTCGGACCCTGACAAGCACCTGAAAGGAAAATACCTGCGGTTGCGCTTTCGACAGGTCTGAGCTTGGGGTGAGCCTCTGTGAAGAAATCGTTTGTATCCATCTGAGTAGTGAGCATAGTAGCGAGCGGACGTGCAGACTTATCGGGTTCGATAGCCGCCGCAAGGACTACCATATCAGCATTGATATGAAGCTGTTCATTTGCGAGGAGGTCAGAAGCCTGAACGTCAATTTTTCCGTCAGCCTTTGGAGTGACCTTGCCGACCATACCCTTTATGTAGTGGACATTGTACTGTTCAACGGCACGGCGGTAGAACTCATCGAAATTCTTACCGGGGGTACGCACATCAATATAGAAAACATAGACTTCGGTATCGGGATATTTTTCACGGATAAGCATAGCGTGTTTAGCGGTATACATACAGCAAATCTTTGAACAGTAGGGCTTGCCCTTTTCGTCATCGCATCGTGAACCCACGCACTGAACGAAAACAATAGTATGTGGGTGAGTTTTATCGGACGGACGCAGGAGAGTACCGCCGTTAGGACCTGCGGCATTCATAAGTCTTTCGAGTTCGAGAGATGTAACGACATCGGGACACTGATTATATGCGAACTCATCATACTTATCGAGATTTATTACATTATAGCCCGTAGCGACAACGATAGCACCGTATTTCTGTTCGATGAACTTATCCTGCTGTTTATAGTCGATAGCACCTGCTGTGCAGACTTTAGAGCATACACCGCACTTGCCGTTTTTGAGCATAAGGCAGTAATTGGGGTCAATAGCGGCAACTTTCGGGACAGCCTGAGCAAAAGGAATATATATAGCGGTTCTGTTATTAAGACCCTCATTAAATTCATTGGGGACTTTTTTCATGGGGCATTTTTCCATACAAGCACCGCAGCCTGTACATTTTACTTCATCGACATAGCGTGCCTTTTTCTTTATGGTAACGGTAAAGTTACCTATAAATCCCTTTACATCGCTTACTTCGCTGTATGAATGGATAGTGATATGTTCATTCTGTGAAGCCTCAACCATTTTGGGAGTGAGGATACAGGCGGAGCAGTCGAGAGTGGGGAAAGTTTTGTCAATCTGAGCCATTTTACCGCCGATAGTAGGTTTTTTCTCAACGATATCGACATCAAAGCCTGCATCGGCAATATCGAGTGCAGTTTGAATACCTGCAATACCTCCGCCGATAACCAACGCTCTTTTTACGACAGGGCTTTCGCCTGCTGTAAGTGGGGCATTGAGGTGGACTTTTGCGACAGCGGCTTTACCGAGGATAATAGCCTTTTCGGTAGCGGTAGCGATATCCTTGTGAATCCATGAACACTGTTCACGGACGTTTGCAATTTCCACGAGATACGGGTTAAGACCTGCGGAAGAGGCAGCCTTTCTGAAAGTATTCTCATGCATTCTCGGTGAACACGAACAGATTACGACACCTGAGAGTTTATGTTCTTTAATGGCATCTTTGACGAGGTTCTGACCTGATTCGGAACACATATACTGATAATCCTGAGAGATAACGACTCCGGGTTCATGGCTGAGAGCCTCAGCGACAGCCTTAACGTCAACTGTTGCGGCGATATTAGTACCGCAGTGACAGACAAATACACCTATTCTCTGCATAATTTACCTCCTTACTTGGCATATTTTCTCAATGCTGTAACAATAGCCTGCTGGGGCAGGTCATCATCGAGCATATCGGGAATCTGAACTGGTGAGAGGTGGTTATTGCCCTGCTGACGGACAGCGGCAAGGCGGACAGCCTCGACAACCTTTGCAGGTTCAACACCTCTTGGGCATCTTTCGACGCAGGCAAAGCAGGTAAGGCATTTATAAATTGAATCTGATTTCATAAGTGTTTCAATATCGCCTTTTTCGACCATATATACAAACTGGTGGGGGTGGTATTCCATTTCGTCATAAGAGGGGCAAGTACCTGAGCATTTGCCGCATCTCATACATTTGAGTACATTCACACCGCTTGAACGGAGAACCTGTTCCTTTAAATTTTTATTCATTTGTATCCTCCTTTAAACCGAGAGCCTCGGCAAGAAGTTCGGTAAAGTAATACACGGGCAAATCCGAGCCTGAATTTTTCTTCAAGTTATAAAGGCAGAGCGGACAGGCGGTAATAATCATATCCGCACCCATCTCGGCAGCGGAGTTCATGACATTGCTGCTTCTTTTTGCAGCCTGAGCCTTGTCTTCGAGAGTGACATAACCGCCGCAGCATTCATTGCGCTGTGCATAGATAACGGGAGTACCGCCGACAGCCTTTATAAAGTCCTCCATGATAGAAGGATTTTCGGGGTCGTCCATAGCGAGAATCTTGGCGGGACGCAGGAGGAGACAGCCGTAATAAGCGGCTATTTTCTTACCCTTGAACGGCTTTACAACTTTTGCTTTTATATTATCGAAACCGACAACATCACGGAGCATTTCGAGGTAGTGATATACAGTAGTTTCGCCTGTATAAGCCTCATCGAGTTTAAGGTAATTATTTACCTTTGAAGCCATATCCTCGTCATTTGAGATATCGTAATTGGTTTGTTTTATAACGTTATGGCAGGCGGAACAGACGGTAACGAGGGGATTTCCGGCCTGTTTGGCGGCATTGAGAGTTCTCACGGCTGAAAGTTTTGTAGCGATTTCGTCCTTTGCGGTAGTATAAGCACCGCCGCAGCACTGCCAGTCGGAGGGTTCTTCGAGGGCTATACCGAGAGCCTGAGCGCAAGACCTTGCATAGCTGTCAAGGTCTTTTGCCTTAGTTCTCAGCGTACAGCCGGGGTAATAAGTGAAAGTTTCCATTGTACGCTTCCTTTCGTTTGGATATACAAATCAGACCATTTCCTCAGGGTGGAAAACCTCGTCAAATTTTTCCTCAGTCAGGAAACCGAGTTCAACGCACGCCTGTTTAAGGGAAATATTGTCCTTATAAGCTTTTTTTGCTGTTTTGGCTGCATTTTCGTAACCGATATAGGGATTGAGAGCAGTAACGAGCATAAGGGAATTATGGAGGTTATGATGCATTTTTTCCTTATTTGCCTTAATGCCGACAGCGCAGTTTTTATTGAAAGAGAGAATAGATTCAGCCAAAAGTCTTGCTGACTGGAGGAAATTATAAGCGCATACCGGCATGAACACATTGAGTTCAAAATTTCCCTGAGAAGCCGCCATACCGACAGCGACATCATTACCCATAACCTGAACGGCAACCATAGTAACCTGTTCGCACTGAGTAGGATTAACTTTTCCGGGCATGATAGATGAGCCGGGTTCATTTTCGGGGATAAATATTTCGCCCAGACCGTCACGGGGACCTGACGCAAGCCAGCGGACATCGTTGGCAATTTTCATCATATCGGCAGCAAGAGCCTTTAAAACACCATGAGCGAAAACGATTTCGTCCTTTGAAGTAAGAGAATGGAATTTATTAGGAGCTGTAACGAAATTCTTGCCTGTAAGCTGTGAAATAGCCTCCGCAGCCTTTTCAGCGAAACCTTTCGGGGCATTAAGACCTGTACCGACAGCCGTACCGCCGAGAGCGAGTTCTTTGAGTTCCTCACAGGCAGAGAGAATCATTTTTCTGTCTTTTTCGAGGGAAGCTCTCCAGCCGCTTATTTCCTGAGAGAATTTAATAGGGGTAGCATCCTGAAGGTGAGTACGTCCGCTTTTGACGATGCCTTCATTTTCCTTTTCAAGTTTTTTGAATGTATCGACAAGAGTATCGACAGCGGGGATAACCTTGTCCTCGATAGCGATAACAGCGGCGATATGCATTGCAGTGGGGAAAGTATCGTTGGAAGACTGGCTCATATTGATGTCATCATTAGGGTGGAGGAGTTTAGAACCTGCGAGTTCATTGCCTCTGTTTGCGATGACTTCATTTGTATTCATATTTGACTGAGTGCCGCTTCCTGTCTGCCATACGACGAGCGGGAAATGTTCATTGAGTTTTCCGCTGATGACCTCATCGCAAGCCTGAGATATGACGGAGAGTTTTTCGTCGGTCATTTTTTCGGGTTTAACGGCATGATTTGCGATAGCTGCGGCTTTTTTAAGGATACCGAAAGCGTGAGTAATTTCTCTCGGCATAGTTTCGATTCCGACACCTATGAGGAAATTTTCGTGGCTTCTTTCGGTCTGTGCAGCCCAGTATTTATCGGCAGGTACTTTAACCTCGCCCATAGAATCATGTTCAATACGGTAATCCATTTTTATCTACTCCCAAATAATATTTTGACAACAAGCGAATTAATTGCAAATGCTTTTAACCTGTCATAATAAGTATAACAGTAAAATGCGGCAATTTGAAATACTGATTAAGAATGATGATATTCAGATATTGATATATAATTAACAATGTTTGCCTTTATAAATTCCTTTAAAGCTGAAAGGATTTTTCTGACATATTTATTTTTATATCAAAACACTTTAAAACAAATATGCATATTTGCTGTTTCACGGACGAAACTGCACAATATCAGCGGATAAAAGAGTGATACGGAAATTATTTTTTTGCAGGTATACTCAAATTATGAAAAATACAGTCAGGAAATCCGAATAAAAATCAGCGAATATATCTGATATAAATAAATCATACCTTTATGCATAAATAAATATATCATTTGAAAAACTTTGATAAAAAAATCACATTTTATTTTCGTTTTCGCAGTTAAGGCAGTAAGAAAGCACTGTAAGACTGTCACCAAGGTGAACATTTTCCACAATGACATCAGGGTGATTGAGTCTTATATCGTAATGTGTAAAATTCCAGAAAGCCTTTACACCGTGGCTTATAAGCTTGTCGGAAACTTTTTCCGCAGCATCTTTCGGAATACAGAGTATTGCGGCAACCGGTTTGTTTTCTATGCAGAACTTGTCAATTTCCGAAATATTCTGCACAGTGATATCAGCGACATTTTTACCTATAACATCGCTGCTCAGATCGAATATTCCCACCAGTTCAAAGCCTCTGTCAGTGAAATCAATGTGTGAAGCGATAGCCCTGCCGAGGTTGCCTGCTCCGACAAGAATCATGGGATTTCTTTTTTCGATGCCGAGTATATTGCCAATCTGGTTACGAAGTTCCTTTACATTATAGCCATAGCCCTGCTGACCAAATTCACCGAAGCAATTGAAATCCTGTCTTATCTGTGAAGCGGTCAGACCCATTTTTTCGGCGAGTTCTCTGGAAGATATGCGGACATATCCGCCCTCATCGAGTTCATCGAGGAATCTGTAATATCTTGGCAAACGTCTTATAACGGATTTTGAAATTATATCTTTTGACATATTCAATGCCTCTCAGTTCTTGCGGAAATTCGCAGAATTATACCCGTATATGTGCGTGAATGCACATATACGGAGTAAGAATCATTTACATGAGTTTATCGAGTCTGTTTTTGATTTCATCAAGGAAAGTTTTTGAATCAACTTTTCTCTTGTTTTCGAGTTTGGAGATAAGGTAGAGGTCGCCTGTCATAACGCCTTCTTCGATAGTCTGGATAGTAGCCTTTTCAAGTTTGTCAGCGAAATCGCAGAGTTCGGGGGTATTATCGAGTTCGCCTCTCTTGCGGAGTGCGCCTGACCATGCGAAGATAGTAGCAACGGAGTTAGTAGAAGTTTCCTCACCTTTGAGGTATTTATAATAATGACGCTGAACAGTACCGTGAGCGGCTTCATATTCATAGATTCCGTCAGGAGAAACGAGAACGGAAGTCATCATGGCGAGACTGCCGTAAGCAGTAGAAACCATATCTGACATAACATCACCATCATAGTTTTTGCAAGCCCATATATATCCGCCGTTTGAGCGGATAACTCTTGCAACGGCATCATCTATGAGTGTATAAAAGTATTCGATACCTGCGGCTTCATATTTTTCCTTATATTCGTTGTCATAAATTTCCTGAAAAATATCCTTGAAACGGTGGTCATATTTTTTGGATATAGTATCCTTTGTAGCGAACCAAACGTCCTGTTTAAGGTCAAGACCGTAATTAAGGCAAGCTCTTGCGAAACCTGCGATACTGTTGTCGAGGTTATGGAGACCCTGAATGATACCGTCGGAATTTTTGAAATCGTGGATTAATTCTCTTGTTTCGTTGCCGTTTTCGTCAGTAACGACAAGTTCAGCCTTACAGCCCTGATTTACACGCATTTCGGTATTTTTATAAACATCACCGTAAGCGTGACGGGCGATAGTGATAGGCTTAGTCCATGTAGGGATATAGGGTTCGATACCCTTTACAATGATAGGAGTTCTGAAAACAGTACCGTCAAGAGCGGCTCTTATAGTACCGTTAGGGGATTTCCACATCTGGGAGAGGTTATATTCAGGCATTCTTGCGGCATTGGGGGTGATAGTAGCGCACTTTACGGCAACACCATACTTCTT
>ODAI011576159.1_pt1 | contig 16915 bp, 14 predicted proteins | sample 1539321 | NCBI WGS metagenome assembly ODAI01 (sample SAMN02144231, study PRJEB22623) | gut metagenome | biome: sheep rumen | host: Ovis aries | place: New Zealand | reverse complement strand
GCTTTTCCTTCCTTTGCGGAAGCGAAAACAAAAGGACAATCGAGCTGCGAATCATCCGCATCCAGTTCAAGGAAGAGCTCAAGTACTTCATCCACAACCTCATCGGGTCTTGCTTCGGGACGGTCGATCTTGTTGATACATACAACGACCGGAAGCTTAAGCTCAAGTGCTTTTCTCAATACGAACTTAGTCTGGGGCATTGCTCCCTCGAAAGCATCTACTACGAGTACTACTCCGTTTACCATCTTGAGTACACGCTCGACCTCTCCTCCGAAATCCGCATGTCCCGGTGTGTCTATGATATTGATCTTGGTATCCTTATATGTTACTGCCGTATTCTTGGAGAGTATCGTTATACCTCTTTCTCTCTCGATATCTCCCGAGTCCATGACTCTCTCGGCCACTTCCTGATTCTCTCTGAATACTCCCGACTGTTTTAAGAGTTCGTCTACCAGCGTCGTCTTACCGTGGTCTACATGTGCGATGATTGCTACGTTTCTGATCTTTTCGTTCTTCTGTACCATTTCTTTTTTCTGCTTCCTTACTTTCTTATATATTAAATATTTTTATCTCTGTTTCTAATGAGCTCTCTTGCGTTCTCGAGCGCACTCTCCGTGATCTCATCCGATCCGAGGAGCCTTGCGACTTCTCTTATGCGTTCCTCTTCATCCAGCTCACGCACTCTCGTATTGGTCCTTCCGGACTCGGTGCTCTTTTCTATTGCGAAATGATGATCAGCCATAGCTGCTATCTGCGGCAGGTGAGTGATGCAGATTACCTGATGAACCTTTGCTGCTTCGCGCAGTCTCTCCGCAACCTTCCATGCAGTCTTTCCGCTTATGCCCGCATCTATCTCATCGAATATGAGCGTGCCCGACGAATCTCTTCCCGCCATGACGGTCTTGATGCCGAGCATTATCCTGGAGAGTTCTCCTCCGCTCGCCACTTCACCGAGAGGCTTCACACTCTCACCCGGATTGGTCGAGATATAGAATTCTATATCGTCCGCACCCTTTGACGAAGGTTCACACTCTTCGCTTCTTACCTCAAAATTCACCTCGAGGAAATTGAGCGACTCAAGTACCGATTTTAACTCTTTTTCAAATGAAGGTACAGTCTTTTTTCTAAGCTCTGAGAGTACAGCACATTCCTTATCCAGCTTTTTTCTCGCAGTCTCTTCTGCTTTCTTCAGACCTTCGATGTAGCTGTCGTAGTCCTCAAACTTCTCAAGTACGGCTCTCTGCTTTTCTCCGTACTCAAGCACATCCTCTATCGTACGACCGTATTTATCCTTAAGTCTGTTTATCAGATTGAGTCTGTTCTCAGTCTCTGCGAATTCCTTTTCATCGAATTCCATATCCTCGAGGTATCCGCTCATCTCTCTCGACAGATCGCTCATAAGTGAATCTATCTCAGAGAGTCTCTGTGCAAATCCTTCGAGTTCCTCATCGTATTTCGAAACAGTCCTTAATGCTCTGCATGCATGATCAGTGCTCTCGGATGCACCCCCATCCCCCGAATCGATATATCCGCAGGCTTCGCTCAATGCCTCGGCTATCTTCTGAGAATTGACCATTTTCTTATAGAGCGTTTCAAGTCCCTCGTCCTCACCGGATTTAAGGTTTGCTCTTTCGATCTCCTCAAGTTCAAAGCGAGCGAGTTCCTGCTCTCTTGCCTTGGATGATGAATCACCGCTCTCATTATCAAGTGCAGTCTTTGCATCACGCCACTCAGCATAAGCCTTCGATACTTCCTCGCGTATCTTACCGGCCTTTTCTCCGATATAATCATCAAGGATATCAAGGTGCTTTGCTTTGTGCAGGAGTGTTTCGTGTTCATGCTGTCCGTGCAGATCAATGACTCCGTCCGATACAGCCTTTACCTGCCTGGCGGTAACTGTTTCTCCGTTGATCCTGCATGAGCTCTTGCCGTCGGAAAATCTCCTCGAGAGGATGAATTCCTCGCCGTCCGGATCAAGTTCCATCTCACGGAGTCTGTCGGCGATGCGATCCTCCATATCAAAAACAAGAGTCGCAGCGCCGGCGCTCTCACCCGTTCTGAGGATTCCCGAAGGCATCTTTCCGCCGAGTGCGAGCATTACCGAATCCACGAGGAGTGATTTGCCCGCTCCCGTTTCTCCGGTAAGGATGTTGAGGCCCGGGCCGAATTCAACCCTTTCCTCACTGATCAGTGCCAGATTTTTTACTTCAAGACTTCTAAGCATATATCTCCTATCCGCCTTCTCCCTAAGCGGATGCCAATCTTCTTACTAACGATCCTGCAGCATGATCCTGATGCGTTCCATCAGGCGTCTCGTGTCGGGTGCGGTTCTGACCGCTACCATGATAGTATCGTCTCCCGCGATACATCCGACAACTTCTTCAAATTTCATCGAGTCTATGGCTGCCGCAACCGCCATAGCCATTCCCGATACAGTCTTTATCACGAGGATATTCTGTGCCATATCCATCGATACGAATCCGTCATGAAGCACACGGATGAATTTCTCCGACATATCTTCTGCGGAGCCTTTGCCCAGAGCGGCATACTTAAATCCTCTGGTCTCGCAGGGAACCTTGGTAAGTCCCAGCTGTCTGATATCACGACTGATCGTAGCCTGCGTAGCATTGAAACCTTCCTTTGTCAGAAGGTCCGAGAGTTCCTCCTGCGTTCCTATGGGTTTCTCACTTATCAGTTTTAAGATACGGTCCTGTCTGTCGTGTCTCATCAATTCTCTCCGAGTTTTTTGTGAAGTGTCTCTAAGAAGCTTGTCTTTTCGAGTCTTGCAAATTCGGTGATCTTTTCGGATCTGGATATCCTGATACTGTCACCGGTATTTAATATCTTCCTTCCCGCTCCGTCAAAGTTTACTTCAACTTCCTGATTGACACCCTCTCTTGCCTTGGGGATCTTGATCTCTATAACATCATCCGCAGAGAGTATGATACTCCTATGATTTAATGTGTGCGGGCATATCGGTGTGAGAGTCAGTATCTTGGCTCCGGGCTCAACTATCGGTCCGCCTGCAGACAGGTTGTATCCGGTCGATCCGGTGGGAGTCGTTACGATGATACCGTCTGCACGATACTGATTGAGGAACAGTCCGTTGATATATATATCAAAGTTTATAAGTCTTATCGATCCGCGTCTTGCGAGAACTATGTCATTGAGTGCCCAGCTCTCAAATCCGCCGCCCCCTGCATACTGCATACTTCCAAGGAGCATCATCCTGCTATCGACAAAGTAATCACCTGCGATGAGTCTGTCCAGAGCCTCTTTGTAATTATCCTTTTCTATCTCAGTCAGATAACCGACTCTTCCGAGATTAACTCCGGCGATATGAATGTTAAGTTTCTTTACATCTCTCGCAGCCTGCAGCACGGTGCCGTCTCCGCCGAGTGCTATGAGCATATCGGTCATTCCCGCAGTCCTTAAGAGTTCCTGATCCTCTTCATCCTCGGATCCGTCGCTTTTATAGATATCTGCTTCACAGCCCTTACTTATGAGATAATCCTTTATCTCGTTCGCAACGGCCGCATCGGGATCTTTGTATATATTTGTATATATAAGAAATCTTTTCATAATCTTTCGTGAGATTCCCCCACCAGTTTTCTTATCAGGTCTTCGTATCCGTCAGGAAGCCCGGGGACTACAGGTGCGTCACCTTCTTCATCGCCTTTCGCACTCTCCTGCACCGTCTGCATCTTCGAGGGATTCTTTTCCATGAATATCAGATATTCGATATTTCCTTCAGGTCCCTTGATAGGAGAATAGTCGAGTCCCTTTATCTCAAATCCTGTCTGCAGTGCAAGTATCACTGTCTTTTCTATTACTTCTCTGTGCACTGACGGTTCCCTGACCACTCCGCCTTTTCCGACTTTCTCTCTGCCTGCTTCAAACTGAGGCTTGATGAGAGCTACCATCTGCGCTCCGTCTTTCAGCAAGCTATAAGCGGGAGGCAGTATCTTGTCCAGAGATATGAATGATACATCCGCACTTGCAAAGTCCGCTTTATCAGGGATGTCTTCCGGAGTGATATATCTGAAATTGGTCTGCTCCATCACGACAACTCTCTCATCGTTTCTGAGTTTCCATGCGAGCTGGCCTCTTCCAGAGTCCACTGCGTATACTTTCGCCGCACCGTTCTGAAGCATGCAGTCAGTGAATCCTCCGGTGGACGAACCTATGTCTATACATACTTTTCCTTCAAGATCCGGATGCCAGACTTCTATAGCCTTTTCGAGTTTAAGGCCGCCTCTGCTCACATACTTAAGTGTCTCTCCCCTCACCTCTATATCGAGGTCTTCGGGATCTAAGAACGTGCCGGGCTTATCCTCTCTCTGTCCGTTTACAAATACCACACCGGACATGATGATCGCTTTTGCCTTTTCTCTTGATGGCGCAAGCCCTCTGTTTACAAGTAATATATCAAGTCTTTCTTTTTTCAATTTATATACCCAGTGAAAGTTTCTTTTCTATAGATGCCACGATGCCTTCAGGATCCGCGCCGAGAATGCTCCTTAATTTATCAACGCTGCCCTGCGGCACAAACTCATCTCCCATGCTTACGCACAGTATCTCAGTCGCAGCGTCCATGCTCTTGAGATAATCCGAAACAGCCTCACCGAATCCGCCCGATCTCACATTATCCTCAAGTGTTACGATGAGGTGATGCGATCTGCATATCTCATCAATACACTCTTTATCAAAGGGCTTTACAAATCTCGCATTTATGATCGAGACATTTTTTCCTTTGGACTTAAGTATCTCTCTTACCTTAACTGCAGTCTCGTTCATATTGCCGACTGCGAGGAGTGCGATACCCTCTTCTCTTACGATCCACTCCGCTTTGCCGAGCTCTACGGGATCGCGATGATCCTCAAGTCCGTCATAACTCTCTCCGCGGGGATATCTGACTGCAACAGGTCCGTCAAATGCCACGGCGAATTTCATCATATCCGAAAGTTCCCATTTATTCTTGGGTGCAAGGATAGTCATATTAGGGATGGATGAGAGGTATGAAAGGTCGAATACACCCTGATGAGTCTCTCCGTCCGCTCCCACGAGTCCGCTCCTGTCCACTGCAAATACCACATGAAGCTTCTGCAGACATACATCGTGAAGAATCTGATCATAAGCCCTCTGCAGGAACGAAGAATATATAGCGACAACAGGGATAAATCCTCTCGTTGCCATACCTGCCGCAAATGTTACGGCATGCTGCTCAGCGATACCGACATCAAAAAATCTGTCAGGGAATTTACCTCTGAATCTCTTGAGTCCTGTCCCTTCAGCCATCGCAGCGGTGATCGCAACTATCTTGGGATTCCTCTCGCCGAGTTTAAACATTACGGTCGAGAATACATCCGTCCATGTAGCGGAACCGTGCTTGGTGGGCACACCCGTCTCTATATCGAAAGGTCCTGAACCGTGAAATCTTGCAGGATGCCTCTCCGCCGGTCCGAATCCTTTTCCCTTCTGTGTGATCGCATGTATCAGTACTGCACGTTTAAATCTCTTTGCTTCTCTTATCGCGCGTCTTACCGCATCTATATCATGTCCGTCCACAGGTCCCAGATATACGACACCCATATCCTCGAAGAGCATTCCGGGCATAAGGAGTGATTTGATACTGTTCTTAGCCCTTCTTATCGTCGTGACTATCGGTTTACCGAAAGACTTATCTGCGATCCTGTTATATACGCCTTCCTTCAGATCGAGATATCCGTTGGATGTACGGATACTATTTAGATACTTCGGCACACCACCCACATTCTCCGATATTGACATGTTGTTGTCATTAAGGATGATGATAAGATTGCTGTCGGTCTTTCCTGCGTTGTTAAGCGCTTCGTATGCCATACCGCCGGTGAGGGATCCATCTCCGATGACAGCCACTATAGTCTCGTCTCCTCCCTCCAAGTCTCTCGCAGCAGCCATTCCGAGCGCCGCAGAGATGGAAGTGGATGAATGTCCGGTATCAAATACATCGCAGTCACTCTCGGCCCTCTTCGGGAATCCCGACAATCCGCCGAACTGACGAAGCTTTGAGAATTCATCTTTTCTGCCGGTCAATATCTTGTGAGTATATGACTGATGTCCGACATCCCATACGATCTTATCCTTAGGAAGATCAAGCTCCAAATGCAGAGCCATAGTAAGCTCAACAACACCGAGGTTTGCGCCAAGGTGTCCTCCCGTTTTGCTAAGCGACTCTATGAGAAAGGTTCTTATCTCTTCTGCCAGCTCTTTATATTCCGAAGGATCGATATTTTTTATATCCCCGGTTTTTTTGATTTTATCAAGAACCATTACTTTTCCCTTGTTATCAGACTCTTTATGAGTTCTTCCATAAATTCGTGATTGCCCGGCATCTTTGCAAGCAGTTCGAGCGTTTCTTTCGAAAGTCTCTCCACTTCTTCTTCCGCCTTTTCAAGCCCGTGGAGCGTTACATATGTCTGCTTTCCGCTCTCCTCATCGCTGCCGATGGGTTTTCCGAGTATCTTTTCATCGCCCTTCACATCGAGATAATCATCCCTTATCTGGAATGCGAGTCCAAGCTTCCTTCCGATCTGTTCGAGTCTCTCGAGACTTGCTCCGCCCTCGCCTGCGAGTATTCCTCCTATCAGGAATGCACTCTCTATCATCGCTGAAGTCTTGTTCTCATGTATGAATATCAGTTCTTCTTCCGTTATCTGCCTTCCGGCTTTCTCGGCCTCGACATCAAGAGTCTGTCCTCCGACCATGCCATAAATACCGGCTTTACGAGCCAGTACAGTCAGCGCATCCGTACATACTTTAAGTCTTGAATATTCCGTGCCTGCGCTCACTTCTCTTCCGCTGTCGGAAGTAGAGCACATTTCGAATGACTTCGCAGCAGTCTCAAATGCATAATTAAGGAGGCCGTCTCCTGCGAGTATTCCCATCGCCTCACCGTACATGGACCAGGTTGTGGGCTTGCCGCGTCTTAATCTGTCATTATCCATTGCGGGAAGGTCATCATGTACGAGGCTGTAAGTATGGATCATCTCTATCGCAGCCATAAAGGGATCGATGAACTTTCCCTTTCCACCGAGCATACGGAAAGTTTCCTTCATGATGACAGGACGGAGTCTCTTGCCGCCTACCAGCACGGAATAATTCATAGCCTCTATGACAGTAGCCTGATGTCCTTCCGTCTTGGGCAGATATGACCTGATAATGCTTTCCGCTTCCCCGGTCCTCTTATTCAGTTCGGCTTCAAATACTTCCTTCTCCATGAGATCTACTCAAATTCCTCTGTGCCCATTTCTTCGTTAAGTGCGAGCACTTTCTTTTCAACGGTATCTATCTGGGCTTCACATTTCTTGAGAAGCTCCATTCCTTCACTGTAGAGCTTAAAAGACTCCTCAAGCGTGATATCGTCATCCTCGAGTTTCTCGGCAGTCTCTCTTAAGAGCTCCATATTTTCTTCAAGTGTGAGTTCTTCGTCTTTATTTTTCTTTGCTGCCATCTTCGACCTCCGTTACCTTTGCGCCCAATCTTCCGTCGCTTACATAGATCTTTAGTCCGTCTCCGGTTTTAATATCCTTTACACTTTTTACAGCTTTTCCTTTTCCATCGGAGATATATGCATACCCTCCCTTGAGCCTGGAGGAAGGCGACAATCCTTTAAGTCTCTCCGCGCAGATCTCCAGTGCATGTCTCTTTTCTTTTATCCTGAGGGGCATCGTCCCTTTTAGTCTCCGGGAGATATCACTTATCTCATCCCGCCTTCTGTTTACGATATTGGCCGGGCTGTATCTCTCCAGGTCTTTTCTCAGGTGCTCGAGTTCATCGTACTTGCGCCTCACAAGAGCCTGCGGAGATCTCCTCTCCAAAGAATCACGCATTGAAGCGAGTTCATTTTTCTTATCGCGGACGATCCTCTTTATCCTGCTGTCCAGATATTCTCCGTAACCGCTTAATTCATCCAGCAGATCATCCACTTCGGGTACAGCTATCTCTGCGGCCGCGGACGGTGTCGCAGCTCTCAGGTCTGCCACGAAATCCGCTATCGTAAAGTCCACTTCATGTCCTACCGCTGAGATGATCGGGATACTGCAGTCAAATATCGCCTGTGCCACTTCCCTCTCATTGAACGCCCAGAGATCCTCTATGGAGCCTCCTCCGCGTCCTACGATCATCACGTCGCATCCGTAGGCTTCCAAGTCTCTGATGCCGCTTGCTATGGATTCTGCGGCGCCCTCACCCTGTACAGCCGAAGGTCTGACTATTATCTGTATATAAGGATTCCTTCTCTTTGCTACGGTTATGATATCCCTTACCGCAGCGCCCGTGCCTGCTGTTACTACGCCCAGCACTTTTGGATATGAGGGTATCTCTTTTTTGTACTCCTCGGCAAACATCCCGAGTTCTGACAGCTCCGCCTTTAATGCTTCGAACCTCTCGTAGAGTTCACCTATTCCGGACTGCTCTATCTTCCTTACGTAGAGCTGATACTTTCCGTCTCTTTCGTATACTTCGACGGAACCTCTGGCAGTGATGCGATCACCCTCTTTGGGCCTTACAGACAGTTTGGCTGCATCGCTTCTCCACATCACGCACGCGAGTACGCCCGTCTCATCCTTCAGTGAAAAATAAATATGTCCGGAGGAGTGGAATTTAAGACCGCTTATCTCGCCCTTAACACTAATCGTGCGAAGCATCTCATCCTGCGCGAACATATTTCTGATATACTTATTTACCTGTCCGACTGTATAAATAACCGTCGCAGCCATGTCATTCTTTATCCGGGATAAGTGCATTCTTGACATTGCTGAGTACGGCATTTACAAATCCGCCGGAGTCCGAGCTGCCGTATGATTTAGCCAGCTCAACCGCTTCATTTATAGCGACTCCTACCGGTATATCATCGTCATATACCATCTCATACACTGCAAGTCTCAGGATGGTAAGCTCCGCATTTCCCATTCTCTGCGTATCCCATCCCGTGGTATTGTCATTGATGCTCTTGTCTATCTCGGGGATCTTTGCTATTACGCTCTCGCACTTATTCCTGATATACTCTGCATCCTCCTCGGCGAAGAAATCTCCGAAAGGATCCTCATCAAACTCATGTCCCGCGTCGCCGCCGGATCCGCCGTGCAAAAAGACGTTTATCTGCTCCTCCATATCCTCGGGTGAGAAAAACTGCACCCTGAACAGGAGCTTGAAAACATTATCCCTGAGTTCTCTTCTGGTCTTTCCCATTTATTCCGTCGTTACTCCCGTGATCCTTACATTGACATCACTGACCGTAAGTCCGGTCATATTCTCAACCGAAGTCTTGACCTTGGACTGGATCATGCGGCTTACAGGCTGGATCTGGCGTCCGTACTCGATAGTTACGGGCACGGTGATCTTGACCATATTTCCGAGTATTTCTGACTTTATCGCATTTTTGGTGCCGACTTTGCTCTTAAGCTCACCCTTAAGTCCTGCAGGCTTTACAACGCCCTCTACCTCGTAGGCAGCCAGAGAAGCGATCATGGATACCACATCATCTGCGATATATACGCTTCCTACATTCTCTGCAGATCCGAGAACCACAGGCTCCTTCTCTCTTCTGCGGGAAGCGCGCTCACGGGTGGTCTTCTTATCAGTTGTTTTAGCAGGCATTTTCTTTCCCTCCGTATATCCTTTACATCTGCAATTGCAGCATTTATGTTTATTCATCTTACAAAACCGCATATATATTGATTATATAACAAATTATGCATTTTTGATATAGTTTTATGCATACAAAGCGACAAAATCCTTCTCGGGCACGGGCTTTGAGAACAGGTATCCCTGAAGGTAATCAACGCCCAGTTCGTCGAGGAGTTTTGCGTGTTTATCGGTCTCAACGCCCTCAACCAGTATCCTCTTTCCGGTCTTTCTGATCATCTTGATACTGTTCTCCAGGATGATCCTTCCGCCTTCAGTCTTCTCGGCCTCCCAGAGTATGCTCTTGTCGATCTTGATGACATCGAAATCAAGCAGGAATATCGACTGCATATTGGAGTACCCGGTTCCGTAATCATCCATCGAGAATCTGAATCCGCTGTTCTTGAAATCCGTGATGACGCTCTCGAGCATCTTGTAATCATTTGCAGCCACGGACTCGGTTATCTCAAAATTGATCTTGCCCGGATCGATGCCGTATTCATCTACGATCGTCCTCAGATTCTGGACGAAATCATTCTGTATGCACTGTACGACGGAGAGGTTTACATTTATATGATCCATGCCCAGCCTGTCGGGAGTTCCGCTCTTAAGGAATCTGCACACTTCACGAACAACGAATTCACCCATCTCATTGATAAGACCCGTGCTTTCCGCGATCGGTATGAATTCATCGGGATAGAGATCACCCATCTGAGTATCATGCAGTCTTATAAGCGCCTCTGCGGCGTAAAGCTCCAATCCTCCCGTCTTGTGAACCGGCTGATAATATACCTCGAAGGTTCCTTCATTCAGCCCCCTCCTGATGGCATCTTCCACTATCGCCTGTCTGAATACGGATCCGAGTTTTTCACCCTCGTATATCCTGACTCCATCATCTGCGGGCGGAAGTACGGCATCACCCATGAGTGCAAGCCCCACCAGGCTCCTTATCTCTTCGGGATATTTGGCCATGATGATCGAAGCTTCGACATGGATCTTCTCTTTGCCTACAGTCACCCCTTCCTCAAGCCTGTTTATAACCGTCTCCGCCAGTCCCCTGGCTATATCGGCATCGGATTCCCTCAGATGGAGCATAAAAGCAGTCGGTGTGATCCTGTAAATGTTATACCATGGATGCACTTCCTTTAATGCGTTCGCAACAGATCTTATCAGGTTCGCACCTGCGCCTCCGCGGGATCAGCTGTCCGCAGAGAGCCGCCTTACGCAGAGAAGATATCCGTTTGCATTCTTCTTTAAGCGCCTCTCTATATCTGCAAAGAGAGCCTTTCTGTTATATACAAATGTTCCTATTTCTATCCACTCATCTTCGTTTTCGATAGAGAGCATCAGCCCCATCAGTCCTATTGCCTCGGCGAGGAGCTCTATCTTGATCTTAGAGAAAAAGAGCTGTACCAAGACACCCGATATGGTGATCACCTGGAAAAAGATGAGCGACGATCTTCTCTTTTTGTTCATTCCGTTCCAGTTAAAGAGAACTGTGACTATACCGACCGCGAAATAGAAAACTCCGACGACATATATGATCATCTCGCCCCAGTTTCTCTGCAACTGGCCGGCTTCGTAGTAGTAAACCCAGTTCGTTACAGGATTTCCGAGGACCAGCACTTCGGATATGACAAAAGGGATCAGGATCAATGTATTCTTGATCTTGTTTTCTCTGTGCAGATCATCTACAACCGCGATCATATAATAACAGAAAAGCGGAGCAAGCATGGTATGTGTAATGAAATATCCGAAATGTCCGAAAGCTGCCAGTTTGTTCTCGCTTACCGGCGCTCTCAGGTATTCTTCCGCATAAACCCTGAGTATTATAAATGCGGAGGACAACATGATATCAAGAGCAAGTGCTCTGAACAGCGAATTCTGAGTCTTACCCAATCTGTGACGGAGGAATGCAAAGACATAGACTATCAGAGCCGTTGCAAAAGCGGCTATATAGAAAGCTGCTCTGTTAAGCGCGGCAAAGAAAACCATTACGCGCCTGCCCCTCCTTTCAGATACTCTCCCTGAGCAAAGTCTATACCCAGTTTTCTGGTCAGTGCTTCCTGTTCACTGTTCTCGATGCCATCGGCAAGAAGCGAAAGTCCCATTCTCTTTATCATATCGACATTGCCTTCGAGCACTGCCGCGCCGACTTCGTTATCGCCCGCCTGCTGAAGGAGACTTCTTCCGAGCTTTATCTGATCGAAATCAAGTGCGAACATCGACTGGATATTTGAATATCCTGCGCCATAATCATCAAGCGTTATGGAAAATCCGAGCTCTTTCAATTCACTTATGGCAAATCCGAGTTTCGACTTATCGCCACGTACTGCAGACTCGGTTATCTCGAGACAGATATTCCCGGCATCAAGTCCGTATTTATCGAGATACTTCTTCATCCTCACACCGATATCTGCCTTAAGCCAGAGTGCGGAATACAGGTCTACATTGAGTCTCTTGATCTCATTCCTGTGCTCTGCAAAATAAGCGAACGAATTGTTAATGAGGTATTCTCCTATCTTTTCCAGTGTGCCGTTAGCTTCGGCTACAGGCTGGAACTCAGCGGGCAATATCTTCCCCAGCTTTATATCATCTATCGAGATGCACGCCTCTACGGAATACTCACTCTTGTCCGGCATGTGATAAATAGGCATGTATTCCATCGTAAAGTTGTACTTTTCCATAGCGCGCATTATAGCTTCGCCCACTTCCGATGAGCGGAGCAGGAATTTCAGATCGTCTTTTTTCAGGATGACACCGGGAGTGGACGCAGGTATCGGTGTGTCTATCGCCAGGAGTATATCATGCAGAGTCTTCATATCCTTCGGAACGGATATGCTGAGAATATACTCTGAGAGATGCACTCTCTTTCCTTCTATGTCGAAACTTCCTCCGAACCTCTCCTCTATCTCACCTGCAAGGTTCTTCTTGCAGGTGGTATCTCCCGCAAGAGAAACCATTGCAAATGCAAAAGGAGAAACTCTGTATGCATGCTGGAAAGGATGTACCGTCCTCAGATATTCTGCAACTACAACAGGTACTTTATCTATCACTTTTGCGCCCGCGAGTCTCTGATAGGCGGATGCATCGCGAAGTCTCAGGATGGTCAGATCAAATCTTCTGCCTCTGGCTATATATCTCTCGACATCATTAATGAAAGTGGCTCTGTTATACAGATCCGTGATACTCTCTCTCATCTGAGTTTCATCCTCGAGTGCGAACATGAAGCCCATCATCGCAAGGGATTCACAGAAGAGTTCAAGCCTTACTTCACGGGATATCATCTGCAGGACTATTCCGAGTATCGTCAGCAGATAGAATATGACAACGAAGAGTTTCTTCTCAAAGCTGACTGTTTCCCAGTATTTTACAAGTATGATGGCAGTTCCTATCGCATACACTCCGGCCAGCACATAGAGCAGCATCTCAAGGTCTCCCCTGTGGAATGCGTAATTCTCATCAAAATAATAAACAAGATGATGCACAGGATTGAGAAGCACGAATACTTCCGCCAGGATAGCCGGCATCGTTATTATGATCTTTCTCCTTTTTGATATGACATTCATCGCATCGCAAAGGTATATCGAATAATACAGGAACATGAGCGCCAGGAAAGTGTGCGCGATGAAATACAGATACTGTGATGCAAAAAGAATTATCCTGCAGGCCAGACTGGTAGTGGCGTAAACCTCCGCATAGATCGCCGTAGTCGCACAGACGGCATTTATCGCTATGATCGCTATAATATGGATAAATACCCTGTTCTGCGCCTTTCTGATAAGCTTATTGGCCGCAGAGTAATAAAGCCCCGATATACATATGAGCGCGGCAGCGATATTAAATGATGATGCGTTCCACAACTCAGGATACTTCATACTCTGCTTTCAGGTTAACTCCAGTCGCCTTTTCCGAATTCGGAAAGTTTAAGGCCTTCGTTTCTCTCCAGCGTCATTCCGACACTCCATGGATTGACAAAGAGAAGCAGCGGCTTTCCCTTCATGTCGCGGACCTTCTTCATATCTGAGGTTCCCGACAGTTTCTCAACATCTATCTCTTCCGGGTTCTCGATCCAGCGGATATGCTCATAAGGCAGGTTCTCAAGCTTAATCTCGACATTGTACTCATTTTCCAGTCTGTACTTGAGTACGTCAAACTGCAGCACACCGACGACTCCTACGATTATCTCCTCGAGTCCTCCCGAGAACTCTCTGAAGATCTGTATCGCACCTTCCTGTGCTATCTGCTCGACGCCCTTTACGAACTGCTTGCGCTTCATCGTATCTATCTGGCGCACTCTCGCAAAATGCTCCGGAGCGAATGTGGGTATTCCCTCGTACTTAATTTTCTTCTTGGGTGCGCATAGCGTATCTCCTATTGAGAAGATACCGGGATCAAAGACTCCGATGATATCGCCCGCATAAGCTTCCGAGAGGATCTTTCTCTCATCCGCCATGATCTGCTGAGGCTGTGAAAGTCTCATCACCTTGTCGCCCTGTACATGCCTGACTTCCTCTGCCGCATCATATCTTCCCGAACAGATCCTTATGAATGCTACTCTGTCTCTGTGAGCCTTATTCATATTGGCCTGTATCTTAAATACAAATCCGGAGAAGTCATCGGAGAAAGGATCTATCTCTTCTCCGTCCGCTTTTCTCGGAAGCGGCGAAGTCGTCATGTTGAGGAAATGCTTAAGGAATATCTCTACTCCAAAGTTGGTAAGTGCCGATCCGAAACATACCGGAGTAAGTTTTCCCGCTCTTACACTCTCTAAGTCAAAATCAGCTCCGGCTCCGTCGAGAAGTTCTATCTCGGTAAGGAGCTTATCCGCAGCATCGTCGCCTATTGCCGCTCTTAAGTCCGCTTCGTTCGAAGTGGGAATGACAGTTGCCTTTCCTTCCTTCGTTCCCTTCTCGGTATCCGAATAGCATATGATGCTCTTGGACTCGCGGTCATATACTCCCTTAAATCCCTTACCGGATCCTATGGGCCAGTTGATGGGGCAGGTCGCAATGCCGAGCTCTTTCTCGATATCGTCGAGCAGATCAAATGTATCAAGCGCATCACGGTCGAGCTTGTTGATGAAGGTAAAGATGGGTATACCTCTCATTCCGCAGACCTTGAAGAGCTTTCTCGTCTGAGCCTCTACACCTTTCGATCCGTCGATGACCATTACTGCGGAATCCGCAGCCATCAGTGTACGGTAAGTATCCTCCGAGAAATCCTGATGTCCCGGAGTGTCGAGTATATTGATGCAGTATCCGTCATATTCAAACTGAAGGACTGAGGAAGTAACGGATATTCCACGCTCCTTCTCTATCTCCATCCAGTCAGATACCGCATGTCTCGCCGTTGCCTTTCCCTTAACACTTCCTGCGAGATTGATCGCTCCTCCGTAGAGAAGGAACTTCTCGGTCAGAGTAGTCTTACCTGCGTCGGGGTGCGATATTATCGCAAAGGTACGACGTCTTTCTATTTCTTTCTTTATGTCATTTGATGCCATGTTTACAAATCCGATCTATTATTTTTCTGGTGCCCGCAGCACTGCGGTTCTGCAATGTATGCGTGTGCGATCAGTCTGCGAGGGTTCCGAAGGGATCCCAGGGCTCGAGCTCTTTAAGCGGCTGATCAAGGAGCTTTCTCGTCTCTGCGGAGAGATGCTTCTTGTTAACGACTACCTGATATACATAATCGTCAAACCACTCATCGGAAGCGACATAATATCCTTCTCTTCCGGAATCCTTGCCCCAGCTGTTCTCGATGCGCCATCTGTCGGGATTACCCTTCTTGTCGAGGTTTACTCCGAGGATGACCATAGCGTGGTTCATCGCACTGTCTCCGTAGATGAGGCTCTCTGCTTTGCTCATGCCGAACTTTACGTTAAAGAGCTGCTCTACATTAGCAGCCTTTCTGTCGAATACTCCGAGGTCACGGAGTGAGAACTTGCTGCAGTCCGATCCGAACCATACGGGATGACCGTCCTTGAGCTGCTTGATAACAGCTTCCTTGATCTCGGGCATCTTGAGGTTTAAGTAAGTCACAGGGCGTCCCTCCGCTACATTTCCGAGGAACTTAACAGTGTAAAGCTTGCCGTACGGCTTATCGGGTGTGGGCGCATGGATGAGTCCCACATACTCGTTAAGATCGAGTCCGACATACTTCTTGAAAAACTCCTGGGGAGTAATGCCGAATTCCTGATAAACCTTGTCCTTCTTGCTGCGAAGGGTGAGATCAAACTTCTTAGGAGGCTCGCCGAGTGAAATGCAGAGCATACGATAGATCTCGGACAGCATCTTGGTCTTTTCCTTCCTGAGTTCGGAAGTCTTGGCACCGTCCTTGGACATCTCACGGAGTTTGTATGCATCCTCACGAAGCTTGGAAGTCACATACTGATCAAAGAATCTCGAATTGGTTGAAGCGCCTGCATCGTCATAATTCTCCTTGGGTACGATACCGTACTTATTTACGAGATTGACGATCATATCCCACTGTCCGCCGTCTCCGAGAGGTGCGCTGTTGATGAAGCTGTAAAGTCTGCCGTCCACGGGCTCGTTAACAGTCTTGAGTGCGCTCTCAAGGAAGAAATTGCACTTCTCAAGCTTATCGTAGAAGAAAAGATAGTTCTGTGAAAGCTCGATGGTATCGAGATCGTATTTCTTGATGAGCTCATAACGGAAAGTATTGAGAGCCGCAAATATCCAGCATCTTCCGCTGGCCTTCTGGTTGGTGATCTTGCCCTGCTTAAGGTCTATTGAGAATGTCTGGGGAAGCTCGCCGATCCTCTTATTGTCTCTGGATGCGGTCATGACTCCGGTAGCAACAGCTGCATTCGAAGCTACGAGATTTGCTCTGTGTGAAGTGAAATCATCATGGAAATCCTGTATATTCGCCATGGTGACAGCTGCGGGATCAGCTGCAACCGTCTTTTCAGCCGCAGGCTTTTTAGCTGCCGTGCTCTTCTTAGCCGTAGCAGTCTTAACTGATTTTTTTGTGCTTGTTTTCTTTTCTGTCTTAGCCATTTTATATAACCCCTTTTTTGGTATAATAAATTACGGATTGCGAACACCTCACAATCCGTAATATTATACAGTATTTTTGCGCTTTTCACAATCTTTTTGGCGCTATATAAGGCTTCCGAAAGGTCCCTTACAAAAGAGAGCTTCCCTCAAACGGAGCTTTGATACCGAAATACTCCAGCACGGTTACCGCGATGTCGGCAAAAGTCTCTCTCGTGCCTAAATCAGCGGCT